>Cebus_capucinus_imitator_PRJNA485217_SSR102__coassemble_924_pt1 | contig 21639 bp, 18 predicted proteins | sample Cebus_capucinus_imitator_PRJNA485217_SSR102__metabat2_high_PE_011 | metagenome-assembled genome bin Cebus_capucinus_imitator_PRJNA485217_SSR102
TTCAAGGCAACTTGAACTGTTTTAGATTATTTGCTTATCCCGAACTGGCGTAATACTTCTGCTTCACGGCTGAATAGTAGGTATCACATGCGAGCTTGGCCGCATGATTGACTCGCTGAAAGTAAACCATAAGGTTATTGATTGCCGACAAGAAGCTGTTCAACAGCATTAAGTGTCCGGTACTGCTTATGGCAGGAGAGCTTGACCCCAACGCCCTGTTGGACACCGACATTGCCGCCTACAGCATGATTCCCGATTGCAGTCCGGCTATAATAGCCGGAGCAAGACATCAGGCTTTTATCGATAATTTCGATGCAGTGTGGGCCAATATGCTGCCCTCCTTGAACAAGTAATGCCGATGGATTTGTAACAGTCTGATAAACAATGCGTTGTGAAGCCTATTGTTTTGCGTTGCAATACAATGGGTTTCACACTCGGAAACAATATGTTTCGCGCCCTAAAACAATATATACGTGTGTGTCATGGTTTGGCCGCACTCTAATATAAGGTTTTGTTTCAGAGTTGATGTACAATATTCATGCGATTGGACAGAAACTAATTATAAAATTATATTAAGAATTATGATGAAGGAATCTTTATTGCTATTGAACTCGTTTAAACTTTTTATTTCTTGTCATAATCGAGTGTTTTTTCGTCTGATTTTGTTACTCGAAGAGGGCGCATAGCGGGCTATGCAACCGATGAGAGGGACAAAAGCAGGCAAAAAAGACCGATTAGGACAAGGAAAGAATAAAAATTAATGTACAGCATGACATTTCGGTAAAAAGTTTAAACGAGTTCATTGCTTACGGCAATGCTTAACAGTAATATGTCTATGGCAAAAACCGAACCTACAAAGGCCGGTGTCGATGTGAACAAAGATGTTAAGGTGGAGACGCTTGCCGCCACATCATTCAGTTGGGACGGCGCAACTCTGCCGAATTATCCAACAACAACGCCGAAGCTGACCATTCAACGTTATACTTTTCCGCCTCACAAAAGGCTGTCGCGGCATGTGCACCACATAATTAATTGCGGCGTTATGCTTCGCGGCGAGCTGACCCTTGTCTCGGCAGACGAAGCCGGGAAGACCTTTAAGGCCGGCGACGCGTTGGTCGAGATGTTCGGTAAGGCACACTAGGGCGAGAACCGTGGCGACGAGACCGCCGAGGTGATAATGTTCTACGCCGGAGCGTATGGGCTGCCGTTGAAGGTTGAGGAGTTAGTGTCTGCAAGCATTTGGAGGTGTGTCAAAACTGACACACCTCCAACATTACTACAGGTCTATATGGCTTTATAAATACCGATTGGTATTAGTTGGCGTTAAAGAACTTTTGTTCTTATGCCAGACCGAATATCTTCAAGTCCTCGTCAACGGTGGTAATACCGCTTATGCCGAAGTTATCCACAAGCACCTTGACAACCGCGGGCGAAAGGAACGCCGGCAGGGTGGGGCCGAGGTGGATGTTCTTGACACCGAGACTGAGCAAGGCCAAAAGTACGATAACGGCTTTTTGCTCATACCACGCTATGTTGTAAGCAATCGGCAACTCGTTGATGTCATTGAGGTTGAACACTTCTTTCAATTTCAACGCTATTACAGCCAGCGAGTAGCTGTCGTTGCACTGGCCGGCGTCGAGCACCCGCGGAATACCGTTGATGTCGCCCAAGGGCAGTTTGTTGTATTTGTACTTCGCGCATCCGGCAGTGAGAATAATCGTGTCGTGGGGCAGTGCCTCGGCGAAACGTGTGTAGTAGTCGCGGTTGCGCATCCTGCCGTCGCAGCCCGCCATGACGATGAACTTGCGTATGGCTCCCGACTTTACGGCTTCTACAACCTTGTCGGCCAGTTGCAACACCTGATTGTGGGCAAAGCCGCCGATAATCTCGCCGGTCTCAATCTCATGCGGAGGTTGACAGCTGCGCGCGGCCTCGATAACCTCGCTGAAGTCGATGTTGCCATCTTCGTCCGTATCAAGATGTTTACAGCCCGGAAAACCTGTAGAATTGGCCGTGAACATGCGGCTTTTGTAGTCGGCGTCGGGCGATGGCGGAACGATGCAGTTTGTGGTAAACACAATCGGACCGTTGAACGACGCGAACTCCTCACGCTGTTTCCACCATGCATTGCCATAGTTTCCGACAAAATGCTTGTACTTTTTGAACGCCGGATAGTAGTGCGCCGGCAGCATTTCGCTATGCGTGTAAACGTCGATGCCGGTATCTTCTGTCTGTCGCAGTAGCTGCTCTATGTCGTGAAGGTCGTGGCCGCTGATGAGTATTCCGGGATTTTTGCCTACGCCGATGTTCACCTTTGTTATTTCGGGATGACCATAACGGGTGGTATTGGCCTCGTCGAGCAGAGCCATAACCTTAACACCGTACTCGCCGGTCTGCATGGTCAGCTGTATGAGTTCGTCAATAGAGAGATTGCCAAGGGCTATCTCTGCCAACGCGCGCTGCATGAAGGCGTGTATTTCGTCGTTATTAAAGCCGAGGCGGATGGCATGTTCGTGATAGGCGGCCATACCTTTCAGACCGTATATTATAAGCTCGTTGAGTGAACGTCGGTCAGCGTCAGGCTCGCGTAGGATGCCAACGACGCGGCTTTTCGCGTCGTATTCGGCACGTGTTCCGTTCCATTCAAGCTCATCGATTGCCGGAACGGCCAGTCCGGCCTCGTTCATCTGTACCTTCAATGCGTTGCGAAGACTCAGGCCACGGTCAACACGTGCGAGTATGCTCTCATCGTCGAAGTTGGCGTTTGTTATGGTTGAGAACAGCGCGTCGGTAATGAAACGGTTGGTGCCGGGGCACGGCGCTATGTTATCGGAGCGCAGCAGGTGGGCTGCGGTTGACACGCCACGCACCACGAACATTAGTAAGTCCATACAAGCCGAGGTGGTATGCTTTTTACCGCATACACCCTGAAGCACGCAGCCCGTGCCTTTGGCTGTTTCCTGACACTGGTAGCAAAACATCTTTCCTTCCATAATGATTTCCTTTCGTTTAAATTTGTATTTTCTAATCTAATTGTATATTTTTGTCGCGGCGATATTGTGAGTGTTACACAATGGAACTTGCATTAATTTGTCGAGCCGCCGCATGTTTTATGCAAAGATAGTGCAAGGCGAGCGCAATGAAAGTTTACTTTCAAATTGCCGAGCCGCCGCCTGTTTTATGCAAAGGTATCGTCTTGCCGATTTTTAAAGTGTAACCTGTGTTACACTCGGCGTTAAATAACCTGAAAAGTTTGAAAATGATAATGGAAGAACAACAAATACCGCTGTTTGAGGGCGTCAGTCAGTATGCGATAGACAGCCTTATGAACGACCCCCGTAATGCCGGACGCACATATCGCGAGGGCGATTACGTGGTGAGACAGGGCACGCTGTGCCGTTCGCTTTACATATTGACAAAGGGTACGCTGCACGCCACGATGACCAACGAGGAGGCTAAGGAGGTTACAATAGAAAGACTGGAGGCTCCCGAAGTGCTCGCTCCGGCGTTTATATATGGCGACGAGAACCGTTTTCCCGTGAATTTGACGGCGCAGACCGACTGTAAGGTATGTATTATAAACAAGGATAGCTTTTTGAGATTTATGCACGAGAACCCCACTGTGATGCAGAAGTTTATCATACAGATATCGAACAGATGTGTGTTTCTGAGCCGTAAGTTGAACGAATTTGCCTTACAGAACCTTCGCAACCGTGTTGTGAACTACCTGAATCGGCATGGCAGTATCACCAATCAGCAGAAGGTGGCATCGGTGTTGGGCGTTGCGCGGCCTTCGCTGGCACGCATGTTGGCTGAGATGATTAAGGACGGAACGGTTGAAAAAGACGGGAATGTCGTGAGACTGGTAAAATAAAAACTCCGCGACACATTAATATATATGTGTCGCGGAGTTTTTGTATGGTGAGGTTCGGATGTGGCCGGACTGCTTATCCGAATATGAAGTTGAGGATAAACAGCACTGCCAACACGTACAATGTAATGTTGAGTTTCTTGAAATCGAGCGTGCATACCTTAATAAATACGTATGCGAGGATTCCGAGACATATTCCGTCGGCAATCGAGTAGCACAGAACCATCGTAATCATGGTTATGAACGCCGGGAACGCCTCTGATATATCACTCAGGTCAATCTTCTTTATCGTGTCGGTCATGAGTACGCCTACCATTACGAGTGCGCCGCTTGTGGCCGCGCTCGGTATGAGTAGGAAGAGCGGAGCAAGGAAAAGCGCGAGCAGGAACAGTACGCCTGTTACGAAAGATGTCATACCGCTGCGGCCTCCTTCGGCAATACCCGACGCGCTCTCTACGTATGTTGTTATGGTAGAACTGCCGAGCATGGCTCCGCAGGTTGTGCCCAATGCGTCGCTGAGCATGGCCTCCTTGACGTTGGGTATAGAACCGTCAGGACGTGTGATGCCGGTTTTTTCGGCCAGTCCTACAAGTGTTCCAACGGTGTCGAAGATGTTTATTATCAACAACGAGAAGATAACAAGCACCATGTTGATGTTAAAAAAGTCGGTGAAGTCGAACCGGCAGAACAGTGGTGCCACAGAGTGGGGAGCCGAAACCGGCAACCAGCCATCGGGTATTTTGGTTACTCCGAGCGGAATACCTACCAATGTGGCGATGATAATGCCGTAAAACAATGCGCCTTTTACCTTGCGTGCCATGAGCACACCACTGAGAATGATGGCTATAATGCCAAGAATGGCCTCGGGGGTGAACTTGCCGAGACTTACGTATGTGGCGGGATTGGCCACAACGATGCCGGCGTTTTTAAGTCCGATGAAGGCGATGAACATTCCTATTCCGGCCGAAATGGCGTAGCGCAGATTGCGAGGAATACTGTCAAGAATAAGTTCGCGGATGTTCAAAAAGGTTATCAGAATAAATATTACACCCTCAATGAGCAGAGCTGCCAATGACTGTTGCCAGCTGAGCCCCATGGCCTGACACATTGAGAAAGCGAAGAATGCGTTGAGACCCATGCTGGGTGCCTGAGCGAAAGGCAGCTTTGCCATGAACGCAAGCAGAAGGGTGGCTATGGCCGATGCCAAAGCCGTGGCGGTGAAAAGTGCCGGCTTGTCCATACCGGTGGTGGCAAGGATAGTCGGGTTTACCGCCAATATGTAACACATTGTAAGGAACGTGGTGGCTCCGGCCACGATTTCGGTGCGCATATTCATTGTGCGCTTGTCAAAGCCAAGTAGTTTCTGAAGTGTCATTTTTTATGTTTGAATTATTGATTTTTATTGTCCGGGTGGTTGACTTCGGCTCATTTTGAGTATTTGTCTATAAGAGATTGAGCCTGTTCACTGCCGAGTTGTTTCGCTTTCTCAAGGTTTGCAAGTCCTTCGGCCTTTTGTTTCTTGTGTATCCGGGCGAGTCCGAGCAGCATGAAACCGTCAGGATACTCCGGCCAGCGCTTTACACACACCTCGGCGGTCTTTTGGGCTTCGTCGAGCATATTGACTTTTAGCTCGACCGACGCTTTCTCAGCCACATACATAGGCTCGTCGGGATTGAGGACAATGGCTACCGTAATGTCGTTGAGCGCCTGCTTGAAGAGCTTGCCTTTAAGTTCGGCCTGCTCGCGGATATAGTAGAAATCGGCACCCACCTGTCTGTTCATAAGGAACTCATAGCGTGTGTAGTCGAACACCGCATCACGATATTTCTTCAGCGATTCGTTTGCTTGCGCACGGGCATAGAAGTAAGGTGCGGCCGCCTGAAAGTGCAGTGTGTCGGTGTTTGCAATGGCACTGTCGAGTAAAGCTATGATTTCAGTTTCCGGAGCCTTCATCATCAGCTTGCAGCGAGAGGCCTCAAAGAACAGTTCGCCATTACGTATCGGGGTCTTGAGCAGTTCGGTGAACATGTCGTAAGCAGTCTGATACTCTCCCTTTGTGAAGCGTATCTGAGCCTCAAGATGCTTGTAGAACGGTTGCGGATTAATGTCGTGGGCTGCTTTAACCTCATCCAATGCCTTGTCGAGGCTCCACGGTTTGTAAGGCAGGTTGCTTTTATAAACCTCTTTAAAATAAATCAGCTTGCTGTAACGGAAGTGAGCCTCGTCTTTAACATCAGCCTTCTTTATTGCTGTTTCCATGTCTTTGGCGGCGTTGTCAAAGTTATTTGCATCGGCGAACATCTGTGCCCGAGACGCATAGCCGTCAACTTCAGTCGGAAATTTTTCTATAAAATCGTTTGCCGCTGCGGCTCTTTTGAGCGAGTCATTGCTTTGTTCCGCCATCATAAGGGCGAGCAAAGCCTGTGTCTTATCGGCAGGAATGGCGGTCGGAATACCGATTTTCTTCATGTTGGCGTCATTGACAGACATGCCGGAAACCTGCAAGTCGGCAATGTAACGAGCGTCTGTCGCATAGGTGTCAAATGTGGTTGTTGACGGCTGCATAAGGCCGATGACCTGTCCTTGTTCGTTAATGAAAGGGCATGAGTTGGTCTTGTCGGGTGGTGTGAGTTTGAAAATGTAATACGAATACTTCTCCATGAACTTCTCGACATTACCGACTGTGGCGGCAGTCATTACCGGATTCTTATCGGCATAGCCTACAAGCCACACCTTAGAGCCTTGTGTGGCGGCCTGAGCCGTGGCCGCCGGTGTTGTCTTTCCGTCAACGCTGAAGCGCACAACATCATAAATGTCGTTGGCACCGAGTATTCGTGTAACGTTCATTTGGTTGCCTTTGGTGTCGGTAACGACTGCTTTCACAGCCCCGATAAACGGTTTAAGCTGGCTTATAGCCTCGCCGTTGGCACCAACAAAGACACCGTGGCTTGTCATTATCTCGGTTCCGTCTTTGTCATACGTTGTGAGTTGGAAAACCGATTTGGCTGCATTCTTAACCGCCGCAGGCTGTGCTGTGATGTCAATCACTACCGCCGCGAGCAGTGTAATTATGAAATAAATACGTTTTAACATAAGTTTATTCGGTTGATTTTAGTAATTCTCTTGCGTTATTTACGGCTGCGTCGGTAACTTCCGAGCCACTCAGCATCTGCGCAATCTCGTTTATGCGCTCCTCCTTGTCAAGCTGCAACATGCGGCTTGTGGTTCCGTCGGCCGTTTCTTCCTTATATACCTTATAGTGAGTTGTACCTCGCGCTGCAATCTGCGGCAAGTGCGTAATGCTGATTACTTGGCGTTCGAGGTTGCCCATCTCCTGCATTATGCCGGCCATTTTCTCTGCTATTTTACCACTAACACCGGTATCAATTTCGTCAAATATGATAGTCGGCAATTTGACTGCACCACTAATCATGGCCTTTAACGATAGCATTACACGGGCAATCTCACCTCCCGACGCCACCTGAGACACGTGTTGCATCGGCGTACTGGTGTTTGCGCTGAACAAGAAAGCCACCTTGTCGCATCCGTCGGCACAGAGTTCTTTCTTGGTAATGCTTACCGCAAAGCGCACTTTTGGTATTCCCAGTGGCACAAGGCGGCTCAACATTTCCTGTTCAACGGTCTTTGCGGCCTTTATTCTCACCTCTGTAAGCTCGTTGGCAAGCCTGACACACTGTTCAAGACAGCCTTTTTCCTGTCGTTCGAGTTCTGCAAGCTCATCATCGCTGTTGTCGATATGGTTTATCTGGTTCCGGATATCGTCTTGTAAAGTGATGAGTTCTTCGACCGAAGACACATGATGCTTCTGCTCGAGAGAGTAGATTTTGTCAAGTCGGGCATTGATTTGGTCGAGCCTTTGCGGGTCGAAATCCACGCTGTCAGCCTCTGAACTGACCTCCTGCGAGATGTCTTTCAACTCTATATAGCAACTCTCCAACCTGTCAGATAAAGGCTTTATCTCACTGTAAATGCCTGTTATGCCGTCAAGCGTGCGTGAGGCCTCCTTCAGACGGTCTATTACTCCACCGTCGGAATTACCTGTATTTAGAGTATTATCAACAGAATAGAGAGCCGTTTTAATGTCTTCCACATGACTCAACTTCTCGCTTTCCTGTTCAAGTTCATCCTGCATACCGTTTTTAAGTTCGGCTTCCTGAAGCTCATTCAGTTGGAAACGCAGAAAGTCCTCGTTACGTTTGCTCTCCTCAATTTCCTTTTTCAGCTTCAATACGGCCTTTTTAGCAGAGTTATACGCGCAGAAAGCCTCTTTATAACTGTTTACCAAAGCCCTGTTTCCGGCTATTATGTCGATGACATTCAGCTGGAAATCCTCCTCGTTAAGCAACAAATTCTGGTGTTGACTGTGTATGTCAATCAGCTGTTGGCCGAGGTTTCTTATCGTCGTAAGCGGCACGGGAGTGTCGTTTATGAACGCCCTGCTTTTTCCGGACGCACTAAGTTCACGTCGCAGGATACAGTCTTCCGGATCGTAGTCGATGTCGTTATCGGTAAAAAAGGACTCCATGCCATAACGGCTGATGTCGAAATGCGCCTCAATGGCACACTTGTTGCAGCCCGACTTTATGCTTTTCGTATCGGCGCGCCTGCCGAGAAGCAGATTAATCGCGCCGAGAATGATGCTCTTTCCTGCGCCGGTCTCTCCGGTAATTACCGAAAAACCCGGGTAGAAACGCATGTCAAGCGTGTCTATTAGCGTGAAGTTCTTTATTATTAACTGTTTCAGCATGTTCTTTTAACTTATGTTTCAGCCTTAATCATGCGTCTGCCCTGCCTTTGTCGATACAAGTTCCAAAGGCAGGGCAGAGTCTGTTTAAAGTATGGCGGCCAACTCGTCGATTATATCGGCGGCCACGTCTTTCTTGTTCTTTTTGCCGTACTCTTTAACCGAATCTTTCGATATTATGCTGACTTTGTTATCGTCAGAACGGAAAGTAGTACCCTCGTTACGCGTGGAGTTAAGCACGATGAAATCGAAATTCTTACGTTCCAGCTTCTTGCGGGCATTAGTCTGCTCGTCGTTTGTCTCGAGTGCGAAACCCACCAATATCTGTCCGTCGCGTTTGTTTCGACCAAGTTCGGCTGCGATATCGTTAGTCGGGGCAAGCTGTAGCGTAAGGTCGTCATTCTCGCGTTTAATTTTACGGTCAGCAACCGTTTTTGGACGGAAGTCAGCCACTGCGGCGCAGAGAATGGCTGCATCACAATCTGTGTGTTCTCTGACGGCCATCTCATACATCTCGCCACACGATTCCACGTCGATGCGGCGCACCTCAGGCCTGCACTTCATGGCCACCGGACCGCTTATGAGCGTAACCTCTGCACCGCGGCGGGCACACTCGTCGGCGAGCGCAAAGCCCATTTTACCGCTTGAGTAATTACCAATAAACCGCACGGGGTCAATCTTCTCGTAAGTAGGGCCGGCCGTAATCATTATTTTCTTGCCGTTCAGGTCGTTCTTCTTCTCATAGAAAAAGTCGTCAAGGAAGCTCACTATGCGTTCGGATTCCTCCATTCGACCTTTACCCTCAAGTCCGCTTGCGAGGAAACCGCTTTGCGGCTCGATTATGATATTGCCGAACGAGCGCAAGCGATCCATATTTGCCTGAGTCGAAGGGTGGGCATACATGTCAAGGTCCATGGCCGGAGCGATAAGTACCGGAGCCTTCATCGACAGATAAGTGGTTATCAGCATATTGTCGGCAATGCCATTAGCCATTTTTCCGAGTGTGCTTGCCGTACATGGTGCTATAAGCATAGCGTCGGCCCAGAGTCCGATATCGACATGTGAGTTCCATGTGCCGTCGCGCTGGGCGAAGAACTCGCTTATGACGGGTTTGTGTGTCAGAGCCGACAGAGTTATGGGTGTTATGAACTCTTTGCCGGCCGGAGTGATTACAACCTGCACCTCGGCACCCTGCTTTATCAGTCCGCGAATAATGAGGCACGCCTTGTAAGCGGCGATGCTACCCGTTATGCCGAGTACTATTTTCTTGCCTTTTAGCATAATGTCCTTGGTATTCTTTATGTTTTATTTGCCGGTGAACTCCCGCAGGCGTAAACGGGTGAGCACCTGTTTTGTATTGAATGTGAAGTCGCTGCTTAGCATCCAGCTGTAGTAACCCGGGTCGCGGTGCAACACGTCGCTGACGCTCCACCCCTTGTATTTACCGAAGTTGAAAGTTTCTTGCATACGAGGATTGCCGTCATTGTCAAGAATAACGTTTCCGTTTCGGTCTTTCATTTCTTTCCATACGATGCGTCCGGCAAAGTCTACATTATTGTTTATCTTCGAGAACTTAGCCAACTCGTCCATGTCGTTGTTAAGCTGTCGTTCGGATTCCTCCTGCATTCCCGGTGCATACATGTCAAGTTCTCCCTGCAGCACGCGATATGTGGCCTCGGTGTCTTGGTCAGCCTTGTGCGCTTGGAAGTCATCCTCCATTTTGCGTCCGCAATAGAATTTGTATGCGGCGGCAAGATTTCGACGTTCCATTTTGTGGAAAATGGTCTGTACGTCGATAAGTCGGCACTTGTTGAAGTCAAAGTCTATGCCCGAACGCAGAAACTCTTCGGCCAGCATCGGTATGTCGAAGTGGTTCGAGTTAAAACCGGCGAAGTCGCAGCCCTCGAACTTTTTTGCCAGTGTGGCAGCAATTTCTCTGAACTTGGGGCAGTTTGCCACATCCTCATTGGTTATGCCTGTAAGTGCCACAACCTCAAGCGGAATTTCCTTTTCCGGGTTAACGAAGATGTTTTCGCGCTCCTCTGTTCCGTCGGGCGACACTTTTATATAAGATATTTGTATAACCCTGTCTTTTACAAGGTCAAGCCCCGTTGTCTCCAAGTCGAAGACAACAAGGGGCTTTGTAAGATTCAATTTCATTCGTTGTTGTTTATTTCAAATGTCAGGACTTATAGTCCTTTCGTCATTAATCGTTGAGCAGCATCGGCATAATCAGCATGAGCACATCTTCAGGCTCAGACTGTTCGGCCGGCAGAATAAGGCACGGGCGGCTTGGGTCGGCCAATTCGAGCATCACGTCGCCACATTCGATGTTGTTCAGAATGTCCATAAGCGATGTACCCTTGAAACCAATGTCCATCGGTGAGCCTGTGTAGTCGCAGGCGAGTTCCTCTTTCGCACTTGTGTAAAAATCGATATCCTCAGATGACACGACGAGTTTGCCGGTCTCCATGTGGAGGCGAACCTGCTGGCTGCTGTCGCTTGCGAAAGGCAGGACACGGCGCAATGCACCGATAAGAACCATACGGTCGATTGTCAGGCGGTTGGGATTGTCCTGCGGAATAACCGAGTTGTAGTTGGGATAGCGACCCTCAATCAGTCGGCAGGCTAATGTGCCGTCTGCGAATAAGATGTTTGCGTTGCGCTCATCAAAGCGAATAACCACATCATCATCGTTCTTGGCGAGTACGTTTTTAAGCAGAGCCGACGGTTTTTTTGGCAGAATGAAGGCAGTGGGCTTTTCTGTTTTCAGGCTCTTGTTGCGTGTTCGTACCAGTTTGTGGCCGTCGCTTGCAACGATTGCCAAAGCGTCTTTTGTGAGGTCGAAATATATACCGTTCATCACAGGGCGCAATTCTTCGTTGGCTGTTGCGAAGATAGAACGTGATATGTCTCCGTTAAGCGTCTTTGAGTCTACGGTTATCGCCGTGGCGTTGTCGCCGAGCTGCTGCATACGTGGAAACTCTTCGCCGCTCTGTCCGGTAAACTCGTACTTACCGTTCTGGTAGAACACCTTGATGGCGAATGTCTGCATGTCGACCTCAATCGTAAGCGGCTGCTCAGGCAACTCCTTCACCGCGTCAAGAATAGTGCGGTTGTTTATAGCGAAAGTGCCTTCGCTGTCAGCCTCGTCAAGCGGAAGCTGTGTCGTCATAACGTTTTCACTGTCAGAGGCAGTTATGGTCAACTGCTTGTTTCTTACATCGAACAGGTAGCAGTCGAGTATGGGCATCGAGTTCTTACTGTTGAAAACCTTTGACAATACCGACAGGCGAGCTGCCAGTGTGGTGCTTGATATTGAAAGTCTCATTCTATTTTGTATTTTTAATTATTCCATGATTTCGGTGTCGGCATGGCTACGGTGGTATTCAAAACATACCCTTTAAGACATGTCGAAAGTAATTTTAAAAGTGGTACAAAAATACGAAAAAGGCGTGTGTAAAACAAAAAAAACGTGTAAAAATTTCTTTTTTAACAAGTATTTTAGTACTTTCGCAATCCGAATTATAAATCAAAACAATAATAAACAAATGGAAATTGATGGAAGAATTATAGCCGTGCTTCCGGCGAGAGAGGGTGTCTCATCCCGTGGAACAAACTGGAAATCACAGGATTATGTTATAGAGACCCACGAGCAATACCCCCGTAAGTGCTGTTTCAATGTATTTGGAGCAGACCGTATAGCACAGTTCAATATACAGGCCGGCGAGGAGTTGCGCGTCAGCTTCGACATTGACGCCCACGAGTATCAGGGCCGTTGGTTCAACTCTATACGTGCATGGAAGGTTGAGCGCATCGATCCCAACGCCGCACAGCCTATGCCTCAGGACGCTATGTATGGCGCACCGGTTTCTCCCGCACCCGCTTATGGCGCGGCTTCCTCGGCTTCCGATGTTGCACCTGCGGCTCCCTCGACAGAAGCTCCTTTCCCTCCGCAGAGCAATGATAACAGTACTGACGACCTGCCATTCTGATTACGGTAGGTCGTTATGACCGGTTTGAAACAGATAAACGCCCCCGAAGAGTGGTTTTGATCAACACTCTTCGGGGGCGTTTGTTGGTGTTGGCTTAGGTGTTGGATGCCAGCTTAAGCCATGGCTGTTTGTTTATTCTAATTTGATTTATAATGTATTGTAAATCAAGGTATTATAGAGTCGGTTTTGGCGGTGCTCGTTTTACCTTTCAAAACACATTGTTTTATCATCTGAAACGATATGTTTTGGATGACAAAACAATATATTGAACTTGTTTAAACTTTTTACCGCATGACATTTCGGTAAAAAGTTTAAAAGAGTTCACTGTAAACAATTTGTGGAAAATGAGAAAGAACACAGAGCAAAATTCAATTGTCGAGATTTGCCCGGTGCGTAATCAACAAGGTTATACATATTTATATTAAGTCTGTATGGCCGACGCAAGGATAACGGCAGAGTTGAAACAGAGATAGCATTGGCGCAAACTGGTGCACTGTCATTAGTATTTATTCTTTCCTTACTCTAATCTGTCCTTTCCGCCTACTTTTGTCCCTCTCATCGGTTGCATAGCTCGCTATGCGCCCTCTTCGAGTAACAAAATCAGGCGAAAAAATACTCGATTATGACAAGAAATAAAAAGTTTAAACGAGTTCACCTTGAAAAATTTTGTTCTTAATAATAAAAAACGTATTTTTGCAAATAAATTACTGTTACACAATTTAACCCCGATAATGGAACAAGAATTCGAACTCATCGCCAAAACATTTATGGGCTTGGAGCCGGTTTTGGCACAAGAGCTGACGCAAATAGGAGCTAACAACGTACAGATAGGTCGCCGCATGGTGTCCTTCACAGGAAACAAGGAACTGATGTATCGTGCCAATTTCCAGTTGCACACCGCAATACGAGTGCTTAAACCTATAAAGCATTTCAAGGCACAGTCGGCCGACGATGTGTATGAAGAGGTGAAGAAGATTGACTGGAGTCGGTATCTCGACCTTAAAAAGAGCTTTGCCGTTGACTCGGTGGTGTTCTCTGACGAGTTCCGCCACTCCAAGTTCGTGTCATACAAGGTTAAGGATGCCATTGTTGACCAGTTCCGCGAAAAGACAAAACAGCGCCCCAATATATCTATCTCAAATCCGGATATAAGGCTGAATATGCACATAGCCGATGACAAGTGTACACTCTCGCTCGATTCGAGCGGTGAGAGCCTGCATCGTCGCGGATACCGTCAGGAGTCTGTTGAGGCTCCACTGAATGAGGTATTGGCAGCCGGAATGATTCTTATGACCGGTTGGAGAGGTGAAACCGACTTTATCGACCCCATGTGCGGATCGGGTACGATTGCCGTTGAGGCTGCTTTGATAGCACGCAATATGGCTCCCGGATTGTTCCGCAAGGAGTATGCCTTTGAAAAGTGGCCCGATTTTGACCAAGAACTCTTTGACAATATCTACAATGACGATAGTCAGGAGCGTGAGTTCGAGCATCATATATATGGTTACGACATAGATATGGCTGCTGTAAATACGGCTTCGCTCAATGTGAAAGCTGCCGGACTGACAAAGGACATTACCATAGCACAGCAGGATTTCAAAGACTTTAAACAGCCTGAAAACAAGGCGATAATCGTTATGAATCCGCCTTACGGTGAGCGTATCTCTACGCCTGACCTGCTCGGAACCTACAAGATGATTGGCGAGGTGCTAAAACACCGCTTCAAGGATAATGACGCCTGGGTGCTTAGCTATCGTCAGGAATGTTTCGATCAGATTGGTCTGAAGCCTTCAATCAAGATTCCTGTGTACAACGGTTCATTGGAGTGTGAGTTCCGTAAATATCAGATGTTTGACGGAAAACTGAAGGACTTCCGTGGAGAAGGTAATATATTGAAGACCGACGAGGAGAAGAAGGCAATGGCGGAGAAGCATCGCTTCAAGAAGAACCGTGAGTTTAAGAAGCGTCTTGATGCAACAGAGGAGAATGAGGAGGGCGATATTCGTACCTTCAAGTTCCACAAAATATCGTTCGGCGACCGTGATGACAACGGACGTGGCGACCGCCGCCGTATGCGCGAGCGTAAGTCTTACGGTGACAACGACCGTGACGGACGTCGCGGCGGTAAGTCTTTCAAGGGCGATAAGGGCGGCCGCAAGGGCGGAAAAGACTTTGGAAAGAAGTTCAATAACAAACGTTTTGACGATGAAATATAACAAAATGTCAATCATGGCCTTCCTGTTCGGGTTGGCTATGGTTACTTTCGGACAGACAATGAGCGTTAAAGCACAAACTAAGGAATTCACTCTTGAGGATCTGAACTTCGGTGGTAACAACTATCACAACATGGTTCCGAAAAACCGTTACATGGCGTGGTGGGGTGACGAACTTATCCATACAGATGTTGAGGAGTGCGCCGTCATAAATAAGAATACGGGTAAGGAAACCACATTGTTTACATTTGACGAGGTATGCAAGTGGATTAAGGCCGACGACAAGAATAAGTTTCATCATCTGATGAATGTTGTCTTTCCTTATGCAGACAAGTCTCTCGTGTTGATAAATACCAACAACGAGCGTCTGTTGGTTGACTTTAAACAGAAGAAAGTGGCTTGGAGACAAAGCCGTGTAAACGCCGTTGCCACTGATTGGTGTGCCGCTTCGCGTTCGGTGGCTTATGTTAAGGATGACAATTTGTTTGTTACCGATGCCGAGAATAATACTCGTCGGCTTACTACTGACGGTAGCCATGACATTGTTTATGGTCAAAGTGTTCACCGTGATGAGTTCGGTATCTATAAAGGAACATTCTGGAGTCCTGACGGTAATCGTCTCGCCTTCTACCGAATGGATCAAAGTATGGTACCCGACTATCCGCTCGTGAATGTCGATACACGTATTGCGACACTCGCACCGACTAAGTATCCGATGGCGGGAGAGACGAGTCATAAGGTTACCGTAGGCGTTTATGACGTTAAAAACGGTAAGACTGTCTATCTGAAAGCGGGCGACCCTACTGACCGTTACTTCACAAATGTGTCATGGAGTCCCGACTCTAAGTCGGTGTATATGATTGAGCTTAACCGCGACCAGACCGATATGGCACTCACAAAATATGATGCCTCCACCGGTGAAAAGCTGGCGACGCTTTACAGGGAGCATAATGACAAGTATGTGCATCCGATGAATACCATCACATTCCTGCCTTGGGATGCTTCTAAATTCATACTCCAGAGCGAGAGGGACGGCTATAATCACCTTTATCTCTTTGATGTTAAGGGTAATGAAATGAAGCAGATTACACAAGGAAAGTGGATTGTTCTTGACCTCGTCGGCTTTAATAAGGCTACCGAAAGTGCCGTTATATTGTCGACAGAAAGCAGTCCGATACAGAACAATCTCTATGCCGTCAACATAAAAACCGGTAAGCGTACACTGCTTGATAACGGTCGCGGATGTCACGCAAACACATATATGGCAGGAGGACATCATAGCGTTATCTTGTCAGAAACGGGTAAATATCTGTTCGATAACTATACAGAACCGACTGTTCCGCGTAACATCAATATAGTGAATACAACGAACGCGAAGAATGTCAATTACTTTAAGGCAGCTGATCCGTGGGTAGGAAAAAACGTGCCTGAGTACTCTTGCGGTATGATTAAAGCCGCTGATGGTATTACAGACCTTTATTACCGTATGGTGAAACCTGTCGGCTTTGACCCTTCAAAGAAGTATCCGACGGTTGTATATGTGTATGGTGGTCCCGGAACACGTAATGTTGAGGCCCGTTGGCACTGGATGAGCCGAGGTTGGGAAACCTACATGGCGCAGAAAGGATACCTGCTTTTTATTCTTGATAACCGTGGCTCGTCAGACCGAGGACGTGATTTTGAGCAGGCCACATTCCGCCATTTGGGCGTGGAAGAGATGAAAGATCAGCTCAAAGGTGTTGAGTATCTGAAGTCTCTGCCTTATGTAGATACAGCAAGAATGGGCGTTCACGGCTGGAGTTTTGGCGGTTTCATGACAACATCTCTTATGACAACTTACCCAGATGTGTTCAAAGTGGGAGTCGCCGGAGGTCCGGTTATCGACTGGAAGTGGTACGAAGTGATGTATGGAGAGCGTTATATGGATACTCCGCAGGCCAATCCTGAGGGATATAAAGAGACATCTCTTATCGGGAAAGCCAAGAACTTGAAAGGCAAACTGCAGATTATAATCGGTTCGGACGACCCCACCGTTGTGCCGCAACATGCCCTCTCGTTCCTCAAAGCCTGTATTGAGGCAGGCACACAGCCCGATTACTTCGTGTATCCGGGCGAGGGCCACAACATGATGGGTCATCAGAGTGTGCATCTGCATGAGCGTATAACACGGTATTTTGAAGACTATCTGAAATAAAGAACTTATGTTTCAATGAGTTAAACGGGTCTCTATGCAGGCTCGTTTAACTCTTTTAATTTTAAATAAAACCGATTATCATTATGAGAATATTACTTTTGGGAGGCGGCGGACGCGAGCACGCCTTGGCTTGGAAGATAGCGCAGAGCAGCAAAGTGGATAAGTTATTCATAGCTCCGGGTAATGCCGGAACATCAAACGTGGGCGAAAACGTCGCTATAAAAGCTGACGATTTCGAGGCGTTGAAGAACTTTGCGGTTGACAACAATGTAGATATGGTTGTTGTTGGTCCTGAAGATCCGTTGGTAAAAGGCATTTATGACGAGTTTAAGAACGATGCCCGCACTGCGTCAATCCCGGTTATCGGTCCGTCAAAGCAAGGTGCTGTGCTTGAAGGCTCAAAAGATTTTGCCAAAGCCTTCATGCTCCGTCATGACATACCGACGGCACGCTATAAGACTTTTAACGGTACAAATATAGAAGAAGGATTACAATTCCTTGAGACCTTGAAGACTCCATACGTACTGAAAGCCGACGGACTGTGTGCCGGAAAGGGTGTTCTTATTCTGCCTACGCTTGACGAGGCAAAGAAGGAGCTTAAGGAAATGCTGGGCGGAATGTTCGGTAACGCTTCTGCAAGTGTTGTTATAGAGGAATTTCTGAGCGGTATAGAGTGCTCGGTTTTCGTACTTACTGACGGTAAGAACTACAAGATTTTGCCCGAGGCGAAGGATTACAAGCGCATCGGAGAGCATGATACGGGTCTCAATACCGGAGGTATGGGTAGTGTAACTCCGGTTCCTTTCGCAACAAAAGAGTGGATGCAGAAGGTTGAAGACCGCATAATACGCCCCACGGTAGACGGTCTTGCCGAGGAAGGAATAGACTATAAAGGCTTTATTTTCTTCGGCCTTATCAACGTCGAGGGCGAGCCTATGGTTATAGAATACAACTGCCGAATGGGCGATCCGGAGACAGAGAGTGTCATGCTTCGCCTTAAGAGCGACCTCGTAGACCTGTTTGAAGGTGTCGCAAACGGAGATTTGGACAAACGTACAATCGAATTCGACTCTCGTGCGGCAGTTTGTGTAATGCTTGTAAGCGGTGGTTATCCTGAGAAATACGTCAAGGGTTACCCCATAACAGGCATTGAAGATGTTGACGGAAGTGTAGTCTTCCATTCAGGTACAGCCATTAAAGACGGTCAGGTTGTTACAGCCGGAGGCCGTGTAATAGCCGTAAGCTCATACGGAGGCGATAAGGAAGATGCACTTAAAAAGTCATTCACCGAGGCCGGAAAGATAAACTTCACTGATAAATACTTCCGCCGCGACATCGGTCAGGATTTGTAAACTATAAATATAAAAGCCTCTCCCCGGTCCTTCCAAAAGCAGAGTGAGGTTGTTACCGACATTCGATTAATAATTACAATCGCATGTAATGCAGGTGACTGATGACTCCCTCACATAGCCGGAGGGGCGGGGAGAGGTTTTATTTATACCATCGATATGATAAAACGAATACAGAACAAAGTTTCAGAGAGCCGGTTTCTTCTACCTGTAATGTCCGTTTACGGTCTGTTGGTATGGCTGGCAGGCGGACTCATCGAGCACACTCTGTACTTCCGGTTGGCGGTTTTCGCTGTGTCGACCTACGTCATGGTCGAATTGAACAACAGCAACGCTCTGCTCAACATGTACAGTCGCATGGTGTCGTGCTCGTTTCTCGCACTCACCGCATCCGCCACATTCATGTTTAAAGATACAGGTCCGTGGGTGGTGCAACTATGTTTTGTCGTAGCTTACCTAATGCTCTCTCGCACCTATCAAGACCGTTATGCGCAGGGAACTGTGTTCTATGCCTTCCTCTGCATCGGTATTGCAAGTATCTTTTTCATTCAGACGCTATTCTTCGTACTGGTATTTTGGGTGCTGTTGGGGGTGAATTTGATGGCTCTCAGTCTTCGAAACTTCTGGGCATCTTTAATCGGACTTCTCACCCCGTGGTGGTTCTTGGCCGGATGGTTGGTATTTACGGGTACCCCTGAGGTCATAGTCGGTTATGTAGACGACCTTGTGCGGTTTGAAAATCCGTTACAGACGCCGACTTTAGACATACACCGAATCATTACATTCATATTCCTTACTGCAATATCGTTGACCGGAATAATCCATTATTTGCGCAACAGTTATAAGGACAAAATACGTACCCGAATGATTTACGAGATGCTTATCACGATGACGGTCATCATAATACTGTTTATCATTCTGCAACCCAGACATTTTGACATGCTGTTCGGTATGCTCACAGTGAGTGCCGGAGTACTCATAGCACACTACATCTCGCAGACCTCAACATGGATAACAAACTATTCGTTCTACCTGATTGTGGCATCGACATTCGCACTTACGTTTTATAATTTATGGATACACTGATACAGTTACTTATAGACTACGGCTACATCGGAATGTTTGTGTCGGCTTTTCTGGCCGGAAGCGTCTTCCCTTTGAGTAGCGAACTTGTAATGGGAGCTTTGCTTGCGGCAAGACTTGATCCTGTTCAACTCGTCGTTTACGGCACCATCGGCAACGTGCTTGGAAGTATGTTTAATTACAGCATCGGTATGCTCGGCCGGATGGAGTGGGTTGAGCGTTATCTGCATGTTAAGCCAGCCGAGCTTGACCGTGCCCGTCGTTTCATGGCAGGTCGTGGTGCATGGATGGGATTTTTCTCGTTTCTACCCGTTGTGGGTGAAGGTCTCACGATTGTACTCGGCCTTATGCGCGCCAATGTAGTCATAACCGTAATCAGCGTTACCGTGGGTAAGTTGCTTCGTTATATTCTGCTTGCTTATGGCGTGGAGCTGTTTATTTGACACAAACCGGCTGTTTTGCATTGCAAAACAGCCGGTCTTATTGTGTAATACGGTTATTGTTTGACAGCTTAAAACAATAGTATAATTCTTGTTTAAGTTTAATTGCTCTGCGGCGGTCAAGTCATTTTATGTCTGAACTCACTCGGTTTGCAGCCGACTTTACTTTTGAATTTGCTTGAGAAATAGTCCGGCGACTCGAAATTGAGCCTGTAAGCAATTTCCTTTATACTTAAATCAGTCGTGGTAAGTAATTCTTTAGCGCGTTGCAGTTTAATTTCCTGCTGAAAGAGTGCGGGCGAAAATCCGGTGTACTCTTTAAACAGTTTACGGAAGTTAGAGTAGCTTGACCCAAGTTCGGTGGCGATCTCCTGCACTGTCAGTTTTGTCTCCACACCCTCTCTAATCATCATTCGGGCCTTGTTAATCATGTCGACATATCCGCCCTGACGGTTTAGCTCTATGTTACGCTCAAGCGAGTACATCGTACCGATAAGGTTATTCACTATTCCGGCCAAAATCTGTTGGCAATAAGCCGGTTCGCTTTTTGCTATCTTCATTGCCGTTTTATACAGCAGCACTATTGCGGCCGAGTAGCCTACATGATATACCGGCTTCTCGGGCGACAGGAAGTTATAGCTCACACGGTCGTCCATGTTGCGACCCTTGTAGCCTATCCAGTAGCTCTTCCACTGTTTGCCTTCGGCGGGGTGGTAAGTGTGCCACTCGCCCGGAAAGAGCAGAAAAATGTTTCCGGCCTTGATAGGCACGTCTTTTACGTGATTGGTGGAGAACACGCCTTCGCCTTCAACGAGATACAACATCTGGTATTCGTCAAGCATACGCCCCTTCCGGGGGTCAAAGTAGTATCCGTCGGCGTGGCCTTTGGTGGGATATGGGGCTCCGGCGGGCACATCGTCATAACCCACGGTGTTGACAACCAGTCCCCACCGGGCGTCGCGTTCATTGGCAACGAGATATTTACTGTCTTGCATTACTCAAGTAAAGGTATGTTTGTTTTGTATATTTTCGGGTTGTGTCTTGTTCGCTTACGGTGTTATGCGCAGGTATCGCGTTGTATTATTTTATTTTGTATTGCATGTGTTTCATTTCGTGGCCTCCCCACATGGCTTCGCCCACATAGCTGAAACCAATTCGGTTATACAGCCTTTCGGCCTTTGGGTTGCCTTTGTCCACAAGCAGTCCGGCGGCGGGCATCCCCATGGCCTTTGCTTTCTTTATTTTCGCTTTCAGCAGTTTTGTGGCTATGCCTTGTCCGCGGTAAGCCTCATTTACTGCAATGCTGTCAAGATACAGCTCTCCCGGACCTGTCTCATCAGGCATATTGCTGAAATCACGGTTGAAATTTGTCTTCATCGCCTCGATAAAGGCTTTGCGCAACTCGTGCAGTCTGGCACAGTCATACGATACGCACATGCCGGCGAAGCCTCCGTTGCCGTCAAGCGCGACAAGTGTATTCTTATAGCTGTACTGTGAATCTTCTCTCAGTACAAGTTCGGTCATAACCCGCTCGAATTCCTCAAGCGTGTAACCGGGTCCCATAAAGTTCTTGCAACATTCGCAGTTCATGGCTTGCATTATGAGCCGCGCTATGGCCAGAGCCTGATGTTCTTGGGCGTTTTCAATTTGTATTTCCATGTATCAAGATTTAAATATATAGGTATAGGCGTTTAGACCGCACCATCTAACTTATTGCCCTGTAAGCGAA
>Cebus_capucinus_imitator_PRJNA485217_SSR102__coassemble_935_pt1 | contig 21118 bp, 17 predicted proteins | sample Cebus_capucinus_imitator_PRJNA485217_SSR102__metabat2_high_PE_011 | metagenome-assembled genome bin Cebus_capucinus_imitator_PRJNA485217_SSR102
CCGGACGAAAAAATACTCGATTATGACAAGAAATAAAAAGTTTAAACGAGTTCATTGCGTGTTATGGATTATGAATTGATTTAACTCTTAGTGTCATTGCATTCTTATGCGCGAACAGGCTTTCGTTATCCGCCATGATTTCAACGGCAGGGCCAATGCTTCTGATTCCCTCTTCGGTGAGATGCTGGAAAGTAATTTTACGATTGAAACTATCAAGGTTCACACCGCTGTATGCAACGGCATTTCCGTGAGTAGGCAGAGTGTGGTTGGTACCGCTCGCATAATCTCCGGCACTCTCACAAGCATAGTTCCCGAGAAATACGCTGCCGGCGTTAACAACCTTATCGGCCAGTTCGTCATAATCCTTAGTCGCTATTATGAGATGCTCAGGGGCGTAACGGTTGCTCAGAGCCATAGCTTCGTCGTTATCTTTAACCAATACAAGTTTGCTGTTCTCAAGCGTTTGGGCCGCCAATTCCATGCGCGGTAGTACCTGAAGCTGACGCTCAACCTCGGCTTTAACATTATCGAGTACCGCCTCTGAAGTAGTAATGAGTAGAACCTGCGAGTCTGTGCCATGTTCGGCTTGTGAGAGCAGGTCGGCCGCCACATAATCGGGTCTGCACGATTCGTCGGCTATTACACACACCTCTGACGGTCCGGCGGGCATATCTATGGCCGTGTCGCTTATTGAGACAAGCTGTTTTGCCGCCATGACATATTGATTTCCCGGGCCGAAAATCTTGAATACCTTAGGCACACTCTCGGTTCCGTAAGCCATTGATGCCACAGCCTGTACGCCGCCGGTCTTGAATATTCCGCTCACACCGGCAATGCGGGCCGCTGCAAGTACGGCCGGGTGTACCCGTCCATCACGTCCCGGAGGAGTACAGAGCACAATCTCCCGACAGCCGGCTATTTTGGCCGGAACAGCAAGCATCAGAACAGTGCTGAAAAGTGGAGCCGTTCCGCCCGGAATGTAAAGTCCCACTTTCTCGATAGGCACGCTTTTCTGCCAGCATGTAACACCCGGAGCCGTCTCGATAATCTTACCTTCAAACCGCTGTGAGGCGTGAAAGCGTTCGATATTGTCGTGTGCCAGACACAAAGCGTCAAGCAGTTCGGGTGAGACACGACTCATAGCCTCATCAATCTCAGCTTCACTCACTTGCAGTGAGTCGAGACTAACGTGGTCAAACATCTGCTCATACTTCAGCACGGCCTTTTCTCCGTTTGCTTTAACATCATCGAGTATGGTCTGCACGGTGGCGTGCAACCTTGTCGTGTCAAGGTGCGGACGTGCCGTTATGGCATTCCACTCCGAACGGGCCGGATATTTATATATGTTCATGACGTTACATTTAAAGTATCATTTTTTCAATAGGGGTAACCAATATGCCTTGCGCTCCGAGTTCTTTCAGTTTGCCTATAATCTCCCAGAAGCGTTTCTCATCGAGCACTGTGTGCAAAGAGCACCACTCATCGTCGGCCAACGGTATGACAGTGGGACTCTTCAATCCCGGCAACACATCAATAATCTCTTTCAGTTTATCTTTCGGAGCGTTCATGCGTACATACTTCTTGTCTTCGGCATTGCGCACGGCCTCGATGCGGAACAACATCTCATTGAGTATGCCTCGTTTCTCTTCGTCAAGGTTGCGGTTGCCAATCAGCAGAGCCTCGCTCTTCATCACCACCTCAACTTCGCGCAGATTATTACTAACAAGTGTAGAGCCGCTGCTTACAATATCAAATATACCATCGGCAAGCCCTATGCCCGGACTTATTTCCACACTACCCGTTATAACGTGAATAGATGCGTTTATGCCTTTGTTGTTCAAGTAACGGCGCAGAATGTCAGGGTAGGAGGTGGCAATCTTTTTACCGTTAAACCACTCCGCGCCATTGTAAACCTCGGTTTTGGGTATCGCCAATGACAATCGGCACTTGCTGAACCCAAGCCTTTGCACAATCTCAGCGTCCTCACAACGCTCAACAAACTCATTTTCGCCCACAATGCCTATATCGGCCACCCCGTCAGCCACGCTTTGCGGTATGTCGTCATCGCGCAGATAAAGCACCTCCAGCGGGAAGTTGGCGGCTTGCATGAGCAGGGTGCGTTTGTTCGAGCTTATTTTTATGTCTGCCTCGTTCAGCAGGTTCATGGTGTCGTCATGCAGACGTCCTTTCGATTGTACGGCTATTCTCAGCATATTGTTTAATTTATTAAAAAATATTTGGCAAAAGTACAATATTTAAAGTATATTTGCAAGAAAAGACGTACTTTTGTACCCGATTTATAATACAATGGTTGCTTATACCTGTTTTATGCAGGTGTAAACCAATGGCGGTGAGATGTTTTCCGCTTATACATTATTGATATATATGGGTTTTAAAGGCATATACGTTTTTTTCTTTACATCGGCAGTGCTTCTTTCGTCATGTTCCGGAAAGAAGTCTGAGCCTGTCGTAACCCCTTGGGGCGAAGTTCAGACAGATACCGTCGCGACTGACGGACGCTTCACACTTAGCGACATAGTGAGTAACGGAGAGCTTATTATTCTCACCATGTCAGGGCCGGAGACCTATTATGACTACCGTGGTCGCAGCCTCGGTACGCAATATCTGCTTTGTGAAAAGTTCGCCCGCAAGATAGGTGTCTCCGTGCGTGTGGAATTGTGTAAGGATACCACCGAGATGATTTCACGCCTTGCCAATGGCGACGCAGACCTTATAGCCTTTCCTCTACCCAAAGGTATCAAGTCAAAATCAAAGTTGCTTTATTGTGGCGCAGGAGTTGATTCCCTGCATGTGCAATGGGCTACCTCTGCCGGAAACACCGAGTTGGCCGATAGTCTAAACTCATGGTTCAAACCGTCATTGTTGACCGAGATAAGCCGTGAGGTGCGGCTGATGTTGTCGGGCAATGCCGTTAAACGACATGTGTATGCCCCGTTTCTCAACCGTCAGGGTGGCGTGATTTCGCGCTACGACCACTTGTTTAAGCGTTATTCGCCATTGGCTCGTTGGGATTGGAGGCTTATGGCGGCACAGTGTTATCAGGAGTCATGTTTTGACCCTCAGGCACGTTCGTGGGCCGGAGCGCGCGGACTCATGCAGATAATGCCTTCAACTGCGGCTCATTTAGGTCTGTCGATGGATGCCATTCATGACCCGGAGCCTAATGTAAAGGCTGCGGCTCAGTACATAGCAGAGCTTAACGGTCTGTTCCGTGAGGTTCCCGATGCCGAGGAGCGTCGGTTGTTTGTGCTTGCGGCATACAACGGCGGGCACTTCCACATAAAAGACGCGATGGCCTTGGCGCGTAAGAACGGACGCAGTCCGCACCGGTGGCGTGATGTGGCACAATATATCCTTGCTCTTCAAAGCCCGCAATATTATAATGACCCTGTAGTACGATATGGCTATATGCGTGGCTCGGAGACCGTGGATTATGTCGACCGCATACGTCAACGCTATGCCCAATACCGTGGAGTGCCTTACGGAGGCGCGTCGGTAAATAATATGAATATACCTGATGTAGGTGGCTCATTCAGTCCGATGATGCCACGTAAAGCCAAACGTCATCACCGTTTTCATATTTAATAAGCTGTGGTTTGTAACGCATTGAATATCAATGTAATAATTATGTTTGTATTAAACCTGTTGTTTTACGCCGCAAAACAATAGGTTTTGGCGTGTAAAACAGTATGTTTTGCAGGGTGAAACTTATTGTTTGGTAAAGGTATTGAATAACTCTTGTTTGTAAACTTTGTGATTATTATTATTGTTAATACGTGGAAAAGTATTACTTTTGCATAAATAAAGAAAAAAAACTATGCATACACGAGAAGAGAAAATGGAGGCTTTCGGTCGTTTTCTTGATGTGCTCGACACATTGAGAGAGAAATGTCCGTGGGATAAGAAGCAGACGAACGAGAGCCTCAGACCTAACACTATAGAGGAGACTTATGAATTGTGCGACGCTTTGATGAAAGACGATGAGCCGAATATCTGCAAGGAACTTGGTGATGTTCTGCTGCATGTGTGCTTCTATGCCAAGATTGGTGATGAGAAAAACCAATTTGACATAGCTGACGTTTGCACAAAGTTGACAGATAAACTCATATTCCGTCATCCCCATGTGTATCATCCTTCACAGGTTGGTGCGCCTGCACCCAAGCCTCTGCCTTATGGTGAGAACCTTGAGCATGACGATATGCAGAACGCGTCGACGGCACAGCAGGTTCTTGAGAACTGGGAACAGATAAAGCTCAAGGAGAAGGATGGCAACAAGAGAGTCCTTTCGGGTGTGCCCGCGTCGCTGCCTTCGCTTATCAAGGCTTACCGTATTCAGGACAAGGCGCGCAACGTTGGCTTTGACTGGAAAGACAAAAGCGATGTTTGGACCAAGGTGCGTGAGGAACTTGACGAGCTTGAGGCGGAGTTGGCAAAGGGAGACAAGGACCATTCTACCGATGAGTTGGGGGACTTCCTGTTTAGTGTAATCAATGCCGCCAGACTGTATCATCTTAATCCGGACAATGCATTGGAACGTACAAACCAAAAGTTTACGAAACGCTTCAATTATATTGAAAATCATTCAATTAAGGCTGGTAAACCTCTAACGGAAATGACTCTTGAAGAGATGGACAGCCTATGGAATGAGGCAAAGAAACTTGAACAAAAGTAAATAAACACATATAGGCTTATGAAAAAGTTTGGTTTACTTCCTGCGGCTTTTGCGATTATGCTTGTAGCCGCTTGTGGTGGAAACAAGAAAACAGCTCCTGTGGCCGAGGTTATTGATGTTAATGAGAATATAACCGATACGACCGTGTATGGAAAATGTGGCGAAAGTACCGCCATGCATACACTCGAACTGATAACCGACAAGGGCGATACATTGCAGTATATGCTTGAGAATGGCGACACTTGTGCCAACGTGCAGGGCGGACTCTTTGTCGGCGACCGTCTTGCTGTTGTTGGTTTTAATGATACCGATGGTATTCTTGTGGCGAGAAAGGTCATAAATCTTACATCTTTGTTGGGCAAATGGGTTAGTCTTGACAAAAATTTCGAGATTCGTGAGGGTGGCGTAATAGTAAGCAATGTGAAAGAGCCTAAGCCTTATACGGATTGGAAAATACTTAACGGCAAGCTGGTTATGTCGGCCGATACTTTTGATGTTTATTCTCTCGGTCCCGATTCTCTCTATCTTGAGAATAACAACGGTATATACGGATATAAGCGTCTGTCTGTTGACGGTGCCGATAATGCCATAAAATAAATAGGAGAGGGCAGAGGTATGCAACCGTTTAGAATACATATACTTGGGTGCGGAAGCGCATTGCCAACGTTGAAGCATTATGCCTCGGCGCAGATTGTGGAGATAAGAGATAAGGCGTTTATGATTGATTGCGGTGAGGGAACGCAGATACAGCTGCGTCGCTCACGTATGCACTTCAATAAGATATCGTCTGTCTTTATTAGTCATCTGCATGGCGATCATTGCTTTGGCTTGCCGGGCATGATATCTACTTTCGGTATGCTAGGACGCACGGCTCCGCTTCATATTTATGCTACTGCTGAGCTTGAACCTATGTTGGCGAGCCAGCTTGAACTGTTTTGCACCGGTCTTGACTATGAGGTACACTTTCATCCGGTTGATACAACCAAGCGTGAGGTTATCTATGAGGATAAAAGTCTTACTGTTTCGACGATACCGTTGAACCATCGCATAGCTTGTTGTGGCTTTCTTTTCAGTGAGAAACCGACTTTGCCGCACATACGTCGGGATATGATTGACTTCTACAAGATACCCGAATATGCGCGTAACAATATAAAAAACGGTGCTGATTGGACAACTCCTGAGGGAGAAGTGATACCTAACTTGCGGCTGACCACACCTGCCGACAAGCCGAGAGCATACGCCTATTGCTCTGACACAAAGTTTATACCTAATCTGCATGAGGATGTTAATGGGGTAGACATGCTTTATCATGAGGCGACTTATTGTAATGAGGATGCCAAGCGTGCCGCTCTTTACTATCATAGCACTGCTGCTCAGGCCGCTCAGGTGGCATTGAAAGCCGGTGTTGGTAAGTTGCTGTTGGGGCATTATTCGGCACGTTACAATAACGAGGAACTTCTGTTGAAAGAGGCACGTGAGGTTTTTAAGGAATCATATCTTACAAACGAGATGAATATTTTTGACGTCTGAAAGACATGTTCAGACTTATATACATAGCCATAGTTTTGTTCATGACGCTTGTTTCGTGTCATGAGGGGGTGCGTAACCCTAATAGTGAGCTTACGGATGAGGCTTTTGCAGGTATGCGGACGGAAGGTCTCCGCCTTAATTCTCATGCCATACGGCGTGGAATAGACTCTCTTATGCGTGCTGACGGTGTTGGCTTTATCTCCGATCGGAAGTTGCGCGACTACTATTCGGCACATGGCTCGTTTATTTGGATAACCAGAAACGGCGTGGAGCAGAGGGCTGATTCTGTGCTCGTGTTCTTAAGACGTGCTGCCGAATGTGGAATTGATACTAATATGTTGCGTACCAGTCAAATATGCAGAGATATTAAACAAATACGTTTACTTGATGGATTAGAGTCGAAAGGACATATCAACAAGGTTATGGCACGACTCGAATATAACCTTACGCGGGCTTATTTGCGTTATGCGGCAGGCCAGATGTATGGCTTCGTAAACCCGGATAAGCTGTATAATAATATCGAGAAATGCGACTCGGACACGGTCTCCGGACGTGTGATATACAGTCATTTATGCGACTTGCGTACTGTTCGTGCCGACAGTATGTTCTTTGCTACGGCTATACGAAAGGCGTTTAACGATAGCATAGGTAGCTTTTTGTCTGCCGTTCAACCTCGTGGTGCTTTGTATCGAGAGTTGGTTGGCAGGCTGAACACTGTTTCAATGTCTTCCGATGAGCGCAGAAAGACCCTTTGTAACATAGAGCGTTGTCGTTGGAGACAACGTAAATATCGTGAGTTTCAAAGCTATGACAAGTATGTAGTGGTAAATATTCCGTCGTGTTCATTGTTTGCCAATGATGGCGAAGAGACGCTTACAATGCGTGTTGCCGTTGGAACAAACGAGCATAAGACCCCGCTTCTTACAAGTGCGGTTAAACGTATGGACATTAATCCGCAATGGATTGTGCCGAAAAGCATAGCGAAAGGCATAGCCGGGCGATTTGATTACATGCACAGCCATGGCATGTTTGTCGTCGATAAGAAATTGGGCAAGCTGGCTCCGGAGGAAAGCTCATACCGTAAAATCATTGATGGCGAACAGTATATCGTTCAGGCCGGAGGGCCGAAAAACTCTCTCGGACGTATCATTTTCCGTTTTGATAACAATTTTGCGGTATATCTTCACGATACGTCTTCGCCTTGGTTGTTGCAGCGTAGCCGTCGCGACATAAGTCACGGGTGCGTCCGTGTGGAGAAACCGCTTGACCTTGCGTTGTTCATGCTTGATGATAAGGAGGATGAGACTTTGCCGGATAAGATAAAATACTCAATGTCTATGCCATTCATAAATGATGCGGACTCGGTCAAGAAAGTTGATATAGACCGTAAATTGATAATAAATAACGTACATGTAAAGCCTGTTGTACCGATTTTTATCACTTATTACACGCTGTTTTATACCAATGGTGACGGTTTGGTATCATATCCGGATATTTACAATTATGACGAGCCTTTGGCGCGTGAGTTATCATCTTTCATGAAATGAGTGTTGCTATGGCAGTGTATGACGAAAATCTTATATTCACACTTCTGGCTTCTGAGTCGACTCGGGCAAAGGCTTTCGGGTTGATAGTGAAGTCGTATAGTGAACCGATATATTGGAAAATACGCCGTATCGTGCTTGACCATGATGATGCGGACGATGTGCTTCAGAATACGTTTATGAAAGCGTGGGCGAATATAGATTCTTTTCATAATAAATCAAAATTATCTACTTGGCTTTACAGCATAGCCATTCATGAGGCTCTCGACTTTGCGCGCAGGCAGAAACGCACCGAGAATATGACCACAGACGATATGACCGTGGCCCGTAAACTTATGGCCGACGAGTATTTTGACGGCGATGAGGCTCAGGCGTTACTTATGGAGGCTGTGGCAAAACTGCCCGAAGTGCAACGCACGGTGTTTAATCTCAGATATTATGACAATATGAAATATAGCGAAATAAGCGATATACTGAACACCAGTGAGGGAGCTTTGAAAGCCTCATACCATATCGCCGTAAAGAAGATATCTGAATATATAAATCTTAACGAATGACTTTTGGGGACGCAGCATTGATTTTTTGATGGAACAATATTAAACCTTTTACTATTGAAGGCGTCATAAAATAAAAGAATGATGATTATGAATGATGAGACTATACTTGAGCGTAAATTCGGCAAAGAGAACCATTTCAAAGTGCCCGAAGGTTACTTTTGCGACTTTGAAAAGAAGCTGTTGACCGGCATTGACACCGATGTTAAGGCCGCTAAGCCACGTGTCGTGCGCATGAAACCATGGCTTTGGATTGCGAGCACAGCCGCTGCTATTGTGTGCGGTTTGGTGTTCTATATAGCAAAACCCGTATCAGGGGGACACGATACAGACACAGGCGTTGCGTACCGGAACTCTATTCATGACACAAACACCGATATGATGATTGACGAAGTGTCTGATTACGCAATGCTCGATAATGGAGATTTCTACTCATACGTGTCAGGTGAATAATGAAAAGATTATGATTAAACAAATTGTTACAATGTGTTTCTTATCGGTTATATGGCTCGGTGCCGTCGCACAACCGAAGAATGATCCAAACAATCGTTTCTCTCCGGAGGAGTTTAAGGCACGTTTGGAGCAATTCATAACCCGTACAGCATGTCTTACACCACAAGAGGCTGCAAAGTTCTTCCCCGTGTATTCGGAGATGACAACAAAGCAACGGGCTTTGCATGACGAGATGCGGAACTACAAACGCATAAAGCCCGTTACCGAGGCGGAGTGTAAACGCTATGTGGAACAAATGGATAAGCTCGACATCGAGATGAAGCAGATACAGCGAAGATACCATTTGAAGTTCATGCAGATGCTTCCGGCAGGTAAAGTTTATGACATAATAAAGGCCGAAGACAAGTTCTATCGTCAAGCGTTCAAGAACATGGCGGAGAAGCGTAAGCGCAAGTAAGCATATTTATATTAACGAAATAATAAGCCGATACAAGGAAATACAGTGTGTGTAAATCCTTGTGTCGGCTTTTATTATGTGCTGAATTAAGCACAGCCGAAATGGGTTCGATTAGGCTTGATGTATGTTTTTACCAATCACGGAACAATTCAAAGCCGAACCTACAGCCAAATCCTTCAAAGGCATGATTACTTGTCGCAGCAAAGATTCCCATTGAAAAGAAACGGTTTGTGAAGCCGTAGCCATATTCGATATAAGGGTGAAGCCGCTCCACATAAAGCGTATTCATATATATTCGTTCCATTTCCATTAGCCGGCCAACAAGCGGAAGTCTTGATAAAAGCATCAGTGGCGACTCGTAAGTTATGTTTGTACGTACATAATACTCAGACGCGTTATACCAATTACTGTTGAGAAGTTGGAACTCACCGGTCCAATCGTCGTTCCAACCACCAGGAATATTCTGCTCCCTGAAGTTTGAATAATCAAGGAAATAAGCATTACGGTTCTTTGTAGTGTAAAATCCTCCACCAGCCTTGAATGACAGAGAGCGTAAAGAATACAGCTGTTTACGCCACGAAGCATCAAACTCAATTCGCTCATACTCCATGTCAGCCTTGCCAACACCATCTATTCCACGCTCATAGTCAGCCGTAAATATAGGGCCTTTCCAGCCTGACGGCCTGAACTGAACCTGTATTGACGGGGCGAAAGAATAGTATTTGGTTGGTCGTCCGGCCAAGATAAAGCCTTCTTTATCCACACCGGAGCGACGGTGAAAAACAACTCCGGGCTGAATACTCCATTTATTTGATATGTCGTAGTTTACCACTGCTTTCATGAAGAAGTCATTGAAGTAGTCCAGCTTCATGCTTTGCCAATCGATAGAGTCGGGGTTTTCATGTTTAACCTGTTCAACAATATTCGAGTTTGTTATGCGGTTTCCATTACCAACTTCAAACTCCATGTATGCGTTTTTTCTGCGGTTAAATGTAAATCTTAAAGGAAGATTGAAATAAAACTGTTTCTGTTTAAACGAGTATCCGCCTCTGAAGTAAATCGAGATGTCGCTATTGTCACTGAAAGCGTAATTACCCCTTATGCGCATTTTGTAGGTTACGCCTTTGCGTTTGCTATAACTCAAAGACAAAGGGTTAAGTATCGGCGACACACGAAAAGACCCTTGGCTCTGTGTGCCGAAGTTACCTTTTATTCTTCTGACGAGATTGTCGCCCACCACGTCCCACAAAATCTTGTCCCAACGCCGTCTTTGTTTGGCGAGCGATGCCGTGTCTGTATGTATTATGGTGTCTTTGGCTGTTTTGAGACGCTCGTTATACAGTGCTCTGACATTATCCGGCAGAGGGATGGGGCGCAGTTCGTCCATTAAAGCCATGTCGTGTGAGTTTCTGATGGAATCAGGCAGATTAACCGGATTGTCATATACAGAATGATATGACGCACTGATTTGGTTACCCAAGAAATGAAATCTGGCTTTGATGTCGCATGTTTTTGGAATCAGAGAGCGCAGACCGGACGATCCCATAACGGCATCTACACTGAAATCAGTCATGTCATACTCTCCGCTGAACTTAATCCTTATTACACGTCCCGTGCGTCTGTCGGCAATGGCAGAACCACTTACAAGTTGGGTGTTATATCGTCTCGGTCTGAAGACAATCTCGGCACGATTGCCTGTAAGATAGGTTACCGTGTACCGATAGAGCCGTGTGTTATGGCGGTTTAATGGCGACAATATACGGTCTCCAACCATTGTAACATCATAAATATTAGGCATAAGATATCGTGTGAGTACATCCAAAGCGCCACGGTTATGCGGAATGGTACTCACTGATAGTTGTGTAATGGCCTCAGCGAGGCTTTTGTAATGAATGAAAATTTTGTTGTAAGCCTCTCCTGCGTGTTCTCTGCGGCCTCTTGACAACGAGAACATCGACGGAATGGCCATTAACGTGGCGTTACGTTTGTTTGTCTTGAAGCCATACCTTATATAAATATTGGTATGTATGTTGTCGAGGCGTCCTTCTATGCTTTGTCCGTAATTGTTTATGCGCCTCAGTACAGACGAGTCTGCCTGTGCCCTTGTGCGGGCTTGAAAGACAAGGCTGCCGGCAAAGATATTTTGTGTCATAATTGTGAACACAATCAACGCTAAGATGACAATACGGGTTTTCATAGTGCAAACTTAACAATTAATTCTATAATACGGTAACCTCCGTTCGACTTTTTGCTTACCATTTTCAATCACTTTATATTCTTTGATACTATTGTATGCATAAATTAAAAATACAAGTCAAGTGCTATGAAAACGGTAAACAATATGTTTTACTCTCCAAAACCTATGGTTTCATCGTGCAAAAGTGCCTGTTTTGTATGTCAAAACAGGCACTTTTGCAAGTGGTTGATTATCAGGGCGCTGTGTGATGGTGTTTAAATCAATGAATAAAAGCTGTTTTTGCCGATTTCATCGGGAGTGTAATCGCTTTAAAGTGGCTGTATGTCTCAAAATCGTGGAATAGGTGTATTTTTATCGATTTCATCGCAAAAAAATATCCTTTTATGTCCGTTTCTGATATATTTGAATTACCTTTGCATAGAATAGGCTGCACCTCGGCAATCAGAAATAAATTTCATTGCGCTCGGATAGCATCACTTCGGCATAAACAACAACCATGGGTTGCAAGGTTTTATCAACAACCGGATACATACACATGGATAAATTTTTGATATAAACACAGATATTGACAATGGCTAAGAAAAAGACTACACGCTCTAAACCCACGTTCAGTGAGGTACTGGGCTTTAAATACATATTCAATAACGATGTCTTCAATTTTTTTGTAGGGCTGTTCCTGCTTATAGGTTCACTGTTAATGTTGATATCGTTTATCTCGTTCTTCTCTACCGGTGAGGCGGATCAGAGCTTTATTCTCGATTTGCGCCACGGTGAATTCGCCAATTCTGAACGGAAGTTCGCCAATATTTGCGGTCCGATGGGATCGTTCGTGTCGTATTTTCTCATTTCACGTTGTTTCGGAATACCGGCGTTTATAATACCGGTTCTGCTGTTTTTATTAGGACTAAAACTGGTTAAGGCATATCGCCTGAACATATCCAAACTTTTTTTCATGCTCTCTGTGGGTATGATTTGGTTATCGCTTGCAGCCTCAAAGGTGTTGCCGCCAATACTTGGTAGCAGCATATATAATCCCGGAGGTGATAGCGGACTTTATTGCAGCCAATGGATTGAAAATATAGTTGGTACACCCGGTCTTACGGCATTTTTGATTTTTACGGCATTGATATTCCTAACTTATATCAGTAAGGAGACCATAACCGTGGTACGCAAGATACTGAACCCTGTAAAGGCAATATCGAGCCGTGTGCCTTTCAATGTGCTTAATCCGGAAGAAAAAACGGCCGCTAAAGGCGTTGAGACCATGCCAGACCCTACCGTATTTGATAATCCGGAAACCGAGCATATAGACTTTGATATTAACGGACATGGCGCCGAAGAAGAGATCGCGCCTGAGCCGGAACCGCAGAGCATCACGCCTCGGAAAGCCGAACCTGAGCCGAAGAAGGCCGATGAAAGCACTTTTACGGTTAATGAGACAAAAGGCGAGGAGGTGGCCGACTCAAAAACAGTGTCCGGCCATGTTAATCTTAACGTGCCGATAAATCCGAAAGAGCCATGGACGAACTATAAATATCCGACACTCGATTTGCTCAAAGCTTATCCCAATGACGGCAAACCATACATCGATATGAAGGAACAGATTGCAAACAAGGAGCGCATTGTCAAGGTTCTTAACAACTTCGGTGTGGAGATAAAAACCATATCGGCTACGGTCGGTCCGACCATAACACTGTATGAGATTACTCCTGCCGAGGGTGTGCGCATATCAAAGATACGTAATCTTGAAGACGATATCGCTCTCAGTTTGGCAGCGTTGGGAATTCGTATCATTGCCCCGATACCCGGCAAGGGTACAATCGGTATAGAGGTGCCTAACAAGAAAGCCAACATCGTGTCGATGATGAGTATTCTAAACTCAAAACGCTTCCAAGACACAACTATGGAGCTTCCTATCGCCGTAGGTAAAACCATTACGAATGAAGTCTACATGGTTGACCTTGCCAAGTTGCCCCACCTGCTTGTGGCCGGTGCCACCGGTCAGGGTAAGTCAGTAGGTTTGAATGCCATAATAACATCGTTGCTATACAAAAAGCATCCCAACGAGTTGAAACTCGTGCTTATCGACCCAAAGAAAGTGGAGTTCCCGATATATAATCCTATCGTCGACCACTTCATGGCGAAGGTACCCGATAATGACGAAGCCATTATAACAGATGTAAAGAAGGTTATTCGCACCTTGAACAGCCTCTGTACTCTTATGGATAGCCGTTATGACTTGTTGAAGCGCGCAGGAGCAAGAAACATAGTCGAGTATAACAAAAAATACGTAAATCACCACTTGCGTCCCGATGAAGGGCATGAGTTTATGCCTTATATCGTTGTTATAATCGACGAGTTCGGAGACCTTATCATGACTGCCGGAAAGGAGATAGAGATGCCTATAGCGCGTATAGCCCAGCTGGCCCGTGCCGTCGGAATACATATGGTTATAGCTACGCAGCGTCCTACAACATCGATTATTACAGGTAATATCAAGGCTAACTTTCCTGCCCGAATGGCATTCCGCGTAAGTTCGATGATTGACTCACGCACAATTCTTGACCGCCCCGGAGCCAACCAGCTCATAGGCCGTGGAGACTTGTTGTTTATCGAGAAGAACGAACCTGAGCGTGTGCAATGCGCTTTTGTCGATACGCCTGAAATTGAGGCTATAAGCAAATATATTGCATCGCAGCCCGGACCGGTTGAACCTATGGAATTGCCCGAACCGGCATCTGAAGATGATGGCTCGGCCGGCGGAGGCGCAATCGACGCGCGTAACCTTGACCCCCTGTTTGAGGAAGCCGCACGTTCAATCGTACTTAGTCAGCAAGGCTCTACCAGTATGATACAACGTAAATTCTCAATAGGCTATAACCGTGCGGGCAGACTTATGGACCAGCTTGAGAATGCCGGAGTGGTAGGTGCCGCTCAGGGTAGTAAGGCCCGCGAGGTGCTTATTATGGATGAAACCGGTCTTGAGTCATTGTTGTCTCAATTAAGAAAGTAGTAAAAATAAAATAACTTAAGAGGATAAATAAATTATGAAGAGATTTTCATTCTTATTGATTGCTTTGGCTGTGTCTTTTGGCTTGTATGCTCAAAATCCTGCCTTGGCTCGTAAAATTCTTGATAAAACGGCTTCTGTAGTCGGAAATAAAGGTGGAGCAAGTGCTAACTTCTCGATTAGCGGAAAGTCCGGTAATGCCTCCGGCACAATAGCGATTAAGGGTAACAAGTTCAATGCCCGCACGGCTCAGGCCATTGTTTGGTATGACGGACGTACACAATGGACATATATGAAGAATAGTCAGGAGGTGAACGTAAGTAATCCTACCGAGGCGCAACTTCAAGCTATGAACCCTTATAAGTTCATTAATCTCTTCAAAAGTGGATTTAACCTTGGCGTGAAGACCGTTTCAGGCGGGTGGCAGGTACATCTTACAGCCTCGAACCCCAAACGCTCGATACAGGAGATGTATATAACCATTGATAAGAATTATCATCCTAAGACGGTGAAGATGCGTCAGACCGGTGGTTGGACTACAATAAACGTGTCGAACTTTAAGGCAAAGAACATAGGCGACGCTACATTCCGCTTCAACGCCAAGGAGTATCCTCACGCCGAAGTAATAGACCTAAGATAATCATCATGAATAAATTGACGTTGTTGCGACTGTTGCGCAACCATATAAAGCTATCGGAAAAACGAAGTCCGATGTACGAACAGAACCGCTGGGCGAAGCTCTTCATGTATTTCATGGGGTGCTTCGTTTTTGTGTATATGATTTTTATGGCTGTGCCGTTAGCCCTCGCTGCCAATGACTCGGAGTTTTATACTTCGAGTGAGTTTCTTTACGGGCTGCTACCGTTTTTCCTTGCGGCTGATTTTATATTTCGGTTTATCGGTCAGCAGACTCCTGCCCAGCTTGTAAAGCCATACATGCTGCTACCAATACCAAAGTACGCCTGCATTGAGTGCTTCATATATTCAAGCGTCATAACACCAAACAACTTTATATGGATGGCAATAACAATACCTTATGTAATAATGACCACATTGTATAGCGGAGGTTTCTTTGTTGCTTTGGGCTTGGTGCTTTCTTATCAGCTTTTGGTCGTAATTAATAGTCAATGGTACATGCTTGTACGTACGCTTATTAATAAAAATATGCTTTGGTGGTTGCTTCCTGTCGCTGTTTATGCTTTGGCGTTTTCGCCGTTGCTATTGGGTAAGTTTGGCGTTATGTTCGATTTCTACGCCTCACTCGGTACAGGCTTTGGTTATTGGCATCCTCTTTATTATCTTGTTGCCATTGTGGTGCTTTGTGGATTTATTGAGATTAATAAGCGTGTGCAATACAGTCTTACATATATAGAGAGTAATGCCTCTGCCGATAAACCACTTACAAAGGTAAGCGATTTCAATGCTCTCGAACGTTATGGTGAGGTAGGCGAGTACCTTAAATTGGAAGTTAAGAGTCTTTTAAGAAACAAGAACATGCGCAAGATTTTTATTTCGGGCATCTTGATTGTGGTTTGGTTCAGTCTTATTATATCATTTACCGACCTTTATCAAGACAATTTCTCGCGCGCGTTCTGGGTTGTTTATACATTCGTGATATTCGGAGCCATGATGCTGATAAAGATTATGAGTGCCGAGGGTAATTATATTGACGGGCTTATGATACATAAAGAGAACCTGATAAGTTTGTTGAAGGCAAAATATTATTTTTATAGTGCTATACTCTTGGTACCGTTTATATTGATGGTGCCGACGGTTTTTGCGGGCCGTTACTCTTTGCTTATGCTACTGGCAATGATGAGTTTTGCCGCAGGCCCGGTTTATTGTATTCTTATGCAGATGGCGGTTTATAACCGGCGGACCATGTCCTTGAACTCAAAGTTTATAGGTAAAGGCAGTATGGAGACCAATTATATTCAGGTTGTGGCAGAGCTTTTTGTACTGTTTGCACCTGTAGCGTTCATTTCGATGTTACGTATGGTCATGAGTGAGAACATGACTTACGTTATTCTTCTGCTTGTAGGTTTGGTTTTTATATTTACTCATAACCTCTGGATTCGAAACATTTATACACGCTTCATGGTGCGTCGTTACCGGAATATGGAAGGCTTCAGAGCTTCTCGTTAAGAATTGTTTATCTGCTTGTTAACACAATAAATCAATTATTTGTCATGAAACCACTTGTCGTTTACAAAGCCAGCGCAGGTAGCGGTAAAACATTTACGCTGGCCACTGAATACATAAAGCTCCTTATACGCAATCCGCAGAGTTTCAGGAGTACTCTCGCGGTAACCTTTACCAATAAGGCTACCGAAGAGATGAAAATCCGAATATTGAGTCAGTTATACGGTATATGGAAGCAACTGCCTGATTCTGACGGATACATGAACGAGGTAACGTCTAAACTTGGCATAGACAGTAGTGTGGCTTCACGTCAGGCCGGAATAGCATTGAGCTATCTTATACATAACTATAATTATTTTCATGTTGAGACAATCGACGCCTTCTTCCAAACCGTACTTAGGAACTTGGCGCGCGAGCTTGACCTTACAGCTAACTTGCGTATCGAACTTAACGACTGGCAGGTTGAGGAGCAGGCTGTTGACAGCCTTATTGAGTCATTGAGTACCACGAGTATCATGTTGCAATGGCTCATAAACTATATTGAGTCGAATATAAACGATAACAAGAGTTGGAACGTTATAGGCCAGATAAAATCATTTGGTCGTACAATATTCAAGGAATATTATAAGAAGGCGAGTAAAGAGCTTAACGAGCGTGCCGCCGAGAAAGACTTCTTTGTCAATTACATGAAGCGTTTGCGGTCAATGCGTACTGACGCAAAAAAACGTATGGCCTCGTTTGCGGATGAATTTGAACGTATAACCGCAACAGCCGGACTTACAACGTCATCGTATGCAGGAAAGCAACGTGGCATAAGCAGCTATTTCAATAAACTGCGCGGAGATGATTTCAGCGATGCAAATTGTCAAACCGCAACATTGGAAAAATGCCTTGATAACGCCGAAAACTGGGCTTCAAAAAGCAGTGCCGACCGTCAGACAATAGTATCCTTGGCTGATAGCACACTTATACCGTTATTGCGTCAGGCTGAGGATATGCGCTCTAAGCAATGGCGGTTATACATGTCGGCAGATGTAACTTTGCGCCACTTGGATAAGTTGCGTCTTCTTAACGGAATTGAATCTAAGGTGCGCGAACTTAACAATGAGGCTAACCGTTTTCTGTTGAGTGATACCCAATATCTTTTACATTCACTTATAAAAGACACCGATTCGCCGTTCATATTCGAGAAGATTGGTAGCAGGCTTGAGCACATAATGATTGACGAGTTTCAGGATACAAGCGATATACAATGGCAGAACTTCCTGATATTGCTTAAGGAATGTATGTCGCGAGCCGAAGAGGATAAGGATGTGATGCGTAACCTGATAGTCGGTGATGTAAAGCAGAGCATATACCGTTGGCGTTCGGGTGATTGGCGTTTATTGAACGGAATACATAAACACTTCGATTATCCTGATGACGAACTTGATGTGCGTTCATTGCAGACCAATTACCGTTCAGAGCGTAATATAATAAATTTTAATAACGCCTTCTTTACAACTGCGGTGGATTTGGAATATGATACGGAATCTGAAATAAACCAAGACTCCGCATCCGAGTTAAAGTCTGCATATTCAGATGTGTGTCAGTGCGTTCCGGCAAAACGTGGAACAGAAGGTTATGTCAAAATAACCATGTTTGACAGTGAGGAGTATGATGAGACCATGCTTGACAGTATAGTCGACACTGTTGACACTCTTGTTGAGGCCGGGGCGCGTCTTAAGGATATCGCCATACTCATAAGATACAACAAACATATTCCGACCATAGCTGAGCATTTTATGGAACGTAGGCCGGAGTATAAGTTGGTAAGCGATGAGGCTTTCAGACTTGACGCATCTATGGCTGTGAACATTATAATGCTTGCACTCAGAGTGCTTGATAATCCTGCCGATGTTCTATCGAAGGCCGGACTTGTAATGGCCTATCAGCGTAAGGTTCTTAAAAATGTTATTAGCGATGCTGAGCTTTCTAAAGGTCATAATACCGATGTCGTGCTTGATAAGTTATTGCCCGAAGCGTTTATAAATCATAGGTCAGACCTTTTGAAACGCCCCTTATTCGATATAGTAGAGGAGATATACGCTTTGTTCAATTTGGATGTTTTTGAGGATCAAAGCGCGTATATAAGTGCGTTTTACGATAAGGTATCGGCGTTTATAACCGATAACACCGGTAATTTGTCAGCCTTCATCTCTGAGTGGGACGAGTCTATTTGTTCAAAAAACATACAGAGCGATGAGACCGATGGTATAAGACTTATAAGCATACACAAAAGTAAAGGTCTTGAGTTTGACCATGTTGTAATTCCGTATTGCGACTGGATGCTTGAAAATCTTAGAGGCAATACCCTTTGGTGCGAGCCGGGCGAGGAGCCTTTTAACGCATTACCGATAGCACCGGTGGATTATAGTAGTAAATTGCTTGAGACAATATACTCGGATGATTATCGTAACGAGCACCTTCAAAACACTGTTGATAACCTCAATCTGCTTTATGTGGCGTTTACCCGTGCAGGAAAGAATCTTTTTGTTATGGGTAAGCAGAAAGGCGCACGCACCCGTTCGGAACTTATCAGCAAGTGCCTTACACGTCTTTGTGACAAGCTTGATGGTTCAACACTCATAGAGGCCGAGAATGAAGGCGACCCGATGGTGTTTGAGTATGGCTCTTTATGTTTGGGCTGTGAGAAAGAGGAGAAGTCTTCCGATAATGTATTCCTTCGTAAGGTTGACCGTCGTAGTGTGCGTTTCGAGTCGTTCAAAACCTCGGTAAAGTTCCGACAGAGTAACAAAAGCCGCGATTTCATCGAGAATGATGATACCGAGAACGAGCAGAAAACTTACATAAAGATGGGTAACATATTACATAATCTCTTTTCGCAGATACGCACAACAGATGATATTGACGGAGTTATACGCAAACTTGAGTTTGACGGTGTATTGTATGATAAGGACATAACAGCCGAACGTATGCGCTCCACATTAACCAAGCGACTTGAGGATGAGCGTGTGGCCGATTGGTTTGACCCGCATTGGACTTTGTTTAACGAGTGTTCTATATTATTTGTTGATCCGGAAACCAAGGCTGTGGTTGAGCGCAGACCTGACAGGGTAATAACCGACGGACACGAAATGAAGGTTATTGACTTTAAGTTTGGTAAGCCGCGCGATGATTATCACAACCAAGTGCGTGGATATATGTCCCTGTTAAAAACGATGGGTTACGACAACGTGAGCGGATATCTGTGGTATGTCTATTCAAATAAGATTGAGGAAGTAATTGTTTAACTAATCAGAACGAACTCTAAGATTACAGTAATATGAAGACATTTCTTGAATATGTAGCCGAAGATATAATAAATAAATATGGCACCGACTTGTCCCGCATAGCGGTTGTCTTTCCAAATAAGCGCGCGTCTTTATTCCTTAACGAGCATCTTGCGCGTATGGCCGGCAAACCCATCTGGTCGCCGGCATACATGACAATCAGCGACCTTTTTCGCCGACATTCATCCATGACCGTTGGCGACCCGATAAAACTTACATGCGACATACATAAAAGTTTCACCGAGGTTACCGGCATAGACGAGACACTTGACCATTTCTACGGATGGGGACAGTTGTTGCTTGCCGACTTTGATGATGTGGATAAAAACATGGCCGATGCGTCGAAGGTATTCGCAAATCTGCGAGACTTGCACGAGCTTGACGACATATCTTACCTTACCACTGAGCAGAAGGAAATGTTGAGAGGCTTCTTTAAAAACTTCACCGATAATCAGGAGTCGGTGTTGCGTGAGCGTTTCTTGAGGTTGTGGAATAATTTTGAGTCCATATACAACAATTTCCGCTCACGGCTGCGTGCCCAAAATATAGCGTACGAAGGTATGCTTTATCGTGATGTGGCCACCGACGATAGTATAACATTCCGTTATGACACTTATCTATTTGTTGGTTTCAACGTTATACAAAAGGTTGAGCAGCTTATCTTCTCACGGCTTCGTGACGAGGGTCGAGCGAATTTCTATTGGGATTTTGACCGGTATTACATGCCTAAGGATAATAATGTGTACGCCTCAAATGAGGCCGGACACTATATAGCCGGATATCTTAAAGATTTCCCAAACGAACTTGAAGTAAATAATGAGGCAATCTATTCTAACTTTAAGAGAAATAAGGATATAACTTATCTTAGCGCATCAACCGAGAATATACAGGCACGCTATATATCAACATGGCTCAGAGAGAAAAACCGCTATGCCTTAGGACGTAAAACCGCAATTGTGCTTTGTGATGAGTCTTTGCTTCAAACCGTGGTACATTGCATACCTGATGAGGTTGAGAAAGTCAATATAACTACCGGTTATCCTCTTTCAGGCTCACCCGTATCGTCATACGTGTCCCAGCTCATAGCTTTACAGATAAATGGTTATTCGCCTTCATCGGGTCGGTACAGATTGAAATATATCAGTCAGATTCTGTCTCATCCGTATATTCGGTATGTGTCAGACAGGCATCAGGCGTTGCTTGACG
>Cebus_capucinus_imitator_PRJNA485217_SSR102__coassemble_937_pt1 | contig 20978 bp, 18 predicted proteins | sample Cebus_capucinus_imitator_PRJNA485217_SSR102__metabat2_high_PE_011 | metagenome-assembled genome bin Cebus_capucinus_imitator_PRJNA485217_SSR102
TTCAAGGCAACTTGAACTGTTTTAGATTATTTGCTTATCCCGAACTGGCGTAAATTGGGAAGCCGTGTCGGAAACTAGCAAATAGAATTTTCAGACGGGTGCAGATGCGGTTAATAACAAGAAACTCTATTGGTTATCACTCATAACTACATGCTTTACGACTCGTAACCATATGCTTTATGCCCGCCAAACAGCCTCTTTTACAGAGCAAAACCATCACTTTCAGAGTGCAAAACGGCTGCTTTTGCACGTTGAAGAGGCTGTTTAAGCCTCGAAAAGCACCGATTTTATTGTGAATAAAGATTATTTTTGTGTCTAAATGATTGACACCTAATCATTTAACTATAAATGTGCTTTTCGGCCATTCAATCCGTCGGAAGTTAAGTTTACGGTTGAGGATGGCCGAAAACGGCATGTTCTTCAACTCATAAAGTAAGCATAAGGCACGGGTTGTTGATAAAGTGTAAATCATTGAGTGTATCGCTTAAAGGTCAGTATGAGCCGGAATAAATATGCATACATTCAATTCCGCCACCAGGTTATTGATGTTACATTTTATTTATTTTTAATCGAAAATGCGGTTTTTTTGAAAATTCGATGCGTGGTTTCAAGGATTATTGTTATTTTTGCGGTCGATTAACCGAGAATAATCCCTGCTTGTTGAAGGGTTCTCACCTAATTTAAATCAAAACAATGAAAGTATTAAAGTTTGGCGGAACATCCGTAGGTTCCGTGAAGAGTATCCTCAGTCTGAGGAAAATCGTGGAAAAAGAGGCCCGCAAACAGCCTCTGGTGGTAGTAGTAAGCGCACTCGGCGGCATTACGGACAAGCTGCTGGCTACGGCTCAGCTTGCGCTGAAAGGTGATGAAACGTATAAGGATGAGTTTGACGCCATGGTGCGACGACACCACCGGATGATAGATACCATAATAACAGACCCTACACGCAGGGAGAACCTTTTTAATGCTGTAGACTCTCTTTTTGAACAGTTGAAGAGTATTTATTATGGTGTTTATCTTATACACGACTTGAGTGAGAAGACCCAAAACGCCATTGTAAGTTATGGCGAGAGACTCAGCTCAAATATTACGGCGACTTTAATTAAAGGTGCAAGGTTGTTCGACTCGCGTGATTTCATAAAGACAGAGCATAAAAACGGCAAGCACCGTCTTGACAGCGAGCTTACGAACCGACTTGTAAGCGAGGCATTCAAGGAGACGGCACGCATAACCGTTGTGCCCGGATTTATAAGTAAGGATGAGAATACCGGCGAAACAACAAATCTCGGGCGTGGTGGTAGTGATTACACGGCGGCCATTATAGCTGCGGCTCTTGATGCCGAGGTGCTTGAAATATGGACGGATGTTGACGGATTTATGACCGCTGACCCGCGTGTAATACCGTCTGCATATACAATTAACGAGCTTTCGTATATTGAGGCTATGGAGCTTTGCAACTTTGGCGCAAAGGTTGTTTATCCTCCTACAATTTATCCGGTATGTGTAAAAAATATACCTATAAAGGTAAAAAATACCTTTAATCCGCAGAATACAGGCACGATAATAAAGAATAAGATAGATAATGACAGCAGGGTCATTAAAGGTATATCGAGCATAAGCGATACAACACTTATAACTGTAACAGGCCTTTCGATGGTTGGTGTTATCGGTGTGAACCGCCGAATATTCACCGCTTTGGCTGACAGGGGTATATCTGTGTTCATGGTTAGTCAGGCTTCGTCAGAGAATTCAACCTCTATTGGTGTGAAAGACACTGATGCCGATGAGGCCGTTGAGGTTCTTAATAACGAGTTCGCCAAAGAAATTGAAACCGGAGCAATGTTCCCCATGCACGCCGAAAGCGGACTTGCGACAATCGCGATTGTTGGCGAGAACATGAAACATACACCCGGTATTGCAGGAAAACTGTTCGGAACGCTTGGACGAAGCGGTATCAGTGTCATCGCATGTGCCCAAGGAGCGTCTGAGACGAATATATCGTTTGTGGTTAACGGTCGGTATTTGCGTAAGTCGCTTAATGTGTTGCACGACTCGTTCTTCCTGTCAGAATATAATGTATTGAATCTTTTTATCTGCGGTGTCGGTACCGTTGGCGGAAAACTGATAGAACAGATAAAGGCTCAATATGAGGAGTTGAAACAGAACCGCAGGTTGATGCTAAATGTAGTAGGCATAGCTTCGAGTCATAAAGCTATATTCAATCGCGACGGAATAGACCTCGACCGTTATCAGGAGTTACTTGAACAGGCCGGACCGAGCGACAATATTAACTTGCGTGATGAGGTAATCGGAATGAATATATTTAACAGTGTGTTCGTCGATTGTACCGCAAGTAAGGATGTGGCCGCCATGTATCAGGATTTTATCGACCATAACATATCTGTCATTGCGGCAAATAAGATAGCCGCATCGTCAGATTATGCCAGCTATGTCAGGCTGAAACGTACCGCATTGGCCCGTGGTGTGAAGTACAGATTTGAGACTAACGTCGGTGCCGGCCTGCCTATAATCGGTACGATAAACGACCTTCGCAATTCAGGCGATAAAATATTGAAAATCGAGGCGGTACTCAGCGGAACGTTAAACTTTATCTTCAACGAGATATCAGAGGCTGTTCCATTCTCCGAAACAGTACGTCGTGCCAAGGAACAAGGATACAGCGAGCCTGACCCGCGCATTGATTTGAGTGGTACTGATGTAATTCGAAAACTGGTTATTCTTGCCCGTGAGGCCGGCTATAAGGTAGAAATAGCCGATGTTGAGAAGCACCTGTTCATACCGGAGTCATTCTTTACAGGTAGTATAGAAGATTTTTGGAAGAACTTGCCTAAGCTTGACGCCGACTTTGAGACCCGCCGTAAGGAGCTTGAAAAGCAAGGCCGACGCTGGCGTTTTGTGGCTCGCATGGAGAACGGGCATACACGTGTCGCACTCGAAGAGGTTGACAAGGCGCATCCGTTCTATAATCTTGAAGGCTCGAACAACATTGTTCTGCTTACCACCGAACGCTATAAAGAGTACCCGATGCTTATTCAGGGATATGGCGCAGGTGCGAGTGTTACAGCTGCCGGCGTATTCGCAAACATAATGAGCATAGCCAATATTTAATATAAATCAAGTCTCATCCCGTCTCTCTTTATTTAAGAGAGAATCCGAATTTATCTTTTTGTCAGTAATTCATAACTCTTTTTCGCTGAAAGAGGGGCGGGGTGAGACTTTTTATTTAAAATCCATATCTTATGAAACATATTATTATATTAGGCGACGGCATGGCTGACCATCCGGTTGAAAGGCTCGGCGGACGCACATTGTTGCAATATGCCGACACGCCATACATGGATATGTTGGCACGAAAAGGTCGCACCGGTCAGCTTATAACCATACCCGACGGTTTTCATCCCGGCAGTGAGGTGGCCAATACAGCTATCTTAGGTTATGATTTGAATAAGGTATATGAAGGTCGCGGACCTCTTGAGGCCGCCAGTATCGGTTATGAGATGCAGCCGGACGATATGGCGATGCGTTGTAATATAGTAACGTTGGCCGACGGAAAAATAAAGAACCACCATGGAGGACATCTGAAAACAGATGAGAGTGAGGTTCTTATTAAATACCTTAACGAGCATCTCGGTGATGAACGTGTGAAATTCATTACCGGTATACAATATCGTCATCTGCTTGTTATACGTGGTGGAAGTAAGCATGTTGAGTCTGCCCCGCCACATGATCATCCAAATGAAGAGTGGTGTCCGCTTCTTGTACGACCTGAAAAAGGTTGGGAAAATAAAGTCGAGTCCGGACGTATGACAGCGCAGGAAACCGCAGACTTATTGAATGAATTAATTATTAAATCGCAGGAACTCCTTGCTAATCATCCGTTTAATAAGGCTCGTGCTACTGCGGGAATAGACCTCGCAAACAGTATTTGGCCGTGGAGTGGGGGATATCGCCCTGATATGCAGACTCTCGAAGACGCTTATACAGACATAAAAAAAGGTTCGGTTATTTCTGCCGTTGACCTTATACGCGGTATCGGGCACTATGCCGGACTGAACATAATCAAGGTTCCGGGCGCCACCGGACTTGCCGATACAAACTATGAAGGTAAAGCCGAGGCTGCCATTGAGGCTCTAAAAACAGATGATTTCGTGTTTTTGCATCTTGAGGCAAGTGATGAAGCCGGACACGACGGCGATCTTGACCTCAAATTGCGCACTATTGAATATCTTGACCATCGCATTGTCGAACCTATATATAATGAGGTTAAGACATGGAATGAGCCGGTTTGTATAGCCATTATGCCCGATCACCCTACACCGGTTGAGATACGTACACATGTTAAGGAGCCGATACCGTTTATTATCTGGCATCCTGGCATTGAGCCTGACGATGTTACAGAATATGACGAAACAAGCTGTGTGAACGGGGCTTACGGTCTTTTGAGGTTGAGCCGGTTTATGGATGAGTTTATGAAAATAAAATAATAACAGTCTTGTGCCATGCATTGAACTCATTAAAATGAAAATCCGGATTTGGTTTAACTGTTCGGTAAAAAGTTTAAATAAGTCCATTTAGTGGTGTGAGATTAAAAACAAGACCCTATGAAATATTACAGTACCAACGGCAAATCGCCACTGGCCACGCTCCACGAGGCTGTGGTCAAAGGTCTTGCAGGTGATCGCGGACTATACATGCCTGAGGAGATTAAACGTCTGCCTGCAAATTTTTATGATGAAATAGAAAATCTCTCGTTTCAGGAAATTGCTTTCGAGGTAGCCAAGGCTTTCTTCGGTGGTGATGTAGAAACCGAAGAGTTAAAGAAAATAGTTTACGACACGTTGTCATTCGATTGTCCTGTCGTAAATGTGTGTGATAATATTTATTCGCTCGAACTATTTCACGGGCCTACACTGGCGTTTAAGGATGTAGGTGCGCGCTTTATGGCCCGCCTGTTGGGTTATTTCATCCGTCAGGAAGGCCGCCAACAAGTCAATGTGCTTGTTGCCACAAGTGGTGATACCGGTTCGGCTGTTGCAAACGGTTTTCTTGGCGTAGACGGAATACATGTTTACGTGCTTTATCCGAAAGAAAAGGTCAGTCGTATACAAGAAAGCCAATTTACAACTCTCGGAAAAAACATAACCGCCATTGAGGTTGACGGAGTTTTTGATGATTGTCAGGCACTTGTCAAGAGTGCGTTCATGGATGATGAGTTAAATAAACACATGAAGCTGACATCGGCAAACTCTATAAATGTGGCTCGTTTTCTGCCGCAAGCGTTTTATTATTTTTACGCTTATGCACAGTTGAAGAAACCGGGTCGGGCTGACAATATGGTTGTTTGCGTGCCGAGTGGAAACTTCGGTAACATAACAGCCGGACTTTTCGCCCATCGCATGGGGCTTCCCGTAAAGCGTTTCATTGCGGCCAATAACGCCAATGACATATTCTTTAACTACCTTCTTACAGGTGTTTATGACCCGAAGCCGAGTCGTCAGACCATAGCCAATGCCATGGACGTAGGCAATCCGAGCAACTTTGCCCGAATACTCGATTTATTCTCGAACTCTCACGACGATATTGCGGCGTTAATTAGTGGTACCACATATACCGATGATCAGATACGTGAGGCGATGCGCCGGTGCCGAACAGACTTCGGCTATACTCTCGACCCGCATGGAGCCTGTGGTTATCGTGCATTACGCGAGAGCTTGAAACCGGGTGAGACCGGTGTTTTCCTTGAGACGGCACATCCTGCCAAATTCAAGGAAACAGTCGAACAGGCCACCGGTATTAGTATTGATATTCCGCAGAGGCTTGCAGCCTTCATGGAGGGCGAAAAGCAATCGGTTGAGATGCCTAACAGTTTTGAGGCGTTTAAAAATTACCTTCTCAGTGAGAGACGATGATTATTACATTTGTCTTGAATATATGAATATAAATAAAGATTACGGTTCAGAGCCTTTAATTAGTTTTATTATAACCACCCATAACTTGACGGCAACACAGGTTAAAGACTGCGTTGACAGTATTACGGCTTTATCGTTGCGCCCTGCCGAGCGTGAGATTATAGTCGTGGATGACGGTTCTGACCATAGCATAATGAGTGGACTTATGGCCGTCGGAGACGATATCGTCTATATTCGCCAGCGCAATCAGGGAAAGAGTGTGGCGCGCAATACAGGTCTGCGTATGGCCGTCGGACAGAACATACAGTTTGTTGATGGCTCAGATCGGCTGATAGCCGAAGGGTATGAACATTGCATTGACATTGTTAGGTATAATGACCCTGACATTGTTTTGTTTGATTATACCGATAAGGAGTCGGCCAAGTCAACTTATTATATACCCGAACCGGTTGACGGTTCAATATATATGCGCCATAACAACTTACATGCAATGGCATGGGGATATGTGTTCAGCAGGCGCATCCTGCTTGACTTACGTTTCACTCCGGGGCGTTTGCATGATGACGAGGAGTTCACACCCCAGCTCTTTTTGCGTGCTGAGCGTGTCTACAGCACCAATATTCCGGCGTATATGTGCAGACATAAGCGCATTACGGCCACTCCCGCATCTGACAAGCGTGGCATAGTGAAGCGTCTGAACGATATGGAGCAGGTTATTGTTCATCTTCGCGATGTGTCTTCATCGTTGCCACAGATGGACAGTCAAGCCCTCGGACGGCGTGTAGCCCAGCTGACATTGGATTATATTTTCTATATTATGCGCCTTACCCATTCGTCAGACCAGTTGGAAGAAAGGCTTGCGCGATTGGAGAAGTTGGGGCTGTTTCCGCTTCCCGATAAGGATTATACAAAAAAATACATGTTGTTCCGCAAGCTGACAAATCACAAGATAACACGAAAAATGCTTTCGCTCGTCTTGAGATAATACAGAATAAACATTAGAAAAACAAGCCTCTTCCCGGCTTTCTATTAAAGATTGGGTGGTTTAAGATTATGATACCGTTAGTAATCAAATTCCAATCTTTAATAGAAAAAGCCGGGGAGAGGCTTGTTTTTACTTTTTATTTATCCAAAGTTGTCATACATTATGGCCTCCGGCTCTACACCGAGTGAGTCGAGCATTCCTACAACGGCTTTGCTCATCGGTCCCGGACCACACATGTAGTATTCTATATCTTCAGGAGCGTCAACATCTTTAAGATAAGTGTCATACATAACCTGATGAACGAAACCTGCGGTATATTTCACTCCTGCTTTGTCCGCTTCAGGGTCAGGACGGTCGAGAGCGAGGTGGAAATGGAAGTTGGTAAACTCTTTTTCCAGTTCGAGGAAGTCGTTTAAGTAGAATACCTCTGACAGAGAACGAGCCCCGTAGAAGTAATGCATCTCACGGTCGCGGGTGTTAAGTGTGCGTGTCATATGCATAATTTGTGAGCGCAACGGAGCCATGCCGGCACCACCACCAACCCAAATCATATCCTTCTTGCTGTTGAAGATTGGGTGGAAGTCTCCGTAAGGGCCGCTCATGCGCACCTTGTCGCCGGGTTTTCGGCTGAATATGTATGATGATGCAATACCTGTCGGTACATTCTGAAAGCCAACCTCAGGTTTCGGCTTGAATGGAGGAGTGGCAATTCTGACTGTCAACATTATACGGTCGCCTTCAGCCGGATAGTTCGCCATTGAGTATGCTCTAACGGTATTCTCAGGATTATGGGCCTTTATTGACAGCATATTAAATTTCTCCCACATCGGCAGATAACGACCCATGTCGCTCTTGTCAAAATCTTTATCATAGTCGATGCAATCGTATGCCGGAATAGCAATCTGTGCATACGAGCCGGGAACAAAGTCCATGTGTTCTCCGGGAGGCAACTGTACGATAAATTCTTTGATGAATGAGCTTACGTTCTTGTTGCTTATAACCGTACATTCCCATTCTTTCACACCGAGAATGCTCTCAGGTACTTTTATCTTCAGGTCTCCTTTTACTTTGCACTGGCATCCCAGACGCCAGTTATCTTTAATCTGTTTACGTGTAAAGTGAGGTTTCTCTGAGTCGAGAATTTCGCCGCCACCCTCAAGAACCTGTACCTTGCATTGGCCGCAGCTTGATTTTCCGCCGCAAGCCGAAGGCAGATATATTCCGTTCTCATTAAGTGTTGACATCAGCGAATTGCCTTGTGCAACAGACAGTTCCTTGTCGCCGTTAATGTTAATGGTTACGTTTCCGCTTGGCGACAGATACTTTTTGGCCACCAGCAGAATGACTACCAGAAGCAGTATCACGGCAAGAAAGACGCTTATACTTGTTAAAATGAACTGTATCATATCGTATTTTAAATGACGGTTTATATTTTAAGACCGGAGAAACACATCATGGCCATAGCCATAAGGCCGACGGTTATGAAAGTGATACCCAAACCCTGAAGTGGCTTCGGCACATCGCAATACTGCATCTTCTCGCGTATTGCACCCATTGATACTATGGCGAGAGTCCATCCGAGTCCGCTTCCGACAGCGTATGCCACGGCGTCCCACACGTTGCCGATATACTGTGTGTTTGACGGATCAAGATTAATGCGCTGCTGCATGAAAAGCGATGCACCCATGATTGCACAGTTTACGGCAATCAGCGGGAGAAAAATACCAAGTGAAGAGTAAAGCGACGGCGAGAATTTCTCAACCGCCATTTCAACCAACTGGGTTATTCCGGCTATGACGGCTATGAAAAGAATAAAACTCAGATATGACAGGTCGATACCCGGCATGAGGCAGTCAGGTCCGAGAACGTGTACCTGAAGGAGGTAGTCAACGGGTACGGTGATGAGCAGAACGAACGTTACAGCCAGGCCGAGACCCAATGATGTCTTCACGTTCTTTGACACGGCAAGGAACGAGCACATGCCGAGGAAGAACGCGAATATCATGTTATCGACGAAAATTGACCTGAAGAATAAACTTATAATATGTTCCATGACAATTCGTTAATTATTCATACATTGTTAATTAATCCTTTGACAAGTATGCGCGGTGTATCCAGATAACGCATCCGAGCAGAATAAGAGCCATGGCAGGCATTGTCATCATACCGTTGTTTACATAGCCGGCATCGTAGAAAGACTGCGGTATAATCTGGAAACCGAGCAGAGAACCACGACCGAAAAACTCACGGAAAGCACCCACCGCAACGAGTATAAATGCATAACCGAGTCCGTTTGACAATCCGTCTATAAAACTCGGTATGGGTTTGTTCATCATCGCGAATGCCTCAAGGCGCCCCATCAGGATACAGTTTGTAATGATAAGTCCGACGTAAACTGACAGTTGTACACTTACATCATATACATACGCCTTTAAGATTTGGCTCACAATGGTAACCAAAGCGGCCACGACGACCAGCTGTACGATTATTCTTATACGGTTTGGAATGGTGTTTCGTATGATGGAGATAATCAAATTCGAGAATGCCGTGATAATCGCCACGGCCAGTCCCATTACGATTGAGGGCTTCAGCTGTGATGTTACAGCCAGCGCAGAGCATATGCCCAACACTTGTACGAGTATCGGGTTGTCTGCGTTAAGCGGTTTCATGAAGACCTCTTTGTTCTCTTTTGAAAACAGTTTGCTCATATCTTATGCCTCCTTAAGTTATTTGTCGTTTAAGAATTTTATGTATTGGCCGAGACAATCCTTCAGCATCAGGCTTACGCCGTCGCATGTAAGGGTGGCTCCTGTAACCGCGTCGCACTCAACAGCAGGGTCCTTCACGTTGCTCTTTTTGACTACGGCGAGAGCTATACCCTCTTGTCCGGGTTTTGTAAGAGTCTTGCCTTTGAATTGTTCCTGCCATTTACGGCTGTCTTTAATCTCGGCTCCAAGTCCGGCGGTCTCGCTATCATGTGTGAAGTAAGCTCCGTAAACTGTATTTTTATCTTTGTTTATAGCTATGTACCCGCTAATCGGTCCCCACAAGCCCATGCCGTAAACAGGAATTACATACTTTGTCTCGCCGTCAATGTTGCATATATATAATGCCAACTTTCCGGCTTTATAGTCAGCCGAACCAAGTGCAAAACCGGCTTGTTCGCCACCTTGTGTACCCTTTTTCACGATGTTGTTATCGGCATCTATGATATCGTCAGACACAACAATGTCATGATAGCGGCTTGCTGTCTCATCCTTATTTAAGTCTCGTATGTTAAGTGCCGCCAATATCTGGCATTTCTTGTCGAGAGCCACATTAGTGTCTTGGGCAGGCTTTAAGTAGCTTGACACGAATGCAAGCAGGAACGCCACAATGACGACAATCACCACCGAGTAGATTATCGTGTACGAGTTTGAGTTGGTGTTCAGTGTTTTTTTCTTATTTGTATCATTCATCTGTCAACCCTTTCATTTAGTTTTCATGCGGTTAAGACGTTTTGCGATGTTTCGCTGAATCACACAATAGTCAACCAGCGGAGCGAACATATTCATAAGAAGAATGGCAAGCATCATTCCCTCGGGATAGCCGGGGTTGAGCACACGCACCGTTATAGCCACAAGGCCTATAAGGAAACCATAGATGTATTGCCCTGTATGAGTACGTGAAGACGTAACAGGGTCAGTCGCCATAAATACCGCACCGAAGCAGAAACCTCCGAGCAGCAGGTGCTCATAACCCGGTATTGTGGTCGTTCCGGCCATGTTGAACAATGTTGCTGTTACGGCACCGCCCACAAACACGCTGAGCATGGTTCGCCATGACGCTATACCTGTAACCAGCAGGATGACCGCACCTATGGCTATCGCAATAACGCTTGTTTCGCCAATCGAGCCGGGAATGAGTCCGAGAGTCATCTCCCAGAGTGAGTAACCGCAGTCGATTCCGGCAGCGACGTGTGATAACGGGGTTGCCTGAGTGAACGAGTCGGGCAGGGTATTACCTAATCCGAAAATTGTGTCGTTGGCAATCCATACGCTGTCTCCGCTCATTTTTGTCGGGTAAGAGAAGAAAAGGAATGCGCGTGCCACCAACGCTACATTAAAGATATTCATTCCGGTACCTCCGAAAATCTCTTTGGCGAAAATTACAGAGAAGGCTACCGCCAACGCAAGCATCCACAGCGGGCAATTCACCGGGATAATCAGCGGTATGATAATTCCGCTAACCAAATATCCCTCTTGTATTTCCTCGCCTTTCCATTGCGCCCACGCAAATTCTATGCCGAGGCCGACAACGTAGCTGACGATGATTTTAGGAAGTACGGCCAACAGTCCGTAAAAGAACAAATCAAAGAATGTTGAATGTTCTATCGCACCGGCTGCGGCATAATTCTGATATCCAATATTATACATACCGAATAGTAATGCCGGCATGAGGGCAATAACCACGATACTCATTATTCGTTTGGAATCGATAGAGTCGTGTATGTTTGTACCTGTGGCCGAAGTTGTGTTGGGCACATAGAGAAAACTCTCAAAGCCATCAAACACACTGCGCAGGCAGTGCAGTTTGCCGCCGTGCTCAAACGTCGGCTTTATTCTGTCAAGATAATTTCGTAACATAATGTTTCATTTTAAGCGTTTTCCTTACGCAGTATGTCAAGTCCGCGACGCACAATAGCCTGTAGTTCGAGTTTCGAAGAATCGACAAACTCGGCCAAAGCGAAGTCCTCAGGCGAAACCTCATATATACCGAGAGCCTCTTGTTGGTCAATATCGCCTGAAATAATAGCCTTAATCAGATATTCGGGGTAAATGTCCATAGGCAGTACTCGGTCATATTCGCCACTCATAATCATGTGGCGCTGTCCGCCTTTGATACGTGCGTCAAGCGCATACTCCTTTTTGCCGAACAGCCACGAGAAGTAGCTTCGGCTGACCGAGAATTGGTTGGTACGGGGCATAATCCAGCCCAACATCTCGTCAGACTTATCACCTTCAGGTATCACAGTCAGCTCGGATGCATGGGCATCAAGATAATCCTCGACATTACATTTGCGTCCTGTAAGCACGTTTCCGTTGATAATGCGCACATTGTCGTCGTTGTTTATATTTTCTCCCAATAAGGACGAAATCCGTTGGCCTACAATTGCGTTGACATAAGTCGGTTTTCTTACCTCACTGCCGCATACAGCCACAAGGCGGTGCATATCCACATGGCCGGTGTTGAACAACCGGCCGAAGAATATAACGGCTGTAGGAGCAACCGTCCAAACCACCTCACCTTTGTTTACCGGATCAGTATGGTTAACCTGCACACCTACGTTTCCGGCCGGACACGGACCGTCATAGATGGTAAGCTCAACATTCTTGGCGCGGCGCAGACACTCAGAACTTTGGTCGCGACCAATACCGAGGTGAACTGTAGCTATGCGCGACAACGCAGTGAGACCTGTTTGAAAGTCATTGGCTCCACGTTGCTGTAACTCAAATTCAAAGTCGGCAGCTAACGGTTTGTCTCTCAGTGCGCTTACAAATATTGCTTTAGGCTTTGCTTCAGGCGTAGTGCTGACATCATACGGTAGCTGATTGATGAAACCGAACAAGCCGGACTCACACAGTTTATCTATCACATCGTCAGCCGAGAGTGAGTTTACGTCTTGAATGTCGTAGTCTTTATACGACTGGTTCTCATCGGCTTTAACAACCACTTTCAGCACCTTGCGTCGCTCACCGCGCACAACGGCTGAAACAGTTCCGCTTACAGGCGATGCGAACCGCACTTTTTCACACTGTTTATTCACGAACAGCGCGTCGCCGGCCAACACCCTGTCGCCCTCATGGACAACCACTTTGGGTGTAAGCCCCGTGAAGGATGACGGCATAAGAGCCACCTCGTCGCTTTTTCGCACACTTGTAACTGTGAGTGGAGCGACGCCTTTCAGTCTGATGTCGAGTCCTTTTTTTAGTTTGATGATGTTTGTCATTTTGTTAAATATATCTGACTTGTATTTTCAAAGTTAGTAATATCATTCCATTGTCAGGCTTTCGTCTGTGGTTGTGTTAGCGGACACAAATATGTTGAAAGCCGCTACAAACGGCACAAAAGTACATAAAAATAGCCTCAATACAAAATCTTTTGGCATAAAATATCACCTTTTTCAGCCAAAGACTTTAATTATAAATCTGTGTCAACTGGCGGGTTGTCGGACTGTCAGACGAAAATATTTGAATTTGCAATGTATATCGTTGGTTTACAGAGTGTTATTGTCATATTTACAAAAACATATTGTTTTGCGCTGTGAAACATATGGTTTTACGGCGCAAAACAATATGTTTCGGAAGATAAAACTTATAGGGTCTCGATATCGTTTTAATTCGGCTGCGTTTTGTTCGTGATTTCATGGAATATTAGTAAATTTGCATTCATAAAAAGAAACACATGCAAAATGGACGATAAACAACGAATTTTACAGCTCCGCCAACAGTTGCACGAGCATAATTATAAATACTATGTGTTGAATATGCCCACGATTAGCGACCGTGAGTTTGATGAGCTTATGCACGAATTGCAAGGTCTTGAGGCCGCCAATCCGGACATGACAGATCCAAATTCGCCAACGCAGCGAGTTGGTAGCGATATCAGCACCGAGTTTACTCAGGTTGAACACAAGTACCCTATGCTCTCATTGTCAAATACATACAATGAGCAGGAGGTAGCCGACTTTTATAACAGCGTGAAGAAAGGTTTGGGCGGCGAGGACTTCGAAATTTGTTGCGAACTGAAGTTCGACGGTTTGTCTATATCGCTTACTTACGAAGATGGCAGGTTGGTAAGGGCTGTAACACGTGGTGACGGTGTGCGTGGCGACGATGTTACGGCTAATGTGCGCACCATACGTTCAATACCGATGGTGCTCAGTGGAGGTGGTTATCCGCGTGAGTTTGAGATTCGGGGCGAGATACTCATGCCATGGGAGAGCTTTGAACGGCTTAATGCCGAACGTGAGGCCGCCGAAGAACCGCTGTTCGCCAATCCGCGCAATGCCGCCAGCGGTACATTGAAGAGTCTGAATCCGGCTGTCGTGGCAAAGCGTCGGCTTGACGCGTACCTATATTATATGTTGGGTGAGAATCTTCCAGGAGACGGACATTATGAGAATCTTGACACGGCGCGCTCGTGGGGTTTTAAGGTCAGCACCGCCATGCGTAAGGTCAGCACGTTGCAGGAGATATATGATTACATAAGCTATTGGGACACCGAACGCAAAAATCTGCCTGTAGCCACAGATGGCATCGTGTTGAAAGTCAACTCTCTGAGACATCAGCGCGCTCTGGGTTACACGGCTAAGAGTCCGCGTTGGGCCATAGCCTATAAGTTTAAGGCCGAGCGTGCTTGCACGAGGCTTGACGAGGTAACATTCCAAGTTGGACGCACCGGTGCCGTTACACCTGTCGCCAATATGCAACCTGTGCAGTTGGCCGGAACGACCGTTAAGCGTGCCACGTTGAACAATGAGGATTTTATAAGGTCGCTCGATCTTCACATCGGTGATTATGTGTATGTTGAGAAGGGTGGAGAGATTATTCCGAAGATAGTCGGTATTGATATTGAGCAACGGCCTTTGTTGTCTCAACCGGTACAGTTTGTCAAGCGTTGCCCTGAGTGCGGTACTCCGCTTGTCAGATATGAGGGTGAGGCCGTGTGGTATTGTCCGAATGACGCCGGTTGTCCGCCACAAATAAAAGGGCGTATCGAGCATTTTATATCCCGCAGGGCGATGAATATTGACAGTCTTGGCCCGGAAACGGTTGACGAATATTACCGTCGGGGGCTTATTGCCGATGTTGCCGACCTTTATGATATACGTGTGGAGCAAATATCTGACGGAGGTAACCGCTTGAAGTCAGCCCGTAAGGTGGTTGACGGTATAGAGGCTTCAAAACAAGTACCGTTCGAACGTGTCGTGTTCGCATTGGGTATAAGGTTTGTCGGCGAGACTTCTGCCAGACTGTTGGCACGCCATTTCAAGACTATAGACGCTTTGAAGGATTCCACATTGAAGGAACTTACAGAGGTTGACGGTGTCGGTGATGTCATGGCGGGCAGTGTCATAAATTATTTCCGCAACGAGAAAAATCTCGCTATGATAGAGCGTTTGCGCGGTTATGGCTTGCAGATGTCGTTGGCTGAGGAGGAAATGCAGGCTGCCGGTGATAAACTGGCAGGAAAAAGCATTGTGATAAGTGGTGTGTTCGCCCGGCACAGCCGTGATGAGTATAAGCAGATTATTGAGCGGAACGGTGGAAAAAACGTGGGTAGCATAAGCGGAAAAACGTCTTTTATATTGGCCGGTGATAATATGGGGCCATCAAAACTGCAGAAAGCAGAGAAACTTGGAATACCTGTTATAAGTGAAGACGATTTTTTGAAGATGATTGAATAAAAGGTTTAAGGTAAAAATGAATATTGTAGTATCAAACGAGATTGAGACGGTTTGCCCCGATTTTGTGGGTGCTGCTGTCGAGGCCGATGTGGTCAACACGGAGTTCAGCCAGACATTGTGGGCTGAAATAGAAGAGTGGGGCCAACGTTACAGAGACGGATACACCACCGAGACTATAAAACAGATTGCGGGAATAGAGGCTACAAGGCGTGTGTATCGTGCCTGTGGTAAGGACCCCAGTCGTTATCGGCCGGCTTCAGAGGCGCTTATACGCCGAATATTGCAGGGTAAGCAACTTTATCAAATCAATACTTTGGTTGATTTGATAAATCTTGGAAGTATAGCATATGGTTACAGTATCGGCGGTTTTGATGTGTCAAAATTTAAGGGAGACAAGCTTACACTGGGTGTCGGCCGTGACGGTGAGCCTTATGATGGTATCGGACGTGGCATGATAAACATAGCCGGACTGCCGGTTTATAGGGATGAAGAGGGTGGTGTCGGTACGCCGACGAGCGACAATGAACGAACAAAACTCGACATGTCGACTACACGTATACTCATTCTGATAAACGGTTATGACGGAAATGAGTCTAATGTGAGGGCGAATGCCGAGTTTCTTATCGACATGCTTGAAAAACATACCGAAGGCCGTAACTGCCGATATTTTATTTATCGATAGTCGGCTTTATTTGTTTCATCTTATTGATGCGGTCAAACGAATAAGTCTTGCTGTTGCGGTTGATGAAATCAAATAGGCGGTATGCGAGGTCGAGCTGGTTTGTACGCATAGGCTCTGTCAGCAAATCGGCCTCGGAGAAATAAAGTTCTGCCAGCATTTCAATGCGGCTTAGGCGTTCTTCGGCGGGATAACGCTCGAAAGATTGCATTATCTCATCAATTGACGAGATGTGGTAGAAGGTGTAATCGCCGAAATATTGTCGGTATAAGTCTTCGATGGCGTGTCGGCGTTCTCTGATTTCGTCTTTCTCCAAGTTCCGTTGAAGTGCTGCCATAAATTCGCGTATCAGGCGTGAAATGTAGTCTCTTTGAAGCATAGCAATAAGTTGAAATTGTTTTATGATTATAGTGTCAATCGCCGTGTTGTTGCAAACACGGCGATTGTTGTTAGCGGAGTTTGTTTTGGTGGTAGTGAGGTGTTACCTTACGTACAAAGAAGATGAGGGACACTGTGCAGAATATAGCTCCGATAAGATAAACCATATAGAATGTGAAATGTTGGGCGATGAGGCCGCTTGTGGCTATTCCGATACCGATGCCAACGTCCCATGCGGTCAGGTAAGTGCTTGTGGCGGTGGCTCTTTGATTGTTTGGTGCAAGGTTTATGTAAAGCGAGTTCATGGCCGGGAACATTATTCCGAATCCTACACCGAGCAGTAACGGTACAATGAAGAACATTGCTGTGGCGATGTCGGTGTTAAGCGGAGCGATGAAACGGCACATACTCAACGTGAAGAACGCTAAAATTACCGGGTAAAAGCCTGCGTGTATACATTGGGTTATGTAGCCTCGGTCTACCTGCTTGCCTGCAAACAGACGTGATGCGCCCATGCCTATGGCCATGAGGGTAAAGAAAAAGCCTGTCGGGGCGGTGATGTTCATCTCTTTCGCATACATGGCTACGAAGTTTGTTGTGGCTCCGTAAGGTATTGAAAGCATGAGTAACGATATGCTTACCGGTATTCCTTTAAGCAGAATAAAGCGGTCGAGAGACAGCTTTTGTTTTTGTGGTGTTGGGTCAATCCCGGTTTCAGCCTTTTCTTTAACTCGTGCCTTGAGTGATTCGGGAGTGCGCGCCTTTACCATAACCGCACACAACAGTCCGGCGGCGGTAAAGATCATTCCGGTCAGGAATATACCCGTGTAGCTTACATGGTCATGCATGAACAGACCTGTCATTGGCCCGAGAGCCATTGCGGTGTTATTTGTCAGACCGTAATAGCCTAAGGCCTCGCCTCGGCGGCTGCTTGGTGTTATGTCAACGCAAAGTGTATTGCCACCCACGGTTACCACGCTGAACATCATACCGTGTAGGGCACGCAGAATGATAAACCATGTCAGCAGAACTGCGGCCATATATCCGAAAAAGATGGAAGTACAGACAAAGTAGCAGAAGATATAAATAGGCTTGCGCGGAAATTTATCCATCAGGTAGCCTGAGAATGGGCGTACACACAGACCGCTTACCGTATAGCAGCTCAATATGGCTCCGAGCATGGCGGCAGGACAGTTGAATGTCTCTTTAAGATAAAAAGGCAAAATCGGTATAAGCACCCAAAAGCCGAAGAAGAACAAGAAGTTTGCGGCTAAGATACAAATGTATGACCGTGTGAAAAGGTGTTCTTTCATATCGTTGTCGTTTTAGGTTGAAAACAGAAGAACGAAGAGTTAAGAATCCAAAAGCAATGCTTTTGTCGAACTCTTTACTCTTCGTTCTTTATCGTTTGTGGTGAAAATTAGTTTGCAGACTCAAACTCGTGGAGGAAGCGTACATCGTTCTCGGAGAACATACGCAGGTCTGATACCTGATATTTCAGGTTTGTTATGCGCTCGACACCAAGTCCGAAAGCGTATCCGGTGTAAACTTTGCTGTCTATGCCGCAAAGTTCAAGCACGTTCGGGTCAACCATTCCGCAACCCAAAATTTCAACCCAACCGGTGTGTTTGCAAAATCCACATCCTTTACCACCGCAGATATGGCATGATATATCCATCTCCGCACTTGGCTCGGTAAATGGGAAATAGCTCGGACGGAGACGTATCTTGGTGTCCGCACCGAACATTTCACGGGCGAAAGTAAGCAGCACTTGTTTCAAATCGGTAAACGAAACGTTTTTATCGATGTAAAGTCCTTCAATCTGATGGAAGAAGCAATGAGCACGGGCGGTTACAGCCTCATTACGATAAACGCGTCCCGGACAGATTACCCGGATAGGAGGTTGGGTTGTCTCCATTACTCGTGCCTGAACAGAACTGGTGTGGCTGCGCAGCAAAATGTTCTTTGTTACATCGTTGGGGTTCTGCTCCACGAAGAAGGTATCTTGCATATCGCGTGCCGGATGGTCGGCGGCGAAGTTCATTTTCGTGAACACGTGCATGTCGTCTTCAACCTCCGGACCGTCTGCAAGTGTAAATCCCATGCGTGAGAATATATCGATTATCTCGTTCTTTACTATTGTAAGCGGGTGGCGTGTGCCGAGTTTCACAGGGTAGGCGGTACGTGTAAGGTCGAACGTATCGTCATTTGCGTCGTTAGTCTCACACTGTTCACGCAGGGCGTTGATGCGCTCTAATGCGGTCTGTTTCAGCTCGTTGATTTTTATTCCGACTTCTTTCTTCTGGTCAGCAGGCACATTTCTAAAGTCGGCCATAAGGGAGTTGATTTCACCTTTTTTACTTAAATACTTCAATCTCAATGCTTCAATCTCTTCTGCATTAGAGGCGTTGAGGTTTTTAACCTCATCAAGAAGTTTGGCTATTTTATCGAGTATCATTTTAAAAGATATTTGTTGCTTGTAAAAAACTTGCTGCAAAGGTAATATTTTTACCTTAGAATGTGGTCATAAATCAAAATAAAGTTGTACATTTGCGCCAAATTTGAGAGATTATAACATACTGGAGGAGTAATAGAAAGTATGAAAAAAGGTTTTATACTGGTTCTTGTCGCCTGCATGTCTGCCACGTTCTGGACCACAGGCTGTACAGACAAGAAACCCGTGGCTGACGTTGCGGCTGCGGATTCGGTAGCCGACACTACTACAACTGACACAATCAGCCAGTTGATTTCAGAAGAACAGCAGATGCCTAAGGCTGCTGACGAGTTATTCGATGACTTTATTTTCAACTTCGCCGGCAGTAAAAAGCTGCAGTTGAAACGTATTATGTTCCCGTTGAAAATATACAACGGAAACAAGATGACAACTGTCGATAAGTCTGATTGGCGTATGGAGCGCTTCTTTATGAGGCAGGGATATTACACGTTAATCTTTGACAACATGCGTCAGATGAACATTGTCAAAGACACCTCTATAAATAATGTTGTGGTAGAGAAGATATATCTCAAGCGCAAACGGGTAAAAAAGTACATCTTTGAGCGTATAAACGGCAACTGGATGCTTACTTCGATTGAGAATAACGCTAAGTTCCATAACACAAACGCATCATTCTTGTCATTCTACGAGAAGTTCGTTACAGACTCGGTCTTTCAGGTTGAGAGTCTGTATAACCCGGTTGTGTTCAACGGTCCTGACCCGGATGATGACTTCAGCATAATGACCGGAGAGATAGATCCGGAGACTTGGCCGGCTTTTGCTCCTCAGTTGCCTTCGGATTTTATATATAATATAATGTACGGACAGCGATACTCGGAGGGTAACCAGAAGATTTTCGTGATGCGAGGAATATCGAACGGAATGGAGATGGAGCTTACATTTCGCCGTCTTGGCGGACGTTGGAAGCTGACAAAACTATCCGAATAGGTTCTGATATCAATACGTTTCAACCCATAAAATCAAGATTTAAGAGTGAGAGACTTATACAATTACAGCTTGAAGAGCCACAATACGTTTGGTATCGATGCGTGTTGCAGGCGTTTTGTCGAGTTCGGAAGTGTTGAAGAACTTCGACGTGTATTGAGCGGACTGACTTCTGATGACATGCCGTTACTTATAATAGGCGGTGGAAGCAACCTGCTTCTGACCGGCGATTATAATGGAACAGTGTTACATTCTGCCATAAAAGGACATACTGTCGAGACTTGTGAGGATGGTGTCCTGTTGCGTTGCGGAAGCGGAGAGACATGGGATGACATTGTTGATCTTTGTGTTCGTAACAGCTGGTATGGTGCTGAGAATCTTTCACTGATACCCGGAGAGGTTGGCGCAAGTGCCGTTCAGAATATCGGAGCTTATGGTGCAGAGGCAAAAGACATAATATATAAGGTTGAGGCTGTTGAAATTTCGACCGGTAAAACCGTTGAGTTTACCAACGAGGAGTGTAATTATGCCTACCGTCAAAGCCGTTTCAAGAATGATTGGCGAGGCCGTTACATAATTACATATGTTACCTATCGTTTGTCATCAACATTCGTTCCACATCTCGATTATGGCAATATCAAGGCCGAACTTGAGGCAGAAGGCATTAATAATCCTAATGCATTACAACTTCGGAATGTAATAATTAAGATAAGAAACGCAAAACTTCCTGATCCGAAAGTCGAGGGAAACGCAGGCAGTTTCTTCATGAATCCGGTGGTCAGCCGTGCCAAATACGAGGCGTTGGCAACCGAGTACGCCGGTATGCCGCATTACATCATAGACGAAAACCACGTGAAAATACCGGCCGGATGGATGATCGACCAATGCGGTTGGAAAGGTCGTACGCTCGGACTTGCCGGGGTTCACGACCGTCAGGCCCTTGTTCTTGTAAATAAAGGCGGAGCAACCGGCAATGATGTATTAAATCTTTGTGAGACTATAAAGAATGATGTTAAAGTCAAATTCGGCATTGACATAAACCCTGAAGTAAACATTCTCTGACAAACAATGAAACCCTCATGACATAAAATTTTGTCGCCAAAGTAAATGAAAAGGAT
>Cebus_capucinus_imitator_PRJNA485217_SSR102__coassemble_942_pt1 | contig 20551 bp, 19 predicted proteins | sample Cebus_capucinus_imitator_PRJNA485217_SSR102__metabat2_high_PE_011 | metagenome-assembled genome bin Cebus_capucinus_imitator_PRJNA485217_SSR102
GGTTGCATAGCCCGCTATGCGCCCTCTTCGAGTAACAAAACCGGACGAAAAAACATTCGATTATGACAAAGAATAAAAAGTTTAAACGAGTTCTATTGCAGGTTGCAAAAATAGCCCAAAATATGTGATTAACAAAATAATTCTTGTGTGAAAAGAAAATAATTGCTATTTTTGTAGCTGTTTACAATCAAATACGAGTAATATGAATTTACCTGATTTTATGTCATACTCAAACAAATTCACCAACAGTGAGTTTCTTGAGAAAATATCGAGAATAGCAAAGCGTGCGGGAGCAAAACTGGTATATGCGTCGCTCATTCTTTATTACACGCTTCAAAGCGATAAAGTGTCGGTTAAAGACAAAGCCATTATAATAGGCGCGTTAGGTTACCTTATCAGTCCGCTTGACGTTATACCTGACGCAATACCGATAGCCGGACTTGGCGATGACCTCGCAGTGCTTATCTACGTTCTCAACAAAGTGTGGGGCGATATCTCGGAAGATATAAAGTCAAAAGCCAAAGAAAAACTCAACAAATGGTTTGACGATGACGAGATAAAAGAGATTGACACACTGTTTGACAAAGAATAAAAGCTAAAATAACGATTATGATAATAGATCCGAAAAAGATTGAAGAGGTTGCCTTTCACAACTTCAAAGGCGGAAAGGGAGACTTGTTCTCACGTAATTATGTTGATGACAAGTGTAAAATCATGTTCAGCCGTTTGCCGGCAGGCTCAACCAGTGGTTTGCATACCCACGAGGGCAACTGCGAGATTGTTTATGTTATAAGTGGCACACCGACTTTCGTTTATGACGGAAAAACCGAAGACGTGCAGACCGGGCAGGTACACTACTGTCCTGAAGGCCACAACCACTATATGGAGAACAATACCGGTGAGGATGTGGTTTACCTTGCCATCGTACCCGAACATCATTGCAAATAAACATGCAGTCTTACTATAACAATCGTCAGGATAATTTTGATTATTACACGGTTACCGAGTCAAAACCATTATTGGAGTTTCTGCTCGATACCGTTAAGGGCGAAAGCCGCTCCAAGATAAAAGCAACGTTGAAAGGACGTGGCATAAAGGTAGACAAAAAGATTGTAACACAGTTTGACTACCGGCTGTCGCCCGGAATGAAGGTGGCCGTGAGCAAGCATAAGCGTGCGGCCGACTCGTTTCGCAGCCGCTATGTCAAGATAGTGTATGAAGATCGTTACCTTATCGTCATTGAGAAGAATATCGGCATACTGTCTATGGCTGCCGGTCATAAGTCGTTAAATGTAAAGTCGGTTCTTGATGACTATTTCCATAAAACACGTCAGCGTTGCACCGCCCACGTGGTGCATCGTCTTGACCGCGACACCAGCGGACTTATGGTATATGCCAAGGACATGGAGACCGAGCAGATACTTGAGCACAACTGGCACGACATTGTTTACGACCGTCGATATGTGGCCGTGTTAAGCGGTGAGATGGAGGATGATGAGGGAACTATAGCTAACTGGCTGAAAGACAACAAGGCATATGTTACATATTCTTCGCCTGTTGACAATGGCGGTAAATATGCCGTTACGCATTTTCATACACTCGACCGCACGATTGAGCACAGCCTTGTGGAATACAATCTCGACACCGGCCGTAAAAACCAGATACGTGTACATTCTGCCGATATGGGGCACCCCGTTTGTGGCGATGTGAAGTACGGCAACGGTGATGATCCTTTGCACCGTTTGTGCCTTCACGCCTACATGCTCTGCTTTCATCACCCTGTTACGAGAGAGCGAATGGAGTTCCGGACACCGATTCCGCCAACATTTCGCAGCCTGTTTAAATAAACGCATATCATAGAAACAAATTACCAATGGGAAATTTTGCATACTACGTTTTTTGCGTCATAGCACTCATAGTGGCGATTTTTGTACTTAAAAAGATGGCCGGATGCCTCATTAAGACAATTATCTTCGCTATTGTCTTAGCTGTTCTTGCGGCTATATATTTCCTGTATTTAAAATCATGACATTATGAATATTGATTCAATAAGCAAGATTGTCGAGAGCAAACCCAATCTTTCAACGGCATTGGGTATGCACTTTATTTCGGTTGAAGACGAGAATGTGTGCATGGCCACAATGAAGGTTGATGAACGCAACCGTCAGCCTTTCGGTTTTTTGAGTGGCGGCGCGTCGCTGGCCTTGGCTGAAAATCTGGCCGGAGTAGGCTCGTCAGCATTATGTCCCGACAAGGTTTGTATGGGAATAAGCGTAAGCGGACAACATGTAAAGGCAGTTACCGAGGGCGATACCGTTACGGCTCATGCACATTTGTTGAGCAAAGGTCGTAAATTGCATGTATGGCTCGTTACGATAACTGACTCGGAGGGTGATTTGATTTCTACCGTACATGTAACGAATTACATTTCGTCGCCTAAAAAGAAACTGTAAACGTGAACTATGTTTTATACCGCCTGCCGCACGAAAGTGTTTACACTGTGTTGCGGCAGACACAGGGCGAACCGGAAGATCTTCACTCGTATACCGACATCGGCGTTTCAGACGGATTTGTATTCGCACCGTTCTCCATAACCGAACATACTCCGATATTGTTGTTAAAACCTGATGTCATCGAGCGACATGAACTCGATGATGAATGTGAAATACAGACCGATATGGCAGCCAAACCGTGTGGAATCAAGACTGAACGCGCGGCTTATCATGATGTCTTCGGTCGTTTTCACTCGCGTCTTGCCAACGGTGATTTTGATAAAATCGTGCTATCACGCCTTTCCACTGTTAATGTCGGTGGTCATGAAAACCCTGAAGTCTTGTTCAAACGTGCCTGCAGACTCTACCCGCGCATGTTTATAGCCCTTGTCTCGATGGATAAAGCCGGCACGTGGCTTATGGCCACGCCTGAGATTTTGCTTGAGAATGAAGGCTTTGATTGGCGCACCATCGCATTGGCCGGTACAATGCGGCTCACTGACGAACAGATGTCGTTTGACACTCCTGAATGTTCAGTGTCGCAAGACGCTATACAGTGGAGCGATAAAAACATCCGCGAGCAGCGTTATGTGGCTTCTTTCATACGGGACAAATTGGAAGATTTCGCCACTGATATAAATGAGATTGGGCCTTATACGGCCCGTGCCGGCAGATTGGTACACCTGCGAAGCGATTTTAAATTCCGGCTGCGGTCGGTTAATTGTGTGGGTCGATTGATAGAAAATCTGCATCCTACACCGGCCGTCTGCGGTATGCCCCGTCGCGAGACTTACGACTTTATATGCCGAAACGAGGGCTATGACCGTAAGTATTACAGTGGTTTTGCGGGTGTTGTAAGCCGTGTGGACGGTACACATCTTTATGTAACGTTGCGCTGCATGAGTATTTCAGATGCCGGTTACAGCCTTTATGCCGGCGGCGGACTGCTGCATGACAGTGTTGAAGAAACCGAATGGGCCGAAACCGAGGCCAAAATGGATACAATGAGAAAATGTTTTGCGATAAAGAAAATATAAATATACTCACTTCTCTGCTCATCGCTCACGGAGTGAAACGTGTTGTTGTTTGTCCCGGCTCACGCAATGCGCCTATAATACATAATTTAAACGAGTGTGCCGAGATAACGTGTTATCCTGTTACTGACGAGCGTTCGGCAGGTTTTTATGCTCTCGGAATGTCGCTTGCCGACAACGCTCCGGTGGCTGTTTGTGTAACTTCCGGTACGGCGTTGCTCAATCTGGCTCCGGCCGTTGCCGAGGCAACCTATCGGCATCACGGACTAATCGTGATTTCGGCCGACCGTCCTCAGGCATGGATAGGTCAGCTTGACGGTCAGACACTTTACCAACCCGACGCATTCGGCTGTCATGTAGGTAAATGTGTTTGTCTGCCGGAGCCTCAAAATGATGAGGAGCGGTGGTATTGCAACCGTTTGGTCAACGAGGCGTTAATATCGGTCGTTAGCCGTGGCTGCAAGTCAGTGCAAATCAATGTGCCTGTGAGCGAGCCGTTGTTCAACTTCAACGTAGAGAGTTTACCTGTGGAACGCAAGATTGAGTATGTGGCTCCGGTGGCTGATATGGCATTGTTCGACATTAATGTTTTAAGCCGTTTGTCTTCGGCAAAGCGTCCTATGCTTGTTGTCGGACAGACCGGTGCACCTTGCAAGCGTTTTGACGGTTACCTTGAAACAATATCAAATCGAATGGTTGTTATAAACGAATGTTTATCAAGTACATATAAGGAACCGTTCGATATAGCGTTAAGGCATATTGATGATATTGAGGCATATCTGCCTGATTTTATCATTTATGTCGGCGACACGTTAATCAGTAAGCGTGTAAAGCAATTCTTGAGGCGGGCTAAGTCGGCCGAGTGTTGGGCTGTAAGTTCAGACGGAGAGGTTCACGATGTGTTTATGAATCTCTGTGGTGTGGTTGACGGTGCGGCTGAATCGGCCGTCTCGGCCATAGCCGGTTTTGTATCTGTCGATGGTAATATGGCTGATACGGTCGAATATGTGAGACTTTGGCATGAGCGGTTTGATGAGGTGAAAGCCGATATTGAGACCTTTGAGCCCGAATACTCACAAATGGCAGTGATAAGAGATTTTTTCATTTCGCTTGAAGACATGGATTATAATTATCATGTGCATTGCGCCAATAGTATGGCAGTGCGTCTTGCAGGTATCTATTCGTCAGATTACATCTGGTGCAACCGTGGTGTAAATGGCATAGAGGGTAGCGTCTCTACTGCTGCGGGCTTCTCTTGTACCACTGATGATATGGTATTCTGCCTTACAGGAGACATGAGTTTCTTTTATGACGAGAACTCTTTGTGGAATACTAATATCGGTGGAAATCTGCGTGTAATATTGTTAAACAACGGCGGTGGCGGAATATTTAAAAGTCTGAACGGGTTGCAGGCCAGTGCCGCTTATACCGATATGGTGGCCGCCAAGCATCACGCGACAGCCAAAGGTCTTTGCGGTGATAATGATATTGGTTATCTCTCGGTATGCAATATGGACGAGCTTCGCGTTAATCTTGCTCGATTTATGACAATGGACACGAAGCGACCGATGGTTCTTGAGGTGTTTATTGGTGATGACAATCATGAGTTTTAGGTTGTGTGACATTCGGTAAAAAGTTTAAACGAGTTCATTGGTTGACAATTTAAGTTAATGTTTCAACATTCAAAATTAAAGTTATGGCTAACAGAGAATGGAAAAAAATAGAGGGTTTTGATTTCAAGGAAATCCTTTTTGACGAGTTTGACGGCATTGCCAAGATAACTATAAACCGTCCGCGTTACCGCAATGCGTTCACTCCCCGCACCACGTGGGAGATGAGCCGGGCTTTCGCATGGTGTCGTGAGGCGAGCCGTATAGGTGTTGTTATCCTTACAGGAGCCGGAGACAAAGCTTTTTGTAGCGGTGGCGACATGCACGTAAAAGGTCGTGGCGGATATATCGGCGACGACGGAGTGCCGCGTCTTAATGTGCTCGATGTACAGAAGCAGATTCGCTCTCTGCCAAAACCTGTTATAGCAATGGTTAACGGATATGCTATTGGTGGCGGACATGTACTGCATTTGATGTGCGATTTGACGATTGCCTCGGATAATGCCATATTCGGACAGACCGGTCCGAAGGTCGGATCGTTTGACGCAGGTTTCGGCGCCAGCTATCTGGCTCGCATTGTCGGCCAGAAAAAGGCTCGCGAGATATGGTTTATGTGCCGACAGTACAGTGCGGTCGAGGCCGAGCGTATGGGTATGGTAAATTGTGTTGTGCCGTTCGATAAACTTGAGGACACTTGTGTGGAGTGGGCTGAAACCATGATGGAACGTTCGCCGCTGGCTCTCCGTATGATTAAGGCCGGACTGAACGCCGAACTTGACGGACAGGCCGGTATACAGGAGTTGGCCGGTGATGCCACAATGCTTTATTATTTTCTTGATGAGGCTCAGGAGGGTGGTAAGGCCTTCCTTGAGAAGCGTAAACCCGATTTCAAGAAATATCCGAAACTTCCTTAATTCGGATATCTGAGTATATATTATAATCATAGGTGGTGCTTTGACTTGTTCAAAGTGCCACTTTTGTTTTGTGGAACGAATAAGTATTGATATTGAGGATATACAGATAAATCGGTCTGATTGTTATGAGAATGGTTTGGATAAGCTGAAAAACAGGCATAGTGATGAGACAGAAATTCTTCTACATTCTGCCAAAATGACAGATATACTATTCAGGCATATATTTTGCGTTTAGGGTTTGCGAACAACGTAAATGTAGAACCTAAAGAAAAGAAAGGAGAACATTATATATGACATTCGATAAGTTTACAATTAAAGCTCAGGAGTCTGTGCAAGAGGCAGTTAATGTTGCTCAAGGCAACGGACAACAGACGATAGAGCCGGTGCACTTGTTGAAGGGTGTGATGGACAAGGCCAAGGATGTGGTCAACTTCATATTCCAGAAGCTCGAAGCCAATATCAGTCAAATTGACATGGTGCTTGACCGTGAGATTGCACGCTTGCCAAAGGTGCAGGGAGGTCAGCCTTATCTCAGCAATGATGCAAACACAGTGTTACAGAAAGCTCAAGACCTGTCTCGACAGATGGGGGATGAGTTTGTTAGTGTTGAGCCGGTAATTCTTGCTCTGTTGGCAGTCAACTCGACCGCCGCACGCATATTGAAAGATGCTGGTATTACCGAAGACGGGGCACGCAAGGCTGTTCAGGAGCTGCGTCAGGGACAGAAAGTTCAGTCGCAGTCGGCTGATGAAAACTACCAGAGTCTCGGTAAATATGCCAAGAACCTTGTGGAGGAGGCCCGTCAGGGAAAACTTGACCCGGTTATTGGACGTGATGATGAAATAAGACGTGTGTTGCAGATTCTTTCGCGTCGAACCAAGAACAATCCTATTCTCATAGGTGAGCCGGGTACAGGTAAGACCGCAATCGTTGAAGGACTGGCCGAGCGTATTGTTCGTGGCGATGTGCCCGAGAATCTTAAAGACAAGCAGTTATATTCACTTGATATGGGCGCTCTGGTTGCCGGTGCGAAATATAAAGGCGAATTTGAGGAGAGACTCAAGAGCGTTATAAAAGAGGTAACGAACAGCAACGGAAATATAATTCTGTTTATCGATGAGATTCATACGCTTGTCGGCGCAGGTGGAGGCGAAGGCGCAATGGATGCCGCCAACATATTGAAGCCTGCTTTGGCTCGTGGCGAATTGAGAAGTATCGGTGCTACAACTCTTAACGAGTATCAGAAATATTTCGAAAAGGATAAGGCATTGGAGCGACGTTTCCAGACTGTAATGGTTGACGAGCCTGACGAGCTTAGTGCCATAAGTATCCTGCGCGGACTGAAAGAGCGTTATGAGAATCACCATAAAGTTCGTATTCAGGATGATGCATGTATCGCTGCAGTTAAACTCTCAGAGCGTTACATAAGCGACCGTTTCCTGCCTGATAAGGCCATTGACCTTATGGATGAGGCCGCAGCCAAGTTGCGTATGGAACGTGACTCGGTGCCGGAGGAACTTGACGAGATAACCCGTAAGTTGAAGCAGCTTGAAATTGAACGTGAAGCTATAAAGCGTGAGAACGACCGGCCTAAGATAGTGCAGCTCGACAAAGAGATAGCCGAACTGCGCGACCAAGACAAGACCTTCCGTGCAAAATGGGAGAGTGAGAAGGCTCTTGTCAATAAGATTCAGCAGGATAAACTGCAAATGGAACAACTGAAGTTCGAGGCGGAGCGTGCCGAACGTGAGGGTAACTATGAGCGCGTGGCCGAGATACGTTACAGCAAACTTAAAACTCTTGAGGATGATATAAAGTCAATTCAGGAGAAACTGCGTAACACGCAGGGTGTCGCGGCCATGATTCGTGAGGAGGTTACCGCCGACGATATTGCGGAGGTGGTTAGCCGCTGGACCGGAATACCTGTAACACGTATGTTGCAGAGTGAGCGTGAGAAGCTGTTGCATCTTGAGGAAGAACTTCATCGTCGGGTAATAGGTCAGGATGAGGCCATAAGTGCTGTAAGTGACGCCGTTCGTCGTAGTCGTGCCGGACTGCAAGACCCAAAGAGGCCTATAGCTTCGTTTATCTTCCTTGGTACGACCGGTGTAGGTAAAACGGAGTTGGCAAAGGCGTTGGCTGAGTATCTGTTTAACGATGAGACGATGATGACTCGAATAGATATGAGCGAGTATCAAGAGAAGTTCAGCGTGTCACGTCTTATCGGTGCGCCTCCGGGATATGTTGGTTATGACGAGGGCGGACAACTGACCGAGGCCGTAAGGCGTAAACCTTATTCGGTTGTGCTCTTTGATGAGATTGAGAAAGCGCATCCTGATGTGTTCAACATCTTGTTACAGGTGCTTGATGACGGCAGACTGACTGATAATAAAGGTAGGACGGTGAACTTTAAAAACACCATAATAATAATGACGTCAAACCTTGGTAGCCAGTTTATTCAGGCTCAGTTCGCCACAATGACCCCGCAGAATCATGACACGGTGATAAACGACACTAAGACGAAAGTGATGGACATGTTGAAGAAGACTATACGGCCGGAGTTTCTTAACCGTATTGATGAGACAATCATGTTCTTGCCGCTTACGAAGGATGAGATTGCGAAGGTTGTTACGTTGCAGATAAACGCTGTTAAGAATATGCTTGAACCGCAGGGCTTCACTCTTGATGTTACTCCGTCGGCCATAAGCTATCTTGCAGACGAGGGCTTTGACCCGGAGTTCGGTGCTCGTCCTGTAAAGCGTGCCATACAGCGTTGTGTGCTTAACGACCTGTCAAAGAAGATTCTTTCAGAGCAGGTAAGCCGTGAGAAGCCGATTATTATCGATGCAGATACAGACGGATTGGTATTCAGAAACTGATAACCGCCTAAATGTTGTAGTTTGATTATTGATTGAATTGTGTACCCTTAGGGTGAATTGCCGGTCAGGCGACACCTTAAGGGTATTTTTGTTGAACTCGTTTATAAAAAAGAGACTTCTTGGTGTGTAGTGGTTAAAATTTCCAGCGGGCTTGCATCTCAAGGTCGGTGGCTGATGAGTGATAAATGGTTTGATAGCCGGAGCCGATTTCGTGCCTGTCAAAATATTTTGTGGTACCGACTTTTGTCGTTAGCAGAAGGTTTTCAGTCAGGTTGGTATTTGCCATTAATGTGGCCCGCATACCATGCCCGTAGAAAGAAGGGACTGAGAAAGAGTGTAGCAATCCGCTTTCATAGGCATATATACGACTGTCATAATCATTGGTATTGAAGTAAGCGACTGAAGCGTTGACTTTTATCTTATTTGTGGCTTTATAACTTGCATTCTGCGACAGCATCCAGCCGAATGAACGGTTCTTGTAGCATGAGAGAGACAGGTCTGTTTGAGTCTTGAATTGCCACCGCAAGCCGTTATATGTAGCTGAAAGGCGTGCCCGTTGGTCTTTTTTGTAGATAAGAGCTGTTTTTGGAGTGTTGTCTTTATGTCGGAGCTTCAGTCGGTAGCGTGCGGTAAATATCCAGTCGGATGGAGACCATGTAGCTTGAACGAGGTTATCGATTGATTGAGATGGTTCGGCCGCCTGATATTTCGGCCGGTCAAATCGGGCATAGTCGGTATAAGCCAATACGCTGAGTGTTGGTAGAGGTCGCCAGTTTATGCCTAAATAAACACCGTTCTCGTTTTGCACCATGCCTCCTTCACTGAAGCTGCGACCCATCAGCGAGTTGTATTTGTAAGAATAATAACGTTGTAAGGCGGTAAAGTCAAGATGCTCGTTCATGTTGACGGTCAACATGTTTATAGTAGCTATTGCTCCGTTGCGGTCTGTGGCTGTTTCACCGTTGAACGATAAGCGATGGTTTATATATCCGTAGTCGCAACCTATATTTGCGAATATTTTTCCTGAAGCATAATATTTGCGATATTCAGCAGATGTGTTTGGCTTTAATTCCTTATCAAGAACAGTGTAGACAGCCGTGACTCCGAGGTGAAAACCATTCCGTTTAAAACTGATGTTACCACCGGCAGTTGTATTGGCGGAGTTGTTTTTTTTCTTCAGTTCAGTCTCTGTGCGGTGATAGTCGGATGACAGAATTGTGGCTATCGAACCATCCTTGTTGAGTGTGGCGTCAAACCGACGATGAGACGCGAACATACTCACCTCGAGCGATTTTGAAATACTTATTGTCGTGGCGGCTCCCTGCAGATAGTTTGTGCCTGAACGTGACGCATGAGCGCGGATATTGCTTCCGGCAGCCTGCATGTTAGTTATGGCAGACAGTTTGCCGAAGCTGTAGTTATTATTGACAGTAAGTCCCATTCCGAACTTAAGGCGATAGCGTCCTAAGGCCAGTGTCTTTATACGTCCGAGTTTTTTCAAGACAAGATAGAATGAATAGAAATCATATCCGAACGAGTTCCTACCGGCAAAGAACGGCTCACCGGCATCTTGTGCTCCAAGCAATCCGAAGCGCAGATAGTCTCCGTAGGTGAAATCATATTTCACACTGTGTTTATATTGATAGCCCTCGTATCCGTTAATGTCACCTTTGCGTTTGTAAAAAGGTATTTTGGCTGAAACCGTCAATTCATGTTTTCCGTATTTGAATATGTTGCGCAGACTCGGAAATACGGGCTTTTCACGTTCGCCTGCATAGGTAAAGACCGATAAAAGCTGCCGTTGGTTATAGTCAATTGATTTTATTAGGGCAAGTTCGCCCAATGTTCTGATGGGGCCGTGCATGTAGATATACTCACAGATGTCCTCGATGTTGCGTGCCGTCAGGAAAGGTAGCTGTTCAAAATCCTCACGTGTGGCGGTGTTAAGGTTCATGGGGTTTGACTCAAGACTGTAAAGAAGGTCGAGCGATTCCTCCCATGTGGAGGCTTCAATCTCAGCCATCTCACCATAAGACAGCAGATATTCTTTCCAGTCGGTTGCAGGTTGTGCGGTCATTGCCAATGCGACGAATGACATGATAATAGTGGTAAAAATGTTTTTCATGATTAAAATAAAAGCCCGGGCTGTTATTGCCACGGGCTTTGTTTTGAGGTTAAAGCAGGCAACTGAAGGTATCTATGATGCCTGCGAGTTTTCCTTTGTCGTCGACAACAATCAGCGCATGAATATTATATTTGCGCATCATATTGCTGGCTTCGGTTATTTTGGCGTTTTCGTTAATCGTTTTTGGCGATGTGCTCATTATGTCTTTGACTTTCAGATCGAAGAATACGTCTCGCTTACTTTTCATTACTCTTCTCACATCTCCGTCGCTTACAACACCAACAATATTATCATTTTCGATAACAACGGCAATGCCTTGCTTGGTCTTGTTTATGGCTGTACCGGTGTCGCTTATAGGGGTGTCAGGCGAAACAACAGGCAGATTGGTTGACACCATGCAGGTTTTAACTGCAGAAAGAAGTCGTTTTCCGAGTGTTCCGCCCGGGTGGAACTGCGCAAAGTCTGTAGCCTTGAAGTTACGCAAATGCATCAACGCTATGGCCAAAGCGTCGCCCATCGCGAGTGATGCCGTGGTCGATGAGGTTGGCGCGAGGTTAAGCGGACACGCCCCCCGCTTGACCGACACATCAAGATGTGCGGTAGAGTATTTGGCGAGCAGAGATTTTGGATCGCCGCTCATTCCGATTATTGGTATGTGCCGGTCGAGCAGAATGGGCACAAAGCGCAGAAGCTCATCGGTATACCCGGAGTTTGATATGGCTATAACCACATCTTCGGGTGTGAACATGCCGAGGTCGCCATGATAAGCGTCAAGCGGATTAACGAAGAATGATGGCGTGCCGGTGCTGGCCAGTGTGGCGGCAATCTTCTGTCCGATATGGCCCGATTTGCCCACACCGGTTACAATGCAGCGACCGTTGCAACGGAAAATGAGGTCGACGGCTTTGTCAAAGTCATCATTTATTTTCGGAATAAGGTCAAGTATGGCCTGCGCCTCATCCTTGAAACACTGTATTGCGTATTGCTTTGTTTCCATTTTAGAAATTTATAACTTAACGATACGTGAGCTGATGAATTTAAAAATCCAACGTTTGTATAAGCTAATAATGATACACACTCAAATATGTGGTGAATGTTTCTCATAATAATATTGAACTCACGTTGATGAGATTGTACACGCCTTTTATGCCGATGCGGTGGCGACGATTAATAATCGTCGTCGTCGGCAACATCATCGGCTGTGAGATCCAAGTCCTCCGGATTTTCCTCGATGGTGGTGCGGTAGCTCTCTTCTGTGAGCTTATCTTCGTCGTAATCGTCCTCGTCGTCGGGGTCGTTGTATTTGTCGTCAATCTCAGGGAGATCTTCATCGCTGTCTTCGTCGGTATCAAAGTTATTATTGTTGTCTTCGAGTTTGACACGTGGTTTCTCAACCTCAGGTTTCAGTTTGGCAAAGATAGCCTCAATCCAAGCGCCTTTGGGTATTTCGAGAACATCGAAACCATCGGCTACTTTCTTCTCATACATTCCTCCTGGCTTATGTAGACGGTCCTTGGGCAATGTAGTTGTGCTGATGTCGAATCCGCTCTGTATGATATCCTGTATGCTCTGCGATAGTGAATCCCAGCCACCACCGAAGTTACGGTCGATAACCTCCATGAGCTTTGCTGCCGAAATGTGGCGTATATTCTCATAAGTAAGGTCGGTAACTCTCATTATTGCACGCTTCTTTATGGCGGTAAGCATCTTCAGATTCTCGTCAATCTTTATAGTACCGGTTTTGAAGCCGCGGTCTTCATATTTCTTTATAATCTCCGGACGGTCAACCTTGATTTCCTCAACGTCGAACGCGCTTTTTATAATGTCTATATAATGGCGGATATTATCCTTGATGTCGGCGTCTTTCTCGGCGGCGTCAAGCATACGGAAGATGTCATTTTCCTGCAGTTCCCAAACGTTGCTCTTGTTCAGAGTTTTCAGTGTAAGTGCTTTCTTGTTAATATCTTTCATATTTGTTTTAATTGATTTTATCGTGTGATTAATTTAAAACCGTCCCTGTCGTCGAGTACCGGGAACTTCGTTCTGAACCGTTTCAGCTCGTCAGCATCAAGCTCTGCCGTTACGGTTTGTTCAGTGTTGTTTTCGGCTTGAGCCAGAACGTGTCCTTTGGCGTCGATTATCATGCTGTCTCCACGGTATGAGCAACAAGGGTCATTGCCGGTTCGGTTGGCCGCAACAACAAAGCATTGGTTCTCAATGGCTCTTGCCCTTAGCAGAAGATTCCATGCCTCGTGTCGGCTTTCCGGCCAGTTTGCGGTTATGAGTATTGCGTCATAGTCATTATTGTTACGAAGCCATACCGGAAAACGCAGGTCGTAACACGTGGCAAGCATGAAGCGCATACCTCTAAAGTTTACAATTACTCGTGTGTCTCCCGGTTCGTAATATTTGTTCTCGCCACCGTAAGCGAACAGGTGTCGCTTGTCATAAAAGTTAAATGTACCGTCAGGGTTTACAAAAAAGTGTCGGTTGCGAAACTTGTTCTCATCATCTCGTATGGCAATGCTGCCACACACAGCGCAGTTAAACCGTGTCGACATGCGCTTCATCCATTCGAGCGATCCATTTGGAGCTGTCATGCTCTCGGCTGATTGCTCAGGGCTCATAATGAATCCCGTCGTCCACATTTCGGGCAGAATATAAATATCCGAACCCGACGTGTCGCACATAAGGCTTTCAGCTACATAGCGATTCGCTTCAGGCTGTGCCCATTTGGTGTCCGTCTGAAGGATGGTTACTCTCACAATCTTAACTTTTATTAATTTCGGTATCGGTGTTGCAAAAGTAATACATTATCTTTTATCAACAAGTTTTTGACAGATATTTTTTGCTTAAATGCGATATATTTCCTATTTTTGCATTAATTATGGTGAAACCTTTAGCAGAGAGAATGAGGCCCACCTCTCTCGATGAGTACATAGGGCAGAAACACCTTGTTGGCAAGAACGCCGTCCTCAGAAATATGATTGAGGCCGGTCGCATAACGTCATTCATATTGTGGGGTCCTCCCGGAGTTGGTAAAACAACATTGGCACTCATTGTAGCCAATCAACTCAAGGTTCCGTTTTACACTCTCAGTGCCGTCTCAAGCGGTGTTAAGGATGTGCGCGAGGTTATAGAAAAAGCCCGTAAAGGCACTTTCTTCAATTCTGGTAATCCTATTTTGTTTATTGACGAGATACACCGTTTTAGCAAGAGTCAGCAAGACTCGCTTTTAGCGGCTGTCGAGCAAGGTGTGGTTACACTTATTGGTGCAACGACCGAGAATCCTTCGTTTGAGGTTATACGCCCGCTATTATCACGTTGTCAGCTTTACATATTGAAGTCGCTCGAAAAAGATGACCTTCTTGAACTGTTGCGCCGTGCAGTTGCTGAAGATGTTGAACTGAAGAAACGCCGCATAACATTCAAGGAGACAGGTGCGATGATGCGATACAGTGGTGGGGATGCGCGTAAGCTGCTAAACATTCTTGATTTGGTGGTAAGTTCGGTTCAAGGCGATACTGTCGACATAACCGATGAACTTGTTGTTGGCTGCCTGCAACAAAATCCGTTAGCGTATGATAAAACCGGCGATATGCACTATGACATTATCTCGGCTTTCATAAAAAGTATTCGCGGGTCTGACCCTGACGCGGCTCTTTATTGGTTGGCCAGAATGATAGAGGGTGGGGAAGAACCTTCATTCATAGCCCGACGGCTGGTTATCAGTGCGGCCGAAGATATTGGCTTGGCCAATCCGAACGCATTACTGTTGGCAAATGCAGCGTTTGACGCTGTTAATAAAATCGGATGGCCGGAGGGGCGCATCCCGTTGGCTGAGGCTACTGTCTATCTGGCTACGAGTCCTAAAAGCAATTCGGCTTATAACGGTATTAACGAGGCTTTGAAACTTGTTCGTGAAACAGGTAACCAACCCGTGCCGTTGCATCTGCGTAACGCTCCGACAAAGTTGATGGCTGATATCGGCTATCATGACGGTTATAAATATCCGCATGATTATAACGGTAACTTTACCGTTCAGCAGTATATGCCTGATGGCTTGTGCGGCACTCGTTTATGGTATGCCCAACACTCACCGTCTGAAGATAAACTTTATCAGCGTATGCTGCAATGTTGGGGCGACCGCTTTAAGAATTGATATAGAGATTGAAACATACACATCGGCTTAAAGGCCGGTGAACGATAATAAAGATAAATAAAAACAGACTTATGAAAATAGTAGTTTTAGATGGTTACGGCCTTAATCCGGGAGATTTGTCTTGGAACGGCCTTGAGGCTCTTGGCGAGGTTGTTGTTTATGACAGAACGGCAGCTGACGATGTTATAGAGCGCGCGGCCGGTGCCGAAATGGTTCTTACTAATAAAGTTGTGCTTGACGCTGATAAAATCAGCCGGCTTCCCGAACTTAAATATATCGGAGTTTTGGCCACGGGCTATAATGTTGTCGACCTTGAGGCGGCTTCAGCCCACAGTGTAACCGTTACGAATATTCCGGCGTACAGTACTGACAGTGTCGTGCAGATGACGTTTGCACACATATTGAATTTTACAAACCGTGTGGCCCATTATGCCACCCGGAACCGTAATGGTCGTTGGAGTGATAACAGTGATTTTTGTTATTGGGACACCCAGCTGCATGAGCTTGCAGGGCTTACACTCGGTGTTATGGGATTGGGTCATATCGGATATAAAGTGGCTGCAATAGCCCGTGCGTTCGGAATGGAAGTTTATGCTTGTACAAGCAAGAACTCGGCCGACCTGCCCGAAGGTATACAGAAAACGACTTTTGAAGGACTGCTCGGTGTGAGCGACATTCTTACTTTGCATTGTCCACTTACAGATAAGACAAAGGAGCTTGTAAACCGTGATACCATAGCTAAAATGAAACCCGGCGCGGTGCTTATCAATACAGGTCGCGGCCCGTTGGTAAACGAGGCTGATGTGGCCGAAGCCCTTCATTCCGGTCGTCTTGGTGGTTACGGTGCCGACGTTATGTGTCAGGAACCTCCGTCGGCAGACAATCCGTTGTTGGCAGAACCGAACGCATATATTACTCCGCACATCGCTTGGGCTACTCCCGAAGCCCGGCAGCGTCTTCTCGATATTGCTGTGAATAATATTAAATCCTTCATAGAGGGAACACCGGTAAATGTAGTAAATACATAAAAATGGGAACAATACAGATTGTCATCGAGTTCCTCGGAACATTCGCTTTTGCCATATCCGGCATACGGTGGGCGGCATTTAAAAAATTTGACTGGTTCGGTGGATATGTCGTTGGGTTGGCCACGGCCATAGGCGGAGGTACCATTCGTGATGTAATGCTTGGTCTTACACCGTTTTGGATGACAAACTCCATATATATAATATGTACCGCCGCGGCTCTTGTACTGGCTATTATATTCAAAAAAGCCATAGGCAAGTTCTCACGGACATGGTTCTTGTTTGACACTCTTGGTCTGGCATTGTTTACTATTGCGGGCATACAGAAAACACTTTTTGCCGGACATCCCTTCTGGGTTGCGATAATAATGGGCTGCATAACAGGAGCCGCAGGCGGTGTCATGCGTGATGTGCTTATAAACGAAGTACCGCTTATATTCCGTAAGGAAATCTATGCCATGGCATGTATTATAGGAGGAGTGATTTATTCTCTATGCTCAATCTTGGATGTGAACATCGAGATTACCGTTATAGCAACATTCATAACGGTTGTTGTCGTGCGTCTTCTGGCCGTACGTTATCATATTTCGCTTCCTCACTTACGCGGTGATATAGAGGAATGACAATCTGTAAATAAGAGATACTATGGATATAGAACGTATAATAAATTTTTTGAAAGAGGTTGGCAGGAATAATAATCGGCAATGGTTTCAAGAACATAAAGATGAGTATTTGGCGGTGAAAACCGATTTTGAGGATGGCATTTCTGCAGCCATAGCTCGAATATCGGAGTTTGACCCGTCTATAAAACATATAACGGTAAAAGATGCCACATACCGTTTTTATCGTGACACGAGGTTTTCAAAGGACAAGTCTCCATATAAGACGCATCTTGGGGCATATATAGCGGCACACGGAAAGAAAGCCATGCACGGTGGTTATTATATTCATATAGAGCCAGGACATTGTCTTTTGTCATGCGGAAACTATTGGTTGCCTACAAATGTGTTGACCTCATGTCGAAATGAAATAATGGCAGATACGTCCCGTTGGCTTGATGTAGTTCGTAACAAACGCTTTCTTGAATTGTTCGGAACACCCGGATGTGGTGATTGGAACTCTCCGCATGGTTTTGGACTTGAGCACTTGAAAACAGCTCCGAGCGGTTTTCCTCGTGATTATGAGCATATTGAGTATCTGCGCATGAAAGACTATTGCTGTTGGACAGCGGTTCCTGATAATTTCTTTGAAGGTAATGATTGGCTTGACAAAATGGCTGATATCCTTAAAGTTGGCAAACCAATGATGGATTTTGTCAATTCTGTCATTGACGATTATGAGTAACATGTCTGTTTCCCTATAATTAGTCGTCCCTTAAATACGTATTTAAGGGACGACTATGTACATATCCTACAAAACTAGATTGCGGGCAAAACAAATTTTGTATCCCATGTCAAATTTGTCAAGGCACTATAAAATATTTTACATTTACACAAAATTAAGGACACTGCTACCCCATAGATTCAATTCTATCTGTTGCAAGACTCAGTGAAAAGATGTAAATTCATGATAAATTTAGAATCCGATTCTTTCATCAATTACCCGTTTTTTATCTTTCGTTGTATATCCGTTAAAATTGTATTTGACACTAATAGAAAAATATCGTTGATCTACATTATTTTCAAAAGAATATCTTTGATTATTGATATCTGTTTTAATTCTCATCCTATACGTGTTGAGAATATCATCACCTTTTATAATAAATGACAGACCTCTTATAGGAGTTTTCCATGTCATTCCCATTGAGACAGAATACATGGCTTCAACGTTGTAGAAACCTTGTATTACCGGAAATTGATACCAACCGGACAACTCCAATATAATCTTATCTTTAATTAGATTTAATGTATTTGTCAAAGAGAGCCTCGATGACATTTTATTTCTTTCAAAAGAAATATTATCCACATTACCTTTTTGAGACATAGAGAATAAGATTCCGGTAAAGCATGTATTGAATTTATTTTTCCATTTTATTGGCAATACGGCCATTAATCCGACCCGATTACTTCTCTCCATATTATAGTATTTATAAATAGCGGCAAGTTCTTTACCATTTAATAGTAGAAACTGTGTGTAATAATCATCACAGTACTCATAAAATGCGCCAAAAATGTATTTTGACTGTAATATGTAGTTAAGATTTAATGAATAGCGAATATATGGCTTCAACATTGGATTCCCGTCGTTGAAACAATAATAATTTATGGCAGTCCGATTAGAGGCTGTAACCCAATAAGGCGGATACATCCTCTGAGTGCTTAGAGTAAGCTGCATCGTACTGATTTTTCCAAGTTTATACATAAACGTCAAACGTGGATAAACACTAAAAGTGTTCCATAACACTGTCTTTTTATGGGTTTGAACACTATCCAGAGTTGACTTGAAGTATTCGCCTTGAACGGAGAGATCTATAAATCCTTTCTTGCCAAAACGTTTATTAAAATCTACATAGATAGAAAGTGATTTTTCTTTTTGTACTGACGCAAAAGAACCTGCAGCAGTTGTATTACTCATTAATTTTGAATTATCCGTATTGGAATATGAATATTCAAAGCCATATTCAATGGTTCCAAAACCAAAATCCTTCTCATCATTAAGATAAGCCTTTGTCTTAAAATAGTTTTGTTTGTAAAGTCCGTTCAAATCAATATTATTTGAGCTGTATAATCCCTGTTTTTCCTTTTGATTATAAAAAGAAAAATCTGAACCAATCTTCAAATTTTTAAAATCATAAGAGATTGACAGGTTATGCAGATTATTATGGCTGTCCTCCTTATTTTTACTCATAATATCGTTTCCAGACATGCTTGTGAAGGCTGCTGAATTAATAATTGGTTTATCCAAATTACCGGAATAAAAAACAGACAAATTTGAGAGGTTTGTCAATTTCCAATTAAAATCAATGTACACCTCATGATTGATCCGTTTTGAAGATGTACGAGTTTGTTGACTGATATTAAATAGTTCATTACCAATAGTATGATGTGTCATCAAATCAAGTACATTTTCCTTTTTTGCCTGAAATAAAGAGTAACCAAAACTTGCCGATATATTTTTACTCGTAAGCATCAGATAAGTACTTCCATTATATGAGACAGAATGTCTTAAAGTATTACCATAAATCAAGCTGCCACTTAAATGTGGACGCTCAGACTTATCCGCATTTAAATTTATATTTATAGACGCTCCTTTTATGCCGTATTTGGCAGGAGTGTTATAGAAGACCTCTATGCTCTTCACCCCATCAGGTGAGATTGAGCTAAGCATCGACTTGATTTGCTCTTGTGAGAGATTGCCTGTCCTACCGTTTATCATAATGCAGGTTGAGGATACACCGGTCAGATTATATTCAGTTCCGGTTTTCTGAACAACCGGGATACCTTCGATCAACTCCAATGCGTTTATGGCCGGATGGTTTTTAGATAATACATTGGCGTCATATTGCAAGGCCCCATTTTTATTTATAAACAGCTGCCGTAAAGGAGCTTTTACGATCACTTCATTTAGCTTCTTCGTTTTCTCATGTAAGATAATTGTCTTGAAGCCGACAGAATCTTCAAGCGTCTTACATTCAAAAGAAAGATGCTTTGTTATAATCCGATAGTGCTTAGGAGCATCTGAGAAATAGAAACATCCATTTTTATCTGTTATCGTAACTTGTGAACATGTAGAATCCGGCTTTTGTATTATGATTGTAACTCCCATGACCGGACTTTGTTTTTCGTCAAGAACATTTCCATTGACTGTCTGAGGAAAACATTTAATGGAAACATACATCAACATGAAAAATATCATCAGTAAGTGCCCTGATTTTATTGGAAAAGTAACGTATTTATGCATAACTTAAAGTTTTTATTCTTCCGTATTATCTAAATCTATACTAATATTACATTGATCCAAATTTAATTCTATTATTTTCTTCTTTATACGTCTTTGTATTGAATCTACCTCCCTTTGTTTACAATCGTCTTTTAACAGACAGTTGCTGCAATGTGGACAATTGGGAAATTTATAATATTGAAAAATCTTTTTAGGCGATTCCGTATCTTTTATAACTTCAGTTGTTAATTCTTTGCCATATAAATGAGATGTTAAAGTATATGCATCCTCTCCATTAATTTTTGCTCTAAAATAGAAAAGAGATGCATAATAATAAACATACATGACTCTGTCTTTGTTTATTAAATATTTATCCATATATACGCCAGTTCGGGATAAGCAAATAATCTAAAACAGTTCAAGTTGCCTTG
>Cebus_capucinus_imitator_PRJNA485217_SSR102__coassemble_946_pt1 | contig 19749 bp, 21 predicted proteins | sample Cebus_capucinus_imitator_PRJNA485217_SSR102__metabat2_high_PE_011 | metagenome-assembled genome bin Cebus_capucinus_imitator_PRJNA485217_SSR102
ATTTGTGAGACTACCAACTTTTTTATAAACTATTTCTTATCCCGAACTAGGGTAACTTAATGACCGGTTCATGATGATACGAAACCATGAAAAACAGTCGTGTGGGCTTTTACACGCATTGCCGCCAAAATCGGAGCCATGACAATTCTTCACTATGTCAATTTTTGCAATCATCGTCCTTTAGGTCAAGTAAAATATGCTTTTTTAATTCAACCGACAGGTTATCACACAGTTATATTCGCACACAATAAACGGCCATAAAAACACGGAGGAAATCGACAAAATAATCCGACACGCTTTTTCAGCTGTTTAGAAAACACAAAAAGAAAGATTATCAGGCATTACCATTACATTTTTTCAGTCTTTGTCAAACGATATGGAACTTACATCAACAAGCCATTTTGACCCTCGAAGTACAAGACCGAAAGTGCAATATTCCTTACTCACCATGTGTCCGGGGCGGCCGAGAGTGTCCCGCTTCAGGAAGTTTGTCACCTTGCATCGCAACACCGCCGTAGAGTCAGAGGTTCTATTCACATCGCCGGACTCAACGGCAGCCCCTTCGTCTTGAGAGCGTAATATTTCAATATCATCCTCAATCACATTGCTTGCCGCAAAACGCAACCACTTCTCGGTTTCGGGTGTGGCATGGCGCGCGGCTGCCTCAAAGTCATAATTAAAGTAAGCCGTGGCGAAGCTGTCAGCCGACAGTGATATGGTATCATCATCGTCATAACCGTTTCCGCCACACGAAACGAGAAAAAACAGTGCCGATATGGTCGATAAAATTATGGTCTTGTTCATTCGTTGAAATATTAATTAAGTACAAAGGTATTGATTTTTTTGTTTCAATGGCCATTTCTTGCTATTTTTGCAGTCAAAAACAAAACGATGTTGAGATTTATCTCTTTCGGAAGCGGTAGCTGCGGTAACTGCTACTACTTATATACTGAAGACTACGGACTACTGATTGACCTCGGCGTGGGCATCAGGAAGTTGAAGAAATATTTTCAGGATTACGGTCTCAGCCTCGCCGACATAAAGTCGGTGCTGGTAACACATGACCATGCCGACCATGTAAAGGCGGTGGGCAGCCTGTGCAACCCGTTCAACATTCCGGCATATGCAACCGCCGAAGTTCATGAGGGTATAAGGAGAAACTACGTTGTACGCAAAAAAATTGAGTCTGAAAATATACGCACCATAAACAAGAACGAGCCGTTCACTCTTGGCAATATGACGATAACCGCATTCAGCGTTCCGCATGACAGCTTGGATAACGTTGGTTACTGCATAGAACATGAAGGAATGACATTTTGCCTTATAACCGATGCCGGACACGTTACTGACGAGATGGCTGACTTTATAGGTAAAGCCGACTATCTGGTAATTGAGGCTAACCATGACGAGCTGATGCTTAAACAAGGTCCATACCCCGCCCACTTGAAGGGACGTGTGGCAGGTCCGCGCGGCCACTTGTCGAACAATCAATGCGCGTTAAGCATTATAAACCACGCCGACGAGAAACTGAGACACGTTTGGCTGTGCCACCTTAGTCAGGAGAACAATCATCCCGAACTTGCCCGCAAAACAGTTGAACAGGCACTGCTCAACGCCGACCGCTTTGACGGCAGTAAGGTGAAACTTGACGTGCTAAGACGCAATATGCCAAGCGGCGTGTTTACACTCGGCAATAAAGACTAATGGTAATGTTTTTCGTTATCGAGCGATGAGAAGACCAAACTCGGAAAGAAACATATTTCACAACAGTTTTAATAAATCTACCGCAATGAAAAAATTATTGGTAAAAGGCGCTATTCTCTGCGCCATGATGATGACGGCCACACATGCCGGAGCACAAATCAATTTGGGTAACATTCTGAAAAATGTTACATCGGGTTCAGCTACCACCACTACAACAAACAAAAATACATCTAGCGGCAGCGGACTGCTGTCAAGCCTTACAAGCATATTCTCATCAAAGAAGGTGGCTACAGCTGACAAAATAGTCGGCACATGGGTTTATCAGGAGCCTGCCGTAGTGTTGGAAAGTAACAGTACCCTTAAAAACATCGGCGGAAAACTCGTTACAGCAACCATCGAGAGCCAGCTGAAATCGAAACTTGAAGGATATGGCTTCAAGGCAGGAACCGTAACAATGACTTTCGACGACAAAGGCATCTTTACACAAACCATAAAGGGTAAAACCCTGAAAGGTACTTACACCATAAAAGACAAGAACGTGATTTTGAAGTATGGCGGCAAGGTGTCACAGGTTATAGGTACAACCCAGCTTGACGGCGACAACCTGCTTATCGTCATGGAGGCCTCAAAGCTGCTTAAATATGTCAATCTGCTCGGCACCGTCGCGCAGAACAGCACACTCAAAACAGCGACATCACTCATAGGAAGCATGGACGGACTGGAGTGCGGACTGAAACTGAAAAAGAAGTAAAGCATAAAAAGAGTTAAATAAACCAAAGTCGACACTGCAAATGTACATATTATTAAAATAAATATACTACCTTTGCAGCCGCTATTACGAGATAATAGCATTAAATTCAAACCTAATTAAAAACAATTAAACAAAATGGCAACAAAAATCAGATTGCAGCGCGGCGGTCGTAAAGGCTATGCTTTCTACAGCATCGTTATCGCTGATTCAAGAGCTCCACGTGATGGTAAATTTACTGAGAAGATTGGTACTTACAACCCTAATACCAACCCTGCCACAGTAGATTTGAATTTCGACCGTGCTCTCTATTGGGTAGAGGTTGGCGCACAGCCCACCGACACAGCACGTAACATCCTCAAGAGCGAGGGCGTTTACATGATGAAACACCTGCGCGGTGGCGTTAAGAAGGGTGCTTTCGACGAGGCTGTTGCCCAGACCAAGTTCAACGCATGGAAAGAGAACAAGCTGAAGGGCTTCGAGGCTATCCGTGAGAACGAGGCTAAGAGCAAGAAGGCTGCTGAGGCTAAGAGCCTTGAGGCCGAGAAGAAAATAAATGAGGAAATAGCAAAGAAGGTAGCCGAGAAGAAGGCTGCCGCCGCAGCCGCTAAGGCTGAGGCCGAGGCCGCTGCAAACGCAGAGGCTGCCACTGAGGAAGCTCCCGCAGAGGCTTAATTCGGTTATAACTCATTAAGAAACAAGAAGAGGATATGTCTTACGGGACATATCCTCTTCTCTTTTTATTTTATTGAACTCATCTAAACTCTTTATTTCTTATCACCAACCGAATACGAACCGTACTGAATGGAACAGTTCTATCGCAACAACATATAACGGTATTATAGGTATCGCAAACCTAAGGCCGTGGCAAAATAGCATGAAAGTGTCATCGATAGTCGACACACCTCCGCTTTGAAGACCATATACAACTGCTGATGATATTATGATGAATGTCAATGACGGTATAAGACTAAAGCTGAACGGACTCGGAAACAAGTCGCCGGTTACACTGCGTAGAAGCCCGTGAGGCGTGAAAGTAAGGAAAGCCACACACACACACATCAGTATGGCAATGCAAAACGCCGTAAGCAGAGCGTAATGCGAGCGGTATGAGACTTTGCTTAATGTAAATACAGATGTCAGTGATGACCACAAACCGCTGTGCGCCACCGCACCGCAAGCCATGCAGACCAGCAAGACGTAAACCAGAACACGACCGCCAACATTAGTCGCAAAAGTGCCGAAGAACCATCTTATTCCGTCTGACGCAAGCAGTGAACGCACATTCAAGCCTACATCGACGGCACTGACAATCCACGAAAACAATACCAAAGCCACCTGAAGCAGTCCGCAGGCAAGCGTCAAACGCGCCGCAATACCGGTAAACGCCGTTTTTGATGTGTTATTCTTCATCGGGACTGATATTGTCAATATCGAGTATTCTAAGCTCAAAAGCACGTGTTACAAGACGTGTGGCGTTAACGCCTACCGAGCCGTTGCCGTCGGGAAACAGTTTGCGCACAAGTTCGTTCTGTCTTTTCTCAAGGCTCTTGACACCGAACGGCATTCCACGCAACGCCGAAATCTGGTCTTTTGTGTACCCGAGAGCAAGATGGCGCAGGAAACGTTCGTCATACTCGTCTATTTCATAACTTACCAATGCCTCCTGACGCATTATGCTTTTGCTCACCGCTGACTTGAACCTGTCAACAATAGCCCGCAATATAGGCTGATTGAACACGAGTTTTTTACCGCTCATAACGCTGATAATGTCAGTGCGTGTAAGCAATTCGCCGGTTTTAAGTATTATACCATCGCATCCCGCATCAAGTGCGTCAACCCATAATTTCTCGTTTATTATCTCGCCGGTAAATATCAATACTTTAACCTCCGGATAGGTTTGTTTGGTATTTCGGCATATCTCAACACCTACAGTTGTCGAGCCTCCGAGTCCCAAATCGAGTAAAACAAGGTCAGGCTGATTGTCTTTTATCAGCCTCCAATAGCTTTTTTCATCGCCTGCAGTACCGATTATTTCAGCTTCGGGCACATCGCTGCGAAGTATGCCTTCAGTGCCTTTAAGTTCCAACGGCACATCCTCAACTATTATGACTTTAAATTTATTCATGGGCGTAAGTATTTCGTTTATTGATATTTTATCATGAAAAGGTTTAAGCTTTGGCAAGCGTGAACCGCATAACAAGGCCGCCGGCCGAGCTGTCTGCAACTATTCCGCAGGCATGTAGATTGGTTGCCTCGCCACAATAGCGAACTATCTGCCGACATATAAGATAAGGTATATTGCCAACCGACGGCGTAAACAACTCTCCGCACTGTTTCTCATTTATGCTTATATTACGACAAACAGCGATTAACACGATATATCTGCCGTTATCGCTCTCGGCCGTAAGCTCAGGTTTTACGCCTGCGTTCTGTTTCTTTATAATGTCAAACATGTGATTGAACAAGACCTCATCACCAAGAACACGCACAGTATCGCCACCTGACAGTCTTATATCTACCTGGTTACAGTCAAACATTACTCCGGCGGCAATGCTGACCGCCTGTCGGTTTAAAAGCGAACAAAGCTCGCGATAGTATAAGGCGACCTCGCTGACCGCATGTATATCACAGTCAGGCGAGTCTATAAGCTGACGCACACGGCTCGGATAATACATGGTCTCGTGTTTCAACGCCGACAGGCAATTATCCGTTACGTTGTTGCTTACATACAGTTTGGCATCCTCATATTCGGCGCGACGCAACTCGTCGGTGGCAAGTTCAATGTCAAGCAGGCTGCGCCCGCTTTCGTCAACAGAACGTCTCAAGGCGTCTTTTATAGTATCTACGATACGTCTAAGTGGCTCGGGATATTTTGATGTGTCGGCATGTTGTATCTCGTTCAGCTTCGACTTACTGTCTGACGGACTAAGAAGTATCTTGTTAAGGTTGTTTACATTGTCAACGCAGAACCTGAAGTAAAGTACGTGGCGATAATATAACAGATAGTAAATGACTATGGCTGTAACGAGAAGAAACACCAATACAATCACCGCAATGGCTGTATTTGAGCTGCTGCGCTGCATGGTACGGCAGTATTCGGCCAAACCGTCATCGGCTGATTTCAGTTTGAACAGCTGTGTGTAGACAGTGTTGTTATAATGATAAACATTCCATTCATGCAGAGCAAGGGCTGCCACAGCACTTTCATTGCGTATGTCAAGAATTATGTTATAGTTAGTGTTGACTCCATTTTTTAACCATGACACCTCAGCCGGGTCTTCGTTTCCATCGTCAAAAGCAGTCATAAGGCGACGCCCATCGGGATTTATCGTCTTATAATACTTATTAAGCCACGTGCGGGATGAGTCGGCATAAGCAAGCGTCAAGGTGTATGTGCCGTTCAAATTGCTATAATAGGCCGAGTCGGCATATGCGTCGGCACGTTTCAGATATTCATGCATAACCGCGTCATCATGTCTGTGATGTAGTCCATCGGCATATGCATTACTACCTGAGATTGAAGATACAGACAGCAACAAAGCCAAAACCGCTCGCACCACACCGTTTGGTAAATGGAAATAAAAGCGACTTCCACAGCCTTTCTGACTATCGGCAAAGAGTCCGCAAACACTGAAGATACGGCTTATTTTACGGTATTTCTCAATTATTCCGCGACAGTTAAGCAGTCCGAAACCATGACCGTCGTTCAACGAGCGGTCAAACAGACCGGCCAATTCTTCTTCTCCCATTCCGCAACCGTCATCGGTTACCGATACCTCCACATAAGTTTCATTCTCGATAGCGTAAACACTCACATGGCCTCCACGGTCGGTAAACTTCCGAGAATTGTCGGCGAGAGTATTCAACATGAACAGCGTCAACGTCTTGTCGGCCTTTACCACAGCATCGGTTGGTTTGACCTTAAAGTCAATACCTTTCATTTTAAATGACATTGACGCCTTGGCGAGTATGTCAAACACATCCTGTAAACGGAAACTCTCAATACGTATGCTGAGCTGACCTTGCTGTAATTGAATCCAATGGGTAAGAACGTCATTGCACTCCCCTATCCTTTCGGTTAACTCTGTAATGTATTCAAAACGTTCACGACGCCTGTCTTCAGGCTCGTTTGAGTCTTCAAGACGACGCACCTCATTGATTATACGGTCGATATAAGGCATTATACTGTTCGCAAGAAATATCTTGGCACGGTTCTCAATATTGTGTTTCTTTCCTTTTTCTATATGCAACCGACATACGGAAACGGCTTCATCAATCTGTTCACGTTTATCCGCCAACTGTTTGAAATGCCGCTCGTTAAGTGTTTCCCATTTACGCAATGGCTGAAGAAGGGTGTCTAAGTTTACGTTGCGGTTCTTGCCTTGACGAATGTATTTCAGAATAATAATAAGCACAACAACCACCAAAAGGAGGAATAATATAAAGCCGGCCAACACGTTTAGCTGTATAGAGGTGCGTTCAAGCTGCCCTGCGCGTGCCTCAAGCTGACGGTCTTGGCGGGTCTTCTCCTGCATGTCAAGATACAGATTTCGGTTTATATCGCTGTTAGCCTTATCGTCAAGGGCCGAATAAGTGAGACTTAACTGCTCGCGGATACTGGCCACTAGGTCGGGAGCCTGTGCGATACGCTTATCAGAAAGGGCACCTTTAAGACACACCAGCGACGAGGTGTAGTCACCAATGTTCCAATAACATGAGGCAAGTGTACGGTATGAGCCGGCTATCTGGTAAATATCGCCGTATGAGATGAACATGTCTAACGAACGCCGGGCGAGGTTTCCGGCCAATAACGAGTCTGACATGTTATCTTTATTGATATAATTTATCGTAACAGGATTATTGGTTGTAAGCCAAAAGCGCCTCTCCTTATCAGATAGATGCTCGCTTAACGACTGCAAGGCGTTGGCCTCCCAATACACATAACCTCCACGAGAAGCTGTCAAATAGCAATTCAGAAGGTATTCAAACTCCTTCTGATATGTATCATATGCTGTTCTCTCAGTTATAATACCGCCACTTCCGACCTGATAAAGGTAGTTCAGATATTGTGCGGTGTCTTGCTGAAGCTCAGGCGCAGAGATACTGTCAATAGCGTCGATTGACTGTTTTGTCAATCCAACATAATAATAATATGTTGAGCGTACAATGTCATATTCGCTCTTTGCATATATAAAACGCCGTGCAAGACGAGGCGACAGACGGCCGATTTCTTCGTTTACACGCTTTATCCGTTGCCGTGCCCGCTCGTTATAATCATAAAATTCTTTGTTACGCGACATTCTTTGACACAGACGCATACCCTGAATGTCAGCAACAAGCAGTTCAATCTGATTATCGGTAACGGCCGAAACACTGTCAATAAGAGCATATGCCCGACCGTAATCCATACGCGCTATGCTTACAAAAGCAAGGTTATTATAAGCCTCCGCCTTGCCGTCATCATAATCAACGGCATGTTTCAAAGCCTTTAAGGCATAAGTCTCGGTAGAGTCTATATTGCGATAATGAAAGGCATAAGACCTCTCATTCAGCCCGTCAACCATATTTTTACATTCAGGAGAACAAGCCGAGAAAAAGAAAAGGCTTAATGCGGCAATAGCCCACATTAAGCCTTTTATGCGTAAAATATTAACCGCGAGCCTTAGCAACGTATCCTAAAGCCTCTTTACACTTATCGGTTATTGCCTGCCAGTTACCGGCTGCGACTACATCCTTGGGGAAGAGTTTAGAACCCATACCTACGCAGAACACACCGGCCTTGAACCATGATGTGAGGTTCTCCTCGTCGGGAGACACACCACCGGTAACCATCAGTTTTGACCAAGGCATCGGAGCGAGCATACCCTTAACCAACTTCGGGCCGAGCACATCACCGGGGAATACCTTGCAAAGGTCGCAACCAAGCTCCTGAGCGAAGCCTACCTCAGACACGCTACCGCATCCGGGAGTGTAGGCAACCAAGCGACGGTTGCAGACTTTGGCTATCTCCGGGTTGAACAGAGGGCCAACAACGAAGTTGGCACCCAGCTGCAAATAGAGAGCGGCTGTAGCAGGGTCAACCACAGAACCTACACCAAGAGCCAGCTCCGGGCACTCTGTGGCTGCGAATTTAACAACCTCGGCGAACACCTCGTGAGCGAAATCGCCACGGTTAGTGAATTCGAAAGCGCGAACACCACCGTCATAACAAGCCTTAACAACCTTTTTAGCTACCTCAGCGTCCTTGTGATAGAAAACAGGAACCATTCCTGTTGAGCCTATTTTGCCAAGAACGGCAACTTTATCAAACTTTGCCATTATATTAATATGTTTAAGTTTTAATCGTAAAACAATGATTAACGCTGTACACGACCTGAAGCATCGCCACCTGCAAGGTTCTCAACCTCGTCAGCAGACATAAGGTTAAAGTCGCCGGGGATTGTGTGCTTCAAGGCTGAAGCGGCAACAGCGAACTCAAGAGCCTTACCCTGATTGTCGGGATAAGTAAGCAAACCGTGAATCAAACCGCCGGCGAAAGAGTCGCCACCACCAACGCGGTCGATAATCGGAGTGATGTCATAACGCTTGCTCTGGTAGAACTCCTTACCGTTATAAATAAGAGCCTTCCAGCCATTATGTGTAGCAGAGAAAGACTCGCGCAATGTTGAAACAACATACTTGAAGCCGAATGTCTCCATCATGCCTTTGAATATGCCATAGTAACCCTCGGCGTCTGTCTTGCCTCCTTCTACGTCAGCATCGGGTTTGAAACCAAGACAAAGCTGTGCGTCCTCCTCGTTGCCGATGCAAACATCAACATATTTCATAAGAGGCTTCATGATGCTCTGTGCCTTCTCTGATGTCCACAGCTTCTTGCGGAAGTTAAGGTCAACGCTGACAGTTACTCCATGACGCTTTGCAGCCTCACAAGCCAGACGTGTAAGCTCGGCAGCCTTGTCGCTGATGGCAGGTGTTATACCGCTCCAGTGAAACCAGTCTGCGCCCTCCATAATCTTGTCGAAATCGAAATCAGAAGGCTCTGCCTCTGCGATAGAGCTGTGCGCGCGGTCATAAACCACCTTTGAGGGGCGCATGCTTGCACCTGTCTCAAGGAAGTAAATACCGAGACGCTCACCACCGCGGGCAATGAAGTCGGTCTTTACACCATAACGGCGAAGAGAGTTAAGCGCGCACTGACCAATCTCGTGCTTAGGCAACTTAGTTACGAAGTAAGCCTCGTGTCCGTAATTAGCTGCGCTGACAGCCACGTTAGCCTCGCCACCGCCATATACGACATCAAAACTATCACTCTGAACGAATCTCTTCTGACCGGGAGAAGAAAGGCGGAGCATAATCTCGCCCAATGTTACTACTTTAGCCATTTCTTAGTTTTGTTTTTTGAATGTTTTTAGCTTATAATTTGTTTTTTGAATACAAATCAATATTAAACCGTATGCCTTTGCATTAATATATGCTTCATGAAGACAACGGCACAGCTTCACTTTTATAATGCAAAGTTAGCATTTAAATCGTTATGGAGCAAATAAAACCATGAAAAAAGGCACTTTTAAGGCAAAAATACGGCTGTGCTTTCGCACAATTCAACTTTTATTGTTACTTTTGCGCACAGTATTTCTTATAAGAATGACTTTTCATAATGAACGATAAAATAAGAATTAAGGATATTGCAGAGAAATCGGGCGTGTCTGTCGGAACCGTTGACCGTGTGTTACACAACCGCCCAAACGTGTCAAGTGCGGCACGAGAGAAGGTTGAAGCGGTGCTGAAAAGCATAAACTATCAGCCTAACATGTATGCCAGCGCACTCGCATACAACAAGTCGTACACATTTTATTGTATAATACCCCGACACGAGTCAGAGGCTTATTGGGAAGAGATTGAGGAGGGTGCGGCCAAAGCCTGCGAGACCCGCCGCGACTTCCAGATAAACATTAAAATGATGTATTACCAGCGTTTCGACCGTGATACGTTCATCAAACAATATCAGGCGTGTCTTGACTGCAATCCAAACGGAGTCATTGTCGTGCCAAGCGACCTCGACGTAACAAAAGAGTTCGCCGACAAGATGCATGAGCGCAACATTCCTTTTATTCTTCTTGACTCGTACATGCCCGACCTAAAGCCTCTCTCTTTCTTTGGTCAGGACTCGTTCTGTAGCGGCTATTTCGCGGCGAAGATGCTTATGCTAATCGCCTCTGGCGAGAAAAAAATCATGTTGATGAAACAGACCAAAGACGGAAAAGTGGTCAGCAAGCAGCAGGACAACCGCGAAGTGGGTTTCCGTCATTACATGCACGACCATTTCCCCGACACTGAAATACTTGAGCTTGACCTACCGTTTGAGGAGAAGAAAAAGGAGTATGACACCATTCTTGAGAACTTCTTCACCGAACATCCCGATGTCCACCATTGCATAACGCTGTGCTCCAAGGCGCATATAGTCGGCGACTTCCTGTTGCGCACCAACCGCCGCGACATTCAGATAATGGGCTACGACATGGTTGAGCGCAACGCCAAGTGCCTGCGTCTCGGCTCAATATCGTTCCTTATAGCGCAGCACGCCTTCATGCAGGGCTACAACTGTGTTGACACTCTCTTCAAGGCGATAGTGCTTAAAAAGAAGGTCTCGCCGGTAAACTATATGCCCATCGAGCTTCTGTCAAAAGAGAACGTCGACTTCTACCGGCGCTTGCAGTTGTAAAAACAGACCGAGACAAAAATTAAAACAAATCAATAATATTATGGAACAAGTATCTTTTCTAAAAATCAATCCGGCCGACTCGGTGGTTGTCTGCCTACGTCCTTACACAAAGGGTGAGACAATAACAGTCGGAAACGACACCATAACCGTGTTGCAAGACACTCCCGCCGGACACAAGGTGCTGCTGAAAGACGCTCCCGAAGACACCGACATTATTAAATATGGTTACCCTATCGGCCATGCCAAAACTGACCTCAAGGCCGGCGAGTGGGTAAACGAGAATAACCTGAAGACAAATCTGGCCGGTACACTTTCTTACGAGTACCATCCGGTTAACGACTCGCTTGACATTGCCAAAGACAGTCGCACGTTTAACGGATATGTACGCAAGAACGGCGAGGTCGGCATACGCAACGAGGTATGGATTGTCCCCACGGTAGGCTGTGTGAACGGTATCGCCGAGCGTTTGGCAACAATGCTTGAGAAAGAGACAAACCTCGAAGGCATCGATGCCGTACACGCATGGCATCACAACTTCGGCTGCTCGCAGCTCAGCGAGGATCACGAGAACACCCGCAAGGTGCTCCGCGACATCGTTCTGCATCCCAACGCCGGAGCAGTGCTCGTGCTCGGTCTCGGCTGTGAGAACAACCAGCCCGAACAGTTCGAAAAACTTCTCGGAGATTATGACAAGAGCCGCATCAAGTTCCTCGTTACACAGAAGGTGCAGGGCGACGAGATTGTTGAAGGCATGAAGATTCTGCACGAACTTTATGACCTTGCCCGTCAGGACAAGCGCACCCCCTGCCCTCTCAGCGAGCTTCGCGTGGGCTTGAAGTGTGGCGGAAGCGACGGTTTCAGCGGTATCACAGCCAATCCTCTTGTTGGCGAGCTGTCTGACTTCATCGTAGCTCAAGGCGGTACTTCAATTCTGACCGAGGTGCCCGAGATGTTCGGTGCAGAGACAATACTCATGAACCGCTGCAAGACTCCCGAATTGTTCAACGATACCGTAAGCCTCATCAACAACTTCAAGGAATACTTCCTCAGCCACGGTGAGCCTGTAGGTGAGAATCCATCACCGGGCAACAAGGCCGGAGGTATCTCTACACTTGAGGATAAGGCTCTTGGTTGCACACAGAAGTGCGGACGTGCCCTTGTAAGCGGAGTTCTCGGTTATGGCGAGCGCCTTCAGGTAAAGGGTCTCAACCTTCTCTCAGCTCCCGGTAACGACCTTGTGGCATCAACAGCGTTGGCTGCCGCAGGCTGTCAGATTGTGCTCTTCACCACAGGTCGCGGCACGCCTTTCGGCACATTCATTCCCACAATGAAGATTTCAACCAACAGCAACCTCTATCACAACAAGCCTAACTGGATTGACTTCAACGCAGGCGAATTGGTTGAGGGTACTGACATGAAGACTCTGCTTGACAAGTTCATCAACAAAATAATCGCGGTCGCCAATGGCGAGAAGACCTGCAACGAGAAGAGCGGTTATCGCGAGATAGCAATTTTCAAGAACGGAGTTACTCTGTAACCACCGTTTTTCAAAGATGCGTTAATAAACACTCCTAAAGCGGTGAGGGCACAATGCCTCCACCGCTTTTCTTTTATTATACATAAGGCGCGGCGGATATTCTTCCGCAAAACGACAGACGGCCGACACAAACCAACTTGTTTTAAGACATGAAAACATATGTTTCACGCCACAAAACCCACTGTCTTGTGAGATAAAACAACAACATTTATAACATACTGATTATTAATATCTTACATAAGAAACCAAAAGGTAATCGACGGCACGTGGAAAAATATAACGATAAAAACAAAATTTCTTCAAAATCAGGTTGTATATTTGCACAACGATAAATTTGTTGTTAAACACTATGTGGAAATATTACGCTTTGCTGTCAGCCCTCTTCGCCTCACTGACGGCCATATTCGCTAAAGTAGGCGTAAGAGATGTCGACACTTTCTGTTTGTCCCATGAATTTAAAATTAGGGGTAAACATATACTTACAACAGGAAGTTGCTCGGAGGCATAAAGACATTGGGCGCGCACACGTGGAGTTTTCTCATACTGTCAGGTGTCGCCACCGGCCTGTCGTGGCTGTTCTACTTCAAAGCCATACAGTGCGGACCGGTGTCGAGAGTGGCACCAATCGACAAGCTCAGCGTGGTGATAACAATCTGTCTCTCATGCCTGTTGCTGAAAGAGCAGATAACCGCAAAGGTGGCAGCCGGTGCTGTGCTTATAACCCTCGGCAGTATTTTAATGCTAATGAAATGAAGATACTTATAATCGAAGACGAAAAAGAGCTGTCTGACAGCATAGTGGCTTACCTCGGTTCGGAGAGCTACTTGTGCGAACAGGCGTTCACCTTCAACGACGCAAAGATGAAGGTGAACCTCTATGACTATGACTGCATAATGCTTGACCTCATGCTTCCGGGTGGCGACGGCCTCGACCTGCTTAGAGCCATACGGGCCAAAAACAACCCTGTGGGTGTTATAATCGCGTCAGCCAAAGACTCGCTCGACGATCGGTTGAAAGGTCTTGAGATTGGAGCTGACGACTATCTGCCCAAGCCTTTCCATCTCTCCGAGCTGAAAATGCGCATCTACGCCATTGTTAGGCGCAAGGAGTTCTCGGCCGGCAACACGCTGACCAGTAACGGAATAAATATAAACATGCTGAGCAAGACGGTCAGCGTCGACGGTACCGACATCACACTGACCCGCTCTGAATATGAAATGCTGCTTTTCTTCATCGGCAACAAGAACAAGGTTATATCAAAAAGCTCGATGGCCGAACACCTTACAGGCGAAATGGCCGATATGCTCGACAATCATAACTTTGTCTACACGCATATCAAAAACCTTAAAGCAAAACTTGCCGAAGCCGGTGTAAAAGACTGCATACGCAACGTTTACGGTACCGGTTACAAATGGATTGAACTATGATTAAACGGAGTTTGCTCAACAAGACACTGACACAGTTCATTACCTGTACGGCGGTATTGCTGCTTTTAGCCACACCGCTGTTCTACTGGCTGACAAAGCTGTACTACGCCGAAGACCTCATAGAGGTAATAGAGAACATCGGTCAGGGCCGCCCCGTGCCGGCCCTCGACCTTGAGGAGGACATCATGCACGGCATAATGATTCAGTTCGGACTCATAGTCGTGGTGCTCGGTGTGGCGATAGTGGTGATGATGAGTTTTATCGCAAAAAAGACGTGGCGTCCTTTTGACGCCACGCTGAGACTGATAGAGGGCTTCAGCCTTGACGACGTGGCGGTGCCTCAATTCCCGGCGAGCGACATTAAGGAATTTGAACGGCTTAACGACAGTCTGCGCCGGCTTATGGAGAACAGCTTGAAAACTTACCGCACGCAGAAAGAATTTACCGAGAACGCCTCACACGAGTTGCAGACACCACTCGCAATATTCCGCGGTAAACTCGACCTCCTCATGCAAGATGCCGACATAACTGAGAAGCAGGCTCTCACCATTCAGGAGCTTTACCAAACCGTAAGCCGCCTCACACTGTTAAACCGTAACTTGCTGTTGCTCGCCAAAATCGACAACAAACAGTACGGCATGATGTCGCCAACCGACGTTACGGCAGAGCTTGAGCACATCATGCCGGGACTTGAGATGCTGGCTGAGGGCATAAGCGTCAAGAAGCGTTTTGATGACAGCCGCCCCATTGTGCCTGCCAACAAGGCTCTGCTTGAGAGTCTTATAAACAATCTTGTAATCAATGCCGTGAGGCATAACACCACAGGAGGAGAGATTTTTATCGGTACCGGCAAAAACAATCTGGTGGTGGCAAACACGGCCGACACCGCTGTCGCTCTTGACCCCACACGCATATTTAACCGCTTTTACCGCCCCGCCGGTAAAGAGAAAGGCAACGGTCTCGGCCTTGCCATTGTCAAAGCCATATGCGATTATCACGGGTGGAGTGTGAAATATGAGTTCAACGGCGGTCGGCATGTCTTCACAGTTACCTTCAACATTTAGTTCAACATATTGTTCTTCGCTTATGGCATCCCCATTTGTAGGGATGCCATAAGCGAAGATACAACCATTATTATGTTAACAAATCGCCTTTAAGACCAATTTTAAGCGGAACATATTATAAATAATACCAAAACATACATAAAACACCCAAAATAAAATACCTACATTAGGCGATTGCACGATAAAACAAATCATTATAATTTTGCAGGCGAAAATATAAGTATGTAATGATTATCGGTATATTCAAGTCATTATACTCAATGGGGTATATAAGGTCTGACATTCCGATAACGGCTTTACAGTATGATTGAATCGAATTACAAAACCATTTAAACAACAAGAATAAATAACAATGAAAAATTTTAAAAACTTATTGGGAGGGATAACCATGTTTGCCCTCGGTTTATGTTTCACCGCATGTAGCGACGATGACGCCCCGCAGTACAGCAGCAGTGCGATTAACAATTCAGAATTAAAGACCATACTTATCAGTCGAGGCTTCACGTTCAACGAACAAGGAAACCTTCTGTTAGACGACAAGGCAAACTCAACAACCACACTCGACCTGTCAGGCACAAACCTCTCACAAGACGCGCTGGCCGGGCTTGACATTTTGCCTAATCTTACCGACGTAAATCTCTCCAACAACGGTTACGGCCCTGTTTTTGATTTCTCAAAACTGCCCGCACAGATTACAGGTGTTGACCTTCGCGGTAACGAACTGTATGATTTTGAAGGGCTTGTCGACGTAAAGATGGAGAATGACGAGCGCCAGACCAAGGTTCTTCATAACCTGAAAAAGCTCTATTTGCCGGAGTCGGCCAAATATAACGTGGAAGACCTCATGCCTTACTATGAAACGGCCGGAGGGACTACCGACATGCAGATGGTAAACAAAGATAACACATTGGAGAAATATAATACCTTGAGAGAAATTCCGGATGAATACTTCAGAGCCTATCTTAAGAGTAAGTTTAATAGTATATTTGTTGATGAAACTCATATAGATTTAAGAGCTTCAATGGGTTTGAGTGCCGGTGAAAGCATAAATTTAGGACTTGTAAACCAATTTGCAGATGTGAATAAAATAAAGTCTATTGAAGGTATAGAATATTTTATAAATAATCCTTATTATCACACATTCTTTGTAAGCATAAACATCAATAATGATGTTAATTTTACGACCTCTTATTTGAGTCCACGTGAGAATGTAAAAGGTCTTCTATTGACGAATACGAATACAACAAAAGGTATTGATTTTTCAAAATCAACCAAATTAGTTGCATTGTCTTTAAGTAATAATGATGGATTAACCGATGCAGATTTGTCAAATACTTTAATAAGCAATCAAAAAACTTCTGATTTTGATGCTACACTTAACAATAATTTGTCAATAAAATATTGCAAAAACCTGAAATCCCTGAAATTGCCCGGTCATGCAGAAGGCGTAATGAATTCATGTGAATTAATACAGTTGCCATCCTTAGAGGCAGTTGATTTGTCACAAATCAATGCGATAGAAACATTAGCTTTAGTCGTAATGCCGAAATGTAACATTACTTATCCGGATTTGAAATATACATATTATAGTGAGACGAATGAAAAAGTTGAACTATCAGAGTTCGACACTATTTTATTTGCCATTTCAGAAGATGTTTATAACATGGGGACTACTAAATCATTCTTTGCTGCTCATCCCGTGGGACTTTCTGATGAAGGTTACTCTTATTTAAATGACGGCGCTTATATTTGGGAATAAAAAAATAATATTATAAAAAACAGATTATATGAAAAGACTTTTTTTATTATATGTATTATTGGTTGGCTTTTTTATGACAAATAGTACAATCGAAGCAAAAGATTCTCAGGTTTTGGCAAAAATAAGCAATGAAGAACTTACAGGTTCTTACAATGGCTATCTTACAAAAGTTTACATGAATTCAGAAAAAGACCCGGTTTCCAATAAGACATCGGATGTAACTCAGAATGCCAATGGAACTATTAATATAGCTATGAACGCGTTCCAAATAGGAAATATGCCCGGAACGATAACTATAACAGCAAATAATATCGCAGTTAATGCAGACGGCACCTTTAGTCAAACTTGTAATCGTTGTGTAACATTACGAATCATTGGTATTCCAACTCGATATACCGCATTAGTTGAAGGTTCGATAAAAGACGGTGAACTTATTTATACAATCACTGTCAATTCCGAATACTCGAATGCACCTTTTACGGCAATAGTAACTTTCGAGGGGAATAAATAGCTTCAATATTTATATTAAAAAAAACAGGATTAATATTCCAAATTGTGGATAAGGATAAAAATCAATTATTTAAGAGAGTGTGTCAAAACCCATAAACATCCACGTTGTGTGGACACTCTTCAGAATGGCCACACCGGACAAAGACATTATAAATCCTTTTGAGAACATTCTTTTATCATAATTTGGAAATCCATAACAGTCATTTTTATAAAATGAAAACTTCACACTTCTCTATTTTAATAGTTGTTTTCTTTATAATGTTAGCGACATCTTGCTCCTCCGATCAGGAAATAACTCAAGAAGATGCCAACACTACATTAGTCAATAAAGCGCATGATTTCCTAACCGGGGAAATAGTATTGAACACCAACGCCACAATGAACGGTGTCAACAAAACGTTGCTCCCGACAGGCTGCCCGACGAAATTCAAATTTGAATGGACAGGCGACCAGTCGCTCAACATTTCGCTGCTTAACTTCACCGTGGGTAATATGGGCATGATTGTCAACTTCCGTTGTAATGTTAAGACAATGCAGCTCAACTCGTGGGAGAAAAAAGAATACACCGGCGACGGCTGGATAAAGATTTATGGCGAGGACGGCTACACATGGGGAACAAACGAGGACGGAACCGCCGCAGGTGACGAGGGCGCGCCAACAAAAGGCTCATTCGTGCAGGGATACTATAACGCCAACACCAATGAGATACAGTTTATTGTGAACTACAACATGATGAATGTGCGCTCGGAATGTTTCTTACAGACAATTGACAAGAGCAAACTGGAAACATTTGATGAAGACTTCGCTAAATATGAGAAAGACCTTGCCGAATATAAAAAAGAACACGGCATACAATAAGCACACACATCTTTTATATTAATCATTACTTTTCGCTGCCGCTCCGGGCATGGCAGATAATGTCAGAGACACGGAGCGGCGGTATTTTTATTTTTCACTGCGTAATGGGACGAATATTAAAGCTGTTGTTGCTCGCAACATTGATTTGCCTGCCGGCGGCCGCGCAACGCAAGGTTAAATTTACCATTGAGGAGAAAGGCACCGGGCAGCCTATAATAGCGGCCAGCGTGATTTGCGCCGACAATGAAGAGATGAATAATCCGATGCGGGCCGTTACAGACATCGACGGCAAGGTAACGCTGATACTGCCTCACGCCGGCACGTGGCGATACACGGTGAGCTATGTAGGCTACATACCACTAAAAGGCGAGATAACAAAAAATGACATAAAACTCGTAATGGAGGAAGACGCCATGCACCTGCATGACGTGGTGATAACGGGAAGCCGCACCGAGCGGCCACTGAAACTGAGCGCGGTACAGACGCAGGTGCTCGGTGGCAAAGCGCTGGTTGACGCCGGATATGGCAACCTTCAGCAGGCCTTGCAACAGGAGACCCCCGGACTAAACATACAGAAAGTGGGCTTCGGCAATGAAATATCGATGCAGGGTCTTGACGCACGCCACGTGCTCTTCCTTATGGACGGCGAGCGCATGACGGGCGACATGGCGGGCAACCTTGACTACGAGCGTTTCAACCTGCACTCAATAGACCGAATCGAGATTGTGAAAGGCGCCAGCAGCACGCTCTACGGCTCGCGTGCATCGGGTGCGGTGATAAACCTCATAACCAAAAAGACCACCAAGCCGATGGACATAGTGGCCGGTGTGCGCTGGGGGCAAATGAATGAGACAAACTTCAAAAAACCTACGCCGAAATCCCGCTGTCGTACTTCGCCAGCTGGCAGCCGTCGAACGCGCCGCTGTCGGTGAACCACCAGGGGCTTTCCGCCGCCTCGACCGTGTCGTTTAACCTGCCAACCGGCTCGTCGCTGTCTGAGGCCAGCGACGCCATCAACCGCGCCATGACCCAGCTCGGGGTGCCCTCCTCCGTGCGCGGCAGCTTTGCCGGTACGGCGCAGGTGTTCCAGGACACCATGAACTCGCAGGTCATTTTGATCCTGGCGGCTATTGCCACGGTTTATATCGTGCTGGGCGTGCTGTACGAAAGCTATGTGCACCCGTTGACCATTCTCTCCACGCTGCCTTCTGCGGGCGTGGGGGCGCTGCTGGCGCTGGAGCTGTTCGGTGCCCCGTTCAGCCTAATCGCGCTCATCGGGATCATGCTATTAATAGGTATCGTAAAGAAAAACGCGATAATGATGGTCGACTTTGCCCTGGACGCCCAGCGTAACGGCAACCTGACGCCGGACGAGGCGATATTCCAGGCCTGTCTGCTGCGTTTTCGCCCGATCATG
>Cebus_capucinus_imitator_PRJNA485217_SSR102__coassemble_950_pt1 | contig 19383 bp, 18 predicted proteins | sample Cebus_capucinus_imitator_PRJNA485217_SSR102__metabat2_high_PE_011 | metagenome-assembled genome bin Cebus_capucinus_imitator_PRJNA485217_SSR102
GAAAACTTTCAGAACACCAACATCGGCCAACTTAACCGTGAGTAAATCGCCCATGCCGCCAAGCACCAATCCGATAGACTGATTGGCTTTCTGTTTTCTGAATTTCAATGCTATCGTTGACTTTCCTAAAGAAACTCCGTCATTGAGCAAAGCCCCCGTCTCCATACTCCCGTCGAGCATATAACCCAGATTTTTGAAGGTGTTTCCAACAGACAGAATGCCGGTTCCAATCTTTGTGTTTTTATAATCTATTTGCAAGTCATCTTTCAAATTTGTCATCAGCTCCATGCATCCACCCGGGCCGGAGGAATCCTCACATGACGTATCTTCATAGAAAATGCTGTAAATACGCATTGATGTAAGCACATCAGCCACACCTTTGCGCCATAGTTCAATCCGATCAAAAGATTTGTCTGTCTCAACACTGAGACGCACCTTATCGTTGGCGGAACCTATCAAACTTAACCTCACACTTGAATTACCGTCTGTCGCCTCATCGCTGACAAGGGTATTACCTTTATAAAGTTTTATCTTGAACAAACTCAACGCACTTAAATCGAGCAGCTTGGTATTTGCCTGTACAACAAATCCCGTACGGATTTTTCCGGCTGCTGACACCGGGGTGTTCATCTTGAACGCAGCCACAGGGCTCCAATCAACAACAGATGCCAATTGATTGGATGTCGCATAATTATCCGGATTCAGGTCAACTACATTGTTCAGGTTGTTACTGCCGTTAAACAGACAAAGCAGACAGCCCTTCCCTCCGAGTGCTTCCACGGCATACGCGCCATGTGAAGCGGCTGTAATAACTTTATTACATTCTGTTTTTTCATTAGCTGATTTGTGTAATATTGTAGCTATATGGCTAAGTTGTCGGCCGTCAGGCGCGGTGTAGACGGCCTGCACTCTGTACGCGCCGTCATGGCTCATACCCGTAAGCAGGTTTCCGCTCTGCACGGAAGGATTTGACCCGTATGGTGCCGACAATATAGTATAAGTCACGCTTCCTTCTGTTACTTCCGGCAGACGGTATGAATAGTTGTATGTAACATCATCGCCGAATGTGAAGAAATTTGATGGGTCCAGTTTCACTCCTTCCCGAATGTAGGCATAATATACTTTCATGCCGCCTAAATCCAACAAACCGGCAGGATACTTGAACTCAATCTGTGAACACTCTTTTGTTGTTACCATGTTGGTGAGTGTCTGTCCGGAAAAGCCAATCAAACTAAGACTTAGCAAAGATGAATTCGGGGTTGACTCTTCCAGCTGTGTACCTGCTGAATTATAAGAGGTCAATGTGGGAGCGGCTTGACCGAATAAGCCAAGACCCAACAGTTTTTCCGAACTATAATAAAAGCCGATTTCAGTCCCGACCGGTATTTGGCGCTTCATGTTTATCCTGGCATATGACCGAACACCTAATAGGACTGAAAATGTCGATGAATTGGTTAAATTATCATCGATCAAATTGCCTGGGTGTGAAACATTGCTGCTGCTGATAGCCGGTGTTCCTCCTGTCCAATAACTTGCGAACTGTGCCTCGGATGTCGCGCGTATTTCGGGATTCTCACCCACGAAAGCGTATTTCACGGCCAATGCTATATTAGAGGCCACGGTAGCATCAACCCCGGTAAAGCTCATGCGCACCTCGTTGAAAGGTTTAGTCGCATTGAATGACAGCACACGGTCTGATACGGTTTTACCACTATTTAACGACAGCAGGTCAAGTTTGAGTGTCGTTGTCTCATCAGCGGTATATACCGACTCTTGTTTTTTCTCGTTAAGATATGTTTCTAATGTCAGTCCTTTAAGAAGACTGAGGTCAAGCAGTTTTGCTCCGCCTGCTTCAGTATCCTTATATACAAATCCTACTTTCTGTCCGGAAGCATATACATGATAAAGGTCTTTGACCGACACAATGGGCGTGTATGCAACGCCCGCGCTGATAGCCGCCGGAATATTGCAAGCATTGGTTATATCGGCATCAACGATATTATCCAACGCTCCGCTGCCAACGCCGATCACATTGACGGTAGACGAATTAATTTCGTTAATAATACGTCCCGGTCCGACAATGGGCACACGGCAGTTATCGCTCTTCCAAGTCCCGTCGGCTTGCTGTATCAATCCTCCGGGATTTATAATTTCGATTGCCGCCCGGCTCTGCATTTGCCCCGATGACGTGCCGTGTTCAAGTTCACTGTCTGTACACGAACCGAAAAGAACGACGGCAAGTATAGCAGATATTAAAACTCTGTTCATATATTTATAATCACTAGTGTCCAACCATATTGTTTGTTCACAAATCTCCTTCGCCCAATATACATGTCTTATCATTAAACGACGGAGAGTACTCCGAAGCGACAAAATCCGTTTTGGTGTACTCTCCGCTGTTAGAATTGAGATTAAATTAGAATTATTTATCAGTTTTCTTCAATACCCATATCGTGTATAACGTCCCAAGCGTTATTAAGGATAATTTGGATTTCGTTGTTAACGCTCAAGTCTATGGGTTTGTCCTTGTCTTCATCTTTGTCGCCGGTTGTATTTGCCTTGAGTTTCTTACCGAACGAGTAGAAGTAGTTACGATTCACGTTGAAGATTTTACTATCTTCACCTGACTGAGTTTTGTCAAGAACACCGGTCCAAGTTTTCAGGTCTTTGCCGTTTTCATCACACAAGGCGATGGTAAATGTAGCCTTGCCGTCAACTTTTGCAAATGGAACGAGGAAGCAACCGCCAAGGAGTGAATTAGACTCTGTTTTAAGGTTAGTTTCATCCTTGCCGCTCCATTGGTAGATACCACCTGCAACCGTTGCGTCTATGGGAATGTCAAGTTTCAAAACTGTTACTTTGTCAGCCCCTGCTGTACCACACTGGTTCTGCAACTCAAGTGAAGGAATTTTATAGGCCGTATTGCTTGAAGACGCATAAACACGAACAGACTTAACTGTTTTGCCATCTACTGCTTGAGGGATGTTCTTGAAATAACCAAGAACACCGGCAACTTCACGTCGCATTTCTACCTGAACAGGAGTTGTGCTGATTTTGCCTTTGTCATTAGTGGAAAACTCTTTTTCTCCGGCAAAAATCTCCTCAACCGACTCATTAGTATTTGGAGTCGCCGTGGCAAGAGCCGCAGTCCAATTAAGAGTTGTTTTCAACTCTTTTTTGTAACCATAGGCAACCAGTTTGTACGTTGCTGACTTGTCAAGGTTCTTCAGCTTGACAGTCTTTGTCGTCTTGTTGTCGGTTGTACCGGGCGAAACTGCGCTTTGAGCCGTCCAATCGCTGATTGCAAAACCTCCACCGGTGAGATCGGTGGTAACTCCGGTTGCAGTCTCCCAGTTCTCATCTTTTTTCTTGAAGAGTTTGAGTTCGACATCCGTTACATCACTGTACGCCTCCGAACTGTACACCGGACGCGCGACACGCGTTTCTACACCGCTTCCACCTACATTGAGAGCCAATGTGATTTCACCTGAGACGTTTACGTCATTTTCACTATCACCAATGATAACATTGTCATCATTGGAACATGCGGATAACAGCATTATACCTGTCATCGCTACAAACAGAAGATTTTTCTTCATGATTAGTAATGATTTTGTTAAAAATTGGATTAATTATAATGATCTCTTTTAATTCTCCTCAATATCCATCCGACTGATAACCGTCCATGAATTGTTAAGCAAAGCATAGATCACAACGTCTTGCTTCTCACCGTCCCACACATAACGCAAGACGGTCAGTTCGTTCCGTTTCAGGGTTATCTTCACATCCGTTGGAGTGAATAGCGGTACTGAAGGCTCGGCTGCATTAATAAAATCAAGATGCAGTTTCGTTCCGTTCTCTTTCAAAGAGGGCGAAAGCACCGTTTTAGTTACTACGCTCTGCTCCGGCTTCCACAGGTGAGTTGCCAAGACATCGGCAGTACCTGTATATTTGAAGGTGTTATCCACATTGCCATAAACACCATTTATCTCTTTCCGTGAACCGCTGATACCTTCGGGCAAACCGTCCAAAATCTTTTCAACAATGAGTTTTCCCTTTGTCCGCTCCATTTCCACCGTATGGTTGTTATGCCATGCATCATAGAGAATGGTGTCATTGGTCATATATATATCTTCGCCCGCCATTCCATTCGGGTTAAGGTCGAGTGTCAGTCCATCGTCGCTTATAACGTCAAGGCTTCTCATTCCGCCCCATACCGTCAGTACATATTTCCCATGAGGAATGCAGGGACAGAAATCAACCGTAAGTGTTTTGTTATCGTCCTTGACATCAAACAGGCCTGATTCCTCAACAACAGAACCCGTGTTCAAATCACGTAACACATAGTAGAGGGTCGGCACATATTCGCGGAAAGCAAGATTGTCGCCCTTTCGTTCTTCAGCATCGACATTATCAACATTAAAATAATTCTTGTCCTTGACTGCGATGTTGATTTGAAGCGGTGGACAATCCCCAATCTCGTCACGGATGCAAGACGTGAATGCCATGACAGGTATCAATAGAATGTACGCTATATTTCTGATTGTTCCTTTCATGCTCAATTCTCCTTATCATTAGTTACGATATTGATAAACCGCGGCTCATTGTGGTAAGGCAGGAAATCTACCTCCGTTTTGGCACGGTTGTGCAATTTGCTGTCAGTCACAGCATTGACTATGTGGTTATAGAAATTTGCCGTGTCGCCAAATCTTGCGGAAGTCATTGAACGGACATATTCCGCAACGGGAGTTGCAGCTTGTACGCCTTCCATGATTTGTTTCGCCTCTTCATTCTTGTTCACACTCAACGCGGCGATTGCGCTGTTCACATCAGCATATGGTCGCAGAAGCGTGTATGCCTCCTTGAGCTTACGCTGCTTCGCTTTCAACAGGCCGAGATTATATCCGGCCACAGGCAGGTCAACTCCCTGCAACAACTCAATGGCACGCTCATAGTCTTCTGCAAAAACATAACTTGCGGCAAGCGTGTTAAGCATCTCAGGCGTATACTCTTTCCGCGCCTCAAGCACACGGCGCGCATCGTCGGCACGATTCTCGTTGAGATACAATACGGCAAGATTGTTGGCCGCCACCTCCGACTCGGGAAAGTATTTGAGAATTGTCTCATATACCCTGATACGCGACTTGTCATCCGCTGCAAGCGTCGAAACGCGCAGCATCTCTTCTTCATTAAACGCGTCCGGGCGTTTTCTGTACATGTCAAGCAATTCGGCGTCATTCGTAAAGCTCTTTATTCTCCAGGTGTAATCATAGATAACCCTGCGGTCTTTCGCCAGATAATTGTTCTTGATGCGCGGCCAGCAGGCAAGACGACGTATATATTTCTCCGCCGCATCATCGGTAGAGCCGGGGTATTTGAGCATCAGCCCGCGCACTTTGACGCTGTCGGGATCATTTGCGGCATGCATAGCTTGTACCACAGGCTCCCAGCCTTCGGGAGTGGCGCCTGTCCTGATGATACGCCTCACATTCTCCGGTATATCCAACCGTGTCACCAGCCAGTTCTTCGCCGAACTTGCGCGTTTTCCGGCAAGTGCCATATTGTGCCGATAGCTTGCCTCGGCTGACGCCGATCCCAATATGTTGAGACTCGTAAGCGTGGCAAGCGTATCCTGTAATATCGGTCGCAGAGTTTCCAACATCCCGTTCAACTCACTGTGATTATTCGCCAGCCCCATGACGATATCACACTTGTCAGTGCCAAACTGCAACCGAGCCTCACCTTTGCCTTGGCGCACCTTAGGGCGTATCTTGAACTCAGGCTCAATCCATGACAGATTGTATTCTTTGCGTACATCTATCAATGAGATCGGCACACTGACATTCGCCATGTCAATAGTGTCAATGCCTGAGCATTGGCCGCAACCGTCGTTGGATATAACCCCGACAATCCGGGCGTTATCAATCCCTTCGGGTATCACGATTTTCCCTTTATAAGGTACGAATATTGATTCAGATAGTTTTTCTATTTTAACCGCTTGGCGCGCATACGGGTCTTCGTATCCGTGGAGCACCTCTTTACGATGTTTTTTCTTACTGTAGATGGGAGCGTCAAGCACAAGCGGTTCACCCCCGCCAAGTACGCTGTCTCCGACAACCAATTGTGGAGAAATGACCAAACGGCTTCTTTTTGAAAAATATTTGCCGGGCACATTGAATGTAACCTGCATTTTTGCCATGTCCGCACTATCGGGCGTGAGGGTGAGCGCCGCAGGCTCCACTGTAACATGTTTGATGTCTTTTTGCGCGGCACACCCCATGAATATGCCGACAGATGTAATCAATAATACCGGATTTATAAAGTTTCTTTTCATATAAGTCTGCATGTTAGAATATATAAACCAATGAGATTGCGGCTTTGGTTGGTCCGACATAGTTTTTATGTTTCCTTTCGTAGCATTTGATACACGGTATGCGGTCGCTCTCCTTATACCAAAGTCTCTCATACCCGAGGCCTATTTCAGCTTCAAGGTTTAAGTGTGGCGAAAGAATCAGGTCGTATCCATAGGTGATGCCGCCTCCGGCCATATAGCCGTCATAACGTTTGGCACGGAATCCGCCAAAGAACTGCGCCCCATGTCCATGCAGTCCGAAAAAATGGCCTTCAAATTTCTCACACAACCAATACTTCACTTCCGGCTCGACAAGCCAGAAACGCATTTTTTTATCATTACTGTATGTCCATGGGTTGTATGAGCCACTGAGTTGAAGTGTTATGCGGTTACTCGCCGCAACTTCAACTCCGCCGTTTATGGTACCACCGGCAAGCCAGTACAGGCCATTGGTTTTTATAGCTACATCCTGCGCCGATATTTTAGATATTACCAACGATAATAATATCAATACCAGCACTTGTCTGTTTAATCTTATACGCCTCATTTTCCTTTTACCTTTTTATATTCAAATTATTACATATCTTTATTTTCACCTCTGTTTCTATGTACATCTCCTATGAGCAGATGTACACAAGAAACCAACCCATTGATTTACAGGTAAATAAAATAACCGGCATAACTTTTTACGAATAATATTTCATTGATTTTCTAATTTATACACATGATTTTATCTAAACATTTTTATGTAAAATGTTTGTTGGATAAAAAATAGTTTGTAATTTTGCACCTGAAATACATCTGCTCATAGAAGATTGACATTAATTTAATCTAAACAAATTTATTTTACGAGTACATCTGCTCATAGGAGATTGACATAGAGTTATACCACTATCGGCTATTCCGAACGAAATCAAGTATCATTTTATTGGCCTCATCTATTATATCAGCATTTAACGATGACAGGTATATTCTTGTGGTTTTTTCGGAATCATGCCCCAATCCTTCGCTTATTACCGCAACGGGTATATTGCTGTTATAAGCAATACTTGCCCATGAGTGGCGGGCGACATACGATGTCAATGGCAACTCCAGTCCTAACAGCCGGCCTATTTCTTGAAGGTTACGATTGACATTATGTATTTTTGCGAGATACTGTTTGCGTTCATTAATACCGACCTCCGTAATTATCGGCAGCAAATAGGGAGAGTCTCCCATGTCATACTTATCAACAATCTGCTGCATACAGTTTTCCCAATGAATAAAAAGGGTTTGCCCGCTTTTTTGACGTTTATATGACAATATGCCATTCTTGATATTTTTCTTTTTAAGAAAAGCCATGTCCACAAACGACATTCCCCTGGTATAGAAAGAGAACAAAAACATATCGCGGGCAAAATCATACCGCGGGTTTTCAGCGAGATTAAGCGTTATTATTCGATGCATGCTATCGGCATCGACAGCCCGTTTAGCGGTCTTATCCATTCCGGTGAACACATTTTTAAAAGGATTGGTATTCACCACAAGTCCTCTATCAACGGCGCGATTATAGATGGCCCGTAAAATGCCCATATAGAATGATGACGTATTTTTCGCCAATCCAAGTGTTTTTATAATATACGTCTCATAGGCTTCCACTTTTTCCGAGTCCAACTCTCCGATAAGCAAATCCCGCCCGCCTCTGAATCTCATAAAGCTATTCAGCGTGTTGTTATACGTTTCGGCCGTACGTGCCTTTCCGGCCTCATACAACGATGCGATTACGTTTTTTGTAAAAGTGAAGAGAGTGGCATACCGTCTTACGGCTGTCCCATAAGCCTCGACAACGTCTTTGGCGGTATATGTTTGAAGAGTCCGGTCAAGTGCCTTTATAATGTAGAGCATCCGTTTTTCAATCTCCACAAGTTCGGCTTTCAGCCTCTTTATGTATTCTTCCCGGCTTGGTGTAACCGCCCGGATGTCACCGCCGTTCCATTCTTCCGCAAACAACTTGCAATCGGTTTTCAACTGTTTTGTCCTGCTTGCCTGCATTACTTGCCAAACCAACACGCCTTCCGTTCCGGGGGTCGGGGAAGGCCGAAATTTTAATTTAATCGTTGCCATATTTACTTTTTTTTATTGAACTTGTTTAGACGAGTTCGATTGATGAAATTGAATTAGTGAACGATTTATGCAATACGACCGCCCACGAAGTTCATCGGCCGCCTTAATGACGCATCTTTGTTCCTGACGCTGTTTTTACACATATTGAACTCGTTTAAACTTTTTACCGAAATGTCATGCGTTACATTAATTTTTATTCTTTCCTGTCCTAATCGGTTTTTTTGGCCTGCTTTTGTCACTCTCATCGGTTGCATAGCCCGCTATGCGCCCTCTTCGAGTAACTAAATAAGGCTAAAAATACTCGATTATGACAAGAAATAAAAAGTTTAAACGAGTTCGTAAAAATATCATTTTCATGACTTACAATCATAACCGGAACATTACAACACCGATAAACCCGCTATTACATCATGGCACAAAAACAGTACCGGCACCTTTCTTCCTGATTTACCTAACCCATCAAAAAAACCGATGATTTGAATTTCAGAACCAAAGGCCGCAAAGAACGGCAAAAACCGTGTGCAATCGTAACATCCGACACGCCAATAAGTTATACCTGCAAGCGGCCTGTATGTGCAATGAAAAGACTGCGTTTACAATACTAAAACCTATCATTTCCGCATAAAAACCATACTTATCACGCTTCAAAATAATATATCTCACACAACAAAACAGCATGTTTAGCGTCACGAAACAATATTTCTGATGTAACGACACGGTTACATTCATGCCGTCAAACATATTTTTCAGGCTCCCGACACTCTGTTTGCACGATTTCAAGACATATTTTCAGTTTGACATAAAGCAATTAAACGCGCGATAAAATTTACTTTATGAAAATCGGAGTAATACCATACCGCTTCAACAAACATGTCAAAACCGGGCTTACCGATAAACAAATTACCATTCTTTCACTACCTGATGGCCGACATTATAAAATAAAGATGTATCTTTGCATAATATAGGCTGCTATATACTGCAAATAATAAAAAGACGATATTTTCAAGACCACAACAACATGAAACCATTAATACTTATATCAAACGATGACGGCTACCACGCCAAGGGGTTAAATTCGCTTATCGACATGATTGCCGATATGGGCGAAATATTAGTGTGCGCGCCCGAGTCGGCACGCTCAGGCTTCTCGACCGCTTTCTCCGCAACGACACCGCTGCGTTTGAAGCAAAGACGCAAACGTGAAGGCGTTACCGTCTGGTCATGCACCGGCACACCTGTCGACTGTGTGAAGATAGCCTTGGAGAAACTGTGCGCACGCCGGCCGGACATTGTAATCGGAGGAATAAACCACGGCGACAACGCCTCGGTGAACAATCACTACTCAGGCACAATGGGCGTTACGCGCGAAGGCTGCATGAAGTATATTCCATCGTTGGCGTTCTCTCTGTGCGACCATAATGCCGACGCTGATTTTGAACCGTTGCGGCCTTATGTACGCACAATCGTAGAACGCACGTTGAAAGAGGGATTGCCAAAGGGTGTGTGCCTGAACGTGAACTTCCCGCTTATGCCTGATTTCAAAGGCGTGAAGATTTGCCGTATGGCACACGGCACGTGGGGCAACGAGGTATTTACGGCAAAACACCCGAGCGGATATGACTATTATTGGATGGTTGGGGAATATACCAACGATGAGCCGGAGGCTGAGGACACTGATAACTGGGCGCTCACACATGGGTATGTAGCCATTACACCGACCCGCATAGACGTTACTGACTATGAGACGGTTGAACGGATGAAGGACCGGAAATTCTGAACCTGAACAATGAAATATTACATTATAGCCGGTGAGGCGAGCGGAGACTTGCATGCGGCAGGACTGATGCGGGCGTTGAAAAGGTATGACACCGACGCCGAGTTTCGCTTTTTGGGCGGCGAAATGATGAAAGCTGTTGGCGGAACATGCGTAAAGCACTACCGCGAAATGGCATATATGGGTTTTGTACCGGTGCTGTTGCATCTGCGCACAATATTCAGAAACATGGCTGTTTGCAAAGATGATATTGTAAGATGGAAGCCCGATGTGGTTATTCCGGTTGACTATCCGGGCTTTAACCTCGACATAGCCAAATTCTTGAAAGCTAAGACCGAGATTCCGGTTTACTACTATATATCGCCAAAAATATGGGCCTGGAAGGAGTACCGGATAAAGAACATTAAACGTGACGTAAAAGAAATGTTCTCAATTCTGCCGTTTGAAATTCCGTTTTACGAGCAGAAACATAATTACAAAATACATTATGTAGGTAACCCTACCGCCGATGAGGTAAACTCGTTCCTTGAGGAGTATAACGAGAGTTTTTGCGATTTTTGCCGCAAGAACGCTCTCAATGCTGAAAAACCTATAATAGCTCTGCTGGCCGGAAGCCGCAAACAGGAAATAAAAGATAACCTGCCGGCAATGATTGAGGCCGCCGACAGATACAAAGACAAATATCAGCTTGTTCTGGCCGGTGCTCCGTCAATATCGGGTGAATATTATTCCAAATTCATCGAAGACACATCCGTCAAGGTAGTATATGGCCGGACATACGCCCTGCTGGCTCATGCGACTGCCGCACTCGTAACAAGTGGCACAGCCACACTTGAAACGGCACTGTTCAATGTGCCTCAGGTGGTTTGCTATGAGACGCCGCTACCTAAGGTTATCGCATTCTTGCGCAAACATCTTATAAAGGTTAAATATATATCACTTGTAAATCTCATTGCTGACAAGGAGGTTGTGAAAGAGCTTGTGGCAGACACATTTACGATGGAGAATATAGCCAAAGAGCTTGAGATGATTCTGCCCGGAGGCAACGGTCGCGATGAGATGATAAAAGGGTATGCCGCTGTAAGACGTGCGTTGGGCAGCGAAAAGGCTTCCGATAATGCCGCGAAGATAATGGTCGGATTATTAAAAAAGTGAACTCGTTTAAGGCAAGAAATAAAAAGTTTAAACGAGTTCATTGCCTTGATATTACCTCAATACGACTAAGGCCGCACAATACTGTCAGCGAACACATCGATACACGCCGAAACACCCTGCCACAAAGGATTTCAGATGTATAAAGCCGACGCTCGCAGGTACTGTTTTATTTACACAAAAACAGACACAAATTATTGATTTACAACATTATATAAAAGAGGCTTAAAGACCGTAAAAAGTACGAAATATATACTTTTTCTTGGCTGATATGATAATTTTTCGTACCTTTGCACCCGAAATTTTGTGGATGACGATAACTTCGTTTGTTTTGAAAGCCGTCATCCACCGTTAGTGTTAACTGGCATCCAGGCACGGTTCCATTATTGGTTTTCAGGCTGAACCGTATGCCGCGAACTCTATATCTTCTGCTTTGTTCAGATGCCAAAAACAATCAAATATGAGTAGAATCTTTAAAAGAGTATTTTTATTATTATTGGTTTGTGCGGCAGGCATTTATGCCCATGCCGAAGATAACGGAGCCTCAGGCTCGACATTCAACTGGAATCCTGTAATGGATGCCATTATTCAAGTGGAAAGCGAGGGTAACCCCAAAGCCGTTAGCGGCAACTCGTGCGGAGCAATGCAGATAACTCCAATCATGGTGAAAGAGTGTAACAGCATACTCAAAAAGCGGAAAAGCAAAAAGAGATATAGCTTGGCCGACCGCTTCAACATCAAGAAATCAAGAGAGATGTTTCTGCTGTTCCAGTCTTTCCATAACCCCAAAAACAGCATAGAGCAGGCCATACGCTCATGGAACGGAGGTATGCGTTATAGCATAAGGGGAACGCAGAGATATTATAATAAGGTAATGGAACTGCTGAAAATGTAACATACAATAATCAACAAGATAGGTTTCGACTTGACGGACCGCATGTCTGTAAGGCCGAAACCTATTTCTTTTAGATTGTGAATAAAAGGTTACATAAATAAAATGCCGTCTTCTTAAAAATACATAACGTATATATGACAATATGACAAATGGCATTATCTTTGTAATCAGTATTTTGAAACCAAACTTTTTTTTTATAATTATGACAACGACAATTATCATCGCAGTGGTTGTAGCGCTTCTTGCACTATGGTGCGTAAGCCTTTACAACAACCTTGTAAGACTCCGTAACAACCGTGAGAACGCCTTTGCTAATATCGACGTTCAGCTAAAACAACGCCATGACCTCGTACCACAACTCGTAGCCACAGTGAAAGGCTATGCCACACATGAGCGCGAACTGCTTGAAAGAGTTACAGCCGCACGCTCGGCCGCAATGGGCGCGACGACAATAAACGACAAAATTCAGGCCGAGAACACATTGAGTGGCGCTCTCGCAGGACTGCGCGTGCAGCTTGAGGCTTATCCGGACTTGAAGGCAAATCAGAACTTCGTGCAGCTGCAAGGAGAAATCTCAGACATAGAGAACAAGCTGGCCGCAACACGCCGCTTCTTCAACTCGGCCACACGAGAGCTTAACAATGCTGTTGAGACGTTCCCCTCAAACATATTCGCGAAAATGTTCGGCTTTGCCAAAGAGCCGATGTTCGAGGTTCCAAAAGAGGAGCGCGCCGTTTATGACAAGGCTCCTGAAATAAAATTCTAACCTGCCCCGAAGTATGAAATATGTAGGAATGATGACCCAAATACGCCGCAACAACATGCGAACAATGTTCTTGCTGCTGATGTTTCCGGTCATTATGCTTGGCATGATTTGGATTTTCCTCGCTCTGCTCAACTACTTTGGCAACGGCTATTATGACCAATATGGCAACGTTGTGCACCAACTCGATGCCGAAACGGTAAACTTCTACTTCATGAGGGCTTTGCCGTGGGTGGTGGGAGGTGTAGGTTTGTGGTTCGTTATAGCCTACTTCTCAAACACGGCCATGGTACGCGCGGCCACCGGAGCACGACCGTTGGAACGACGCGAGAACCCCCGGGTGTACAATATCGTTGAGAATTTGTGCATGACATGCAATATGGACATGCCTAAAATAAACATCATCGATGACCCGCAACTAAACGCTTTCGCAAGCGGAATAGACAAAAACAGTTATACTGTAACTGTTACTACAGGATTGTTGAACTTGCTTGACGACGATGAACTGGCCGGAGTGCTCGGACATGAGCTTACACATATACGTAATCATGACACACGTTTGCTGATAACAAGCATTATCTTCGTCGGTATAGTGTCTACGATTATGAGCCTTGTGGTACAGACCATGTACAACATGATGTGGTTCGGAGCCGGACGCAGAAGCCGAGACGACGAGAAAAACAACGGGCTATCAATAGTGGTAGTGCTGCTTATAGGTGCCGTTTGTTGTGCCGTGGCATACTTTTTCACACTGCTAACCCGCTTCGCAATATCTCGTAAACGTGAGTATATGGCCGATGCCGGAGGTGCGGAGCTATGCGGAAACCCGCTTGCATTGGCCTCGGCACTGCGCAAGATTTCGGGCGACCCGGGCTTACAGAATGTCCGTCGTGATGATGTGGCACAGCTTTTCATCATCCACCCGCAGCATTTCGCTCCGGGCATGATGGGATTTTTCAACTCGCTGTTCAGCACTCACCCGGATACAAGGAAACGAATTGAGATACTTGAACAATTCTGATTTCAGATAAAACAATAAAGATAGGGGATTGGATTTTATGCAAATAAACTCTAATCCCCTATCTTTATACCCTAATACGACTAAAATATTTTGCCAACTCAGATATTTTGCCTACTTTTGCACATTATTAAAGTACTTGTGCAACCATAAAAAGGAGGATGTAAGCTGATGTCCATATCTAAAACAAGACAGAAGTTGGTTGACGTGGCAAGGCAACTCTTCGCTAAAAAGGGCCTTGAGAATACCACGATGAACGACATTGCATCGGCCTCGGGCAAAGGCCGAAGAACGCTTTACACTTACTTCAAAAGCAAGGAAGATGTTTATTACGCCGTCATTGAGTCAGAACTTGAACGACTTTCAGACAAGCTCGACGAAGTGGCAGCAAAGAAAATACGCCCCCAAGACAAAATCATCGAACTTATTTATACCCACCTCAGCATGATTAAAGAAACCGTGGTGAGGAACGGTAACCTGCGTGCCGCTTTCTTCCGGAATATCTGGATGGTTGAGAAGGTACGCAAAAACTTTGACGAGGACGAAATAGAACTGTTCAGAAAAGTATATGCCGACGGTAAAGCCGATGGTGAGTTTGACATCGAGAATGTTGAGCTTGTGGCCGACATCACGCATTATTGTATTAAAGGACTTGAGGTTCCATACATCTGCGGAAGGCTCGGACACGGCATGACTCCTGAAACAAGTAAGCCGTTAGTTGCCAAAGTAGTCTACGGAGCATTGGGGAAGCCGATAATAAAATAAGAGAATATCTGACAATTCATTTTGATTTGATTATGGATACTTTAACGTTTATGTTTATCCTCACATCCATCATCGGATTAGCCATTTGGGGATGGCTGTATACAAAACCCGGTAAAAATGGCTTGAAAACTTATAAAATCATACATCAATAAATAAACAAAACAAAATGGGATTACTCACAGAAAAGACTGCGCTGATTACAGGTGCAGCACGCGGTATCGGTAAAGCTATCGCATTGAAATTCGCAGAAGAGGGCGCAAATGTAGCCTTCACTGACCTTGTTATCGACGAAAACGGTAAGGCAACCGAGGCTGAGATTGAGGCTAAGGGCGTGAAAGCAAAAGGATATGCAAGCAACGCAGCCGATTTCGCACAGACAGAGGAAGTCGTAAATCAGGTAAAAGCTGACTTCGGCTCAATCGATATTCTGGTAAACAACGCCGGAATCACAAAAGACGGACTCATGATGCGCATGACAGAGGCTCAGTGGGATGCCGTTATCGCCGTAAACCTGAAGTCTGCTTTCAACTTCATACACGCCTGCACACCCATCATGATGCGCCAGAAGAGCGGTAGCATCATCAATATGGCATCGGTGGTAGGTGTTCACGGCAACGCCGGACAGTGCAACTACGCCGCCTCAAAGGCCGGTTTGATAGCATTGGCAAAGAGCATAGGTCAGGAGATTGGCTCACGCGGAATACGTGCAAACGCCATCGCTCCGGGCTTTATCGAGACTGCCATGACAGCAGCTCTGCCCGAAGACGTTCGCAAGGAGTGGACAAAGAAGATACCGTTGCGCCGTGCCGGTCAGGTGGAAGACATCGCCAACGTGGCTGTTTTCCTCGCTTCCGACCTCTCATCTTACGTTACCGGACAGGTAATACAGGTTGACGGCGGAATGAACATGTAATTTTCATTGTGATGAACTCGTTTAAACTTTTTATTTCTTGTCATAATCGAGTATTTTTTCGTCCGGTTTTGTTACTTGAAGAGGGCGCATGGCGGGCTATGCAACCGATGGGAGGGACAAAACCGGACAAAAAACACAGATTAGGACAAGGAAAGAATAAAAATCAATGTACCGCATGACCTTTCGGTAAAAAGTCTAAACAAGTTTGATATAAAAGGAGCAATGCGGTAAAGATTCCGGTTGAAAGACATTGCCACTCAGGCTTTTTCAACTTGCTTCTTCACCGCTTTGCTCCTTATTTTTTTATTTTATAACAATGCAGGTAGTTTACGAAGACAACCATATAATTATTGTAAGCAAACAGAGCGGAGAAATTGTTCAGGGCGATAAAACCGGAGACCGCACTCTGGCAGAAGACGTTAAAGCGTATATAAAAGAGAAATATGCCAAGCCGGGTAATGTTTTTATCGGTGTAACCCACAGACTCGATCGTCCGGTCAGCGGGCTTGTTGTATTCGCAAAGACATCAAAGGCACTGGCAAGACTCAACGAGATGTTCCGCACCGGAGCCGTACACAAGACATATTGGGCAATAACAAAGAACACTCCGAAAGAACCGGAAGCCACACTGACTGACTGGCTGACACGTAACGAACGTCAGAACAAAAGTTATGCCCACAATCGTGAGATACCCGGAGCAAAGAAAGCCATGCTTCACTACAAGACCATAGGTCGGTCAGACAATTACAACCTGCTGGAAATAAACCTCATGACGGGTCGCCACCATCAGATACGCTGCCAGTTGGCAAACATGGGTTGTCCTATAAAAGGCGACCTTAAATATGGAGCAAGGCGCAGCAACCCAGACGGTAGCATTTCTCTTTTAGCACGACGGGTAGAGTTTGTCCACCCCGTTTCAAAGGAAAACATAAAGGTGGAAGCCCCCCTACCCGACGATAATTTGTGGCACGCATTGGCACCACGCTGATTTCAACAAACAAAATTTATTCAGGAAGCCAAGTGTCGGCCTTTCTGAACACATTCCGAACGGTAACCTGCGCCGCCTCCTTCTTTGTCAGTTGACCGGTCCATGTGGCACGCTCCTTAGTCTGTGCACCAGCACCGGTGTTATGATACTCAAGGTAGCGGGCGGTTTTCTCGTTCTCTACTTTCTTCCAGTTATGCCAACCTACAGGCAGAATGTGCGGGCCAAGCTCGCAATTCATAAACAGCGTGTAGGCATAAGGTCTCCACGGACGGCCCAAATACACCTTCGTTACACCATCGGCAGCCTTAAGTCGACACTTGTTGAACACATAACCGTAAGGCACATCGGCCGGAGTTGATGCCGCCGTAACATATGAGTTCGCCTTGCTGTAAATATCGCAATTCTCGAACCAAGCCGTAGACGGCCCGAAAATAAAGTCGGTCGTACCCTCAATGTAGCAATTCTTGAAATACACTCGTGTACCACCCGTTCCGGTATAAACAGTATCCTGATTGCCAAGGAAACGACATCCTACAAAACGCAGACGGTCGCCTTCGGTGGCAAGGGCCACAGCCTGTCCGAGACGTGCGGCGTTATTCTCAATCGTTATGTTCTTGAACGTTATGTCATGTCCCTGCACCAACACCGTGTAAGTGCGGAACGTACCCATCGGTTGTCCGGTCTCAGGCAGGCGTATGTTGGCATGATCGTCATATGTTATTATGGTCTTTTCAACATTCTGACCGCAGATTTCGATGTTTGTAAGCCACGACGGCACAACGACTTTCTCTTTATAGACACCATTTTTTACATAAATCACTTTATGGTAGCCCATAAACGCCCGACACACCTCGACCGCCTCACCCACGGTTCGGAACTCTCCCGTTCCGTCGCGCGCCACAACGATAGTGTCAGGATTGTCATACTTGTTTGCAGCACCTGCCATTAATGACATGAGCAGCATTGTGAACAGAAAAACTGTTTTTCTCATTGTTGTTTTGTTTTATTGATTTGTTTTTAGTTTAATCTTTGCAGTGATGGCGCAAGGCGAGCGCAATAAAACTTGTTTTAAATTGCCGAGCCGAAGCCTACTTTATGCAAAGGTAAGGCATAAAAATGAAAATCCGCGTAAAAAAGTGAGAAAACCTTGTAACTCTTACGATGACCGCACCCCAATGTAAGTAAAACCTCTTTTCAGGGCAATCGCACTTTTTGCTCCATCGTTCCGGTCTGTAATACGATGAACTTGTTTAAACTTTTTATTTCTTGCCATAATCGAGGAACGAAAGCCTAAAGAACTCGTTTAAAAAGAACGATTAGGGAAAGGAAAGAATAAAAATTAATGTTCCGCATGACCTTTCGGTAAAAAGTTTAAACGAGTTCATTAAATTAAAAAAGCATAATGGCAACAGTGAAAATCAAGTTTCGTGCCTCGTCAGTCGATATGAGGGAGGGCACGCTGTATTATCAGATTCTGCACAACCGCACGCCACGACAGATAAACACGGGGTATAAGTTATTCCCGTCTGAATGGGATGCGGACAAAAGCGTAACAATATTGGGCGATGACATTGACCAAAGCCGCAGGCTGTATCTTTTGACATTGAAGGAAGACATCAGATTCGGAATGGCAAGACTTGACAGTATAATCGCCCGCATGGAGAAGTCCGGCCGTCAGTACACGGCTGACGACATAGTGGCGGAATATGCGAAGAAAATAAGCGATGGAGGGTTTGTCGCCTTTATCAGGAAGCATATCATACATTTACAGAAATCAAATAAACTGTCTTCAGCCCGAAAGACCAAAAACGCCATGAACAGCTTTACGCGCTTTATTGGTGATGATGACATTGCCTTTGAACGTCTTGACTGCGACTGCATAGAGGAATACGAGGGCTGGCTGAAGGTGAACGGAGTATGCCCTAACACCTCATCTTTCTATATGCGCAAGTTGCGTAGCGTCTATAATATCGCCGTCGACAGAGGACTGACCGAGCAACGAAATCCTTTCAAGAACGTTTTTACAGGTATTACCAAGACCGTGAAGCGAGCCATATCGCTTAACGACCTTCGCAAGATAAAGAACCTTGACCTGACGGACAAACCAAGTCTTGACAATACGCGCAACTTGTTTATTCTTTCATTCTACTTGCGCGGAATACCTTTTGTGGATATGTTTTTCTTGAAAAAGAATGACTTGGTGAACGGTGTTCTGTCGTACCGCAGACAAAAGACAGGCCAACTGCTGCAAATAAAGTGGGAAAAACCAATGCAACATATTATTGACCGTCTTGGCGAGACAGCCACAACCTATCTTCTGCCAATAATAAAAGACACTGATACCGACGCTTGGAAACAATACGAAAACGAAAGGCGCAAGGCTAACAGAAATCTGAAGAAGATAGGCAAATTGGTTGGTCTCGAACTGTCGCTCACAACATATGTCGCGCGCCATACATGGGCAAGCGTGGCAAAGCACATGAACATACCCATAACCGTAATCAGCGAGGGGCTGGGACATGACTCGGTGAACACGACAAAGATTTATCTTGCCTCGCTTGATACATCGGTGGTTGATAAGGCAAACAGCAAGATAATGAAGGCATTATAACGATTAGGGTGTTTAGCAAATATGTCTGCCACTTTGTTAGAGGCAGACA
>Cebus_capucinus_imitator_PRJNA485217_SSR102__coassemble_956_pt1 | contig 19194 bp, 19 predicted proteins | sample Cebus_capucinus_imitator_PRJNA485217_SSR102__metabat2_high_PE_011 | metagenome-assembled genome bin Cebus_capucinus_imitator_PRJNA485217_SSR102
ATAACAACAATTTAACAAATGAGTCAACGGCTGTTTTCAACTGCTGATTCGCATTTTTATTCTTTTCTTGCCCTAATCGGTCTTTTTTGCCTGCTTTTGTCCCTCTCATCGGTTGCATAGTCCGCTATGCACCCTCTTCGAGGAACAAAATCAGACGAAAAAAGACTCGATTATGACAAAAAATAAAAAATTTAAACAAGTTCATTTGTAGAAATCTTTCGTCAGTTCCGCATACCATTCCGAGCGTCCTCCCATACAGTCCCCAAGACATGCGCTTACCTCTTCAACTTTGTTTACAGGGTGATGGCGGTAGGCCAGCAGACAACGTGAGACGGGTTTACGTTCAACTGTTTTCAGCATAACGACACGCGATGGAAACAATCCGGCAAACAAAGCCTCCGAGTCGAACTCTCCACGCAGAGAAGCCGGAATCACAACGGATAACTCTCCTTCGTCGGCAAGCAGACGCGCCGAGTGTACGAACAATTCCTTGGCGGGTAACGCAGAGGCATGACGTGCCATGGCGCGTCGCGGGTCGGGACATTCAAGCGAGTTCTTGAAAAACGGCGGATTGCAAACTATGGCATCAAACTTTTCGTTGCCAAGTCGTTGCAGTGCCGTGTGGTGCACTTCTATGCGTTCGGCGAATGCCGAGTTCACAGCATTTACTTCAGCCTGTCGGCAGGCTCCTTCATCGATATCTATGGCCGTAACCTTAGCGTTGCGATACCTTTGCGCCATGCAGAGGGCAATCAGTCCCGAACCCGTGCCTGCATCGAGAATGTTTTGACCGCCTTTAGCCCACGCTCCAAGCAGAACACCATCGGTGCCAACTTTCATTGCGCAAAGGTCGTGGCGCACGGTGAACTTCTTAAATTCAAAGTAATCGTTCGACATGTAAAATATTTTTTGAGATGCAAAAATAGCTCTTTTTTACCTCTCGTGCAAGTGCTTGTATGCTAAGAACTCGTTTATGACAAGGAAGGAATAAAAAAAATAATGTACCGCATTACATTTCGGTAAAAAGTTCAAACGAGTTCTATGTATCAAACTGTTACCAAAACGGTATGAACGCGTTAAAAGTGTCAGACTGAAAAACCACACCGAAAACCTGCAAATAGAATTTAAGATAGCCGTTGATGTCTCACTGAAACCGTAAAACGGCGCATTTTGAGGCATACTCCGGCACTTTATTACAGCTGACACGCCTCTTTACCACTCATAAACAGCCTCTTTACAACTCGCAAACAGCCTCTTTTAGAGTGAGAAACAGCCTCTTTTGCGGCTTGAGACGGCCTTTTCAGCCACGAATACCACCGGTTTTATTGCACACCAAAGCCAATTTGGTACTTAAAATACTAATATACAACACTTTAAAAACAGTACACATTTTTAGCCTCTCAATCCATCCAAAGTAAAGTTTGTGGCGGCGGATGTCCAAAAACAGAATATTCTTAAAGTCATAAAGTAAGAAAACAGTGCCGATAACCGGCAAAATGCAAACTGCAAAACACGTTGTTTACATGGTCTTTACTGATGAACTCGTTTAAAGTAAAATCTGAAACGATATACATTGTCGCGAGAAATGATATTGAACTCGTTTAAAATTTTTACCGAAATGTCATGCGTTGAACTCGTTTAAAAGTTTAAACGAGTTCAGCAGTATGAATATTCGTGAGGTTTGATTACCGGTTTATGAAGTTGCCGATAATTGTCCGTCCGTCAGGCGTAAGCACGCTTTCAGGGTGGAACTGTATGCCGTGTATGTCATATGTTTTGTGGCGCAGTGCCATGATTTGGCCTTCATCGCTTTCGGCGGTTATCTCCAAGCAGTCGGGCAATCCTTCTTTGTCTACAACCCAACTGTGGTAACGTCCAATAACGATGCGACGGTCGCAGTCGTTGAAAATGTAGTCGGTGCCGAATTGTGTACCCTCGGTTGCCACACCGTGAAACACTTCCTCGAGATTAGTAAGGCTTGCGCCGAACGCCTCGCCTATAGCCTGATGGCCGAGGCATACGCCGAGTATCGGTTTACGTCCTTTATATGTTTTTATTACGTCAAGCAACAAGCCGGCCTCTGATGGTATTCCGGGGCCGGGACTCAGTATCAGTTTGTCGAAGATTTCAAGGTCAGTAAGCTCGAAACGGTCATTACGCATTACGGTAACTTCGGCTCCGAGTTCTTTAACCAAGTGAGACAGGTTATATGTAAAACTGTCGTAATTATCAATTATAGCTGTTTTTATCATGATGCAACGGTATTTTATGGCAAAGTTAAAGCCTTTTTTCGATATAGCGGTCAAGAAAGGTGATGATGTCGGCTTTGTTTACGAAATATTCAATAAAGTCTTGTCTTACATGTCAGCCGCCATTATTATGGCCTTACGCAACGCTCCGAGTTTATTGTTCACCTCTTGCAACTCGTATTCCTCATTGCTTTTTGCGACGATTCCTCCACCGGCTTGGAACCATAGCTCACCATTACGGCTGACGAAAGTGCGTATCGTTATGGCCTGATTAAGGCTTCCGTCAAGACCGATGAAGCCTATGCAACCGCCGTATGCGCCACGGTTGTGAGGCTCAAGCTCACTTATTATCTGCATGGCGCGCACCTTTGGCGCACCGCTTAAGGTGCCTGCCGGGAACGTGTCGATAAACGCTTTCACCGGGTTACGGTCTTCAGTCAGTGTACCACTTACACGGCTTACTAAGTGTATTACGTGGCTGTAATATTGAATGTCTTTATAGAAATCGACTTTGACATCGTGGCAGTTGCGCGAAAGGTCGTTTCGGGCAAGGTCGACAAGCATTACATGTTCAGCGTTTTCCTTCGGGTCCCGGCGCAGAAATTCAGCTCCTTGTCTGTCTGCCTCGGCGTCTCCGGTGCGCTTGGTGGTTCCGGCTATCGGATCTATATAAGCTCTTCTTCCGTCTATTCGGCAGTGTGTCTCCGGACTGCTGCCGAAAATGCGGAAACCGCCAAAGTCGAAGTAGAACAAATAAGGCGAAGGATTGATGCTTCGAAGGGCACGATAGAGTTTGAAATCATCTCCTTCATACTTCTGAATGAAGCGACGTGAGAGTACAATCTGAAACACATCTCCGCGGCGACAGTGGCTTATGCCGCGGCGTATGTTTGCCTTGTGCTGTTCATCGGTAAGTGGTGATGTGGTGTCGCCTACCGGTTTAAAGCCATAGTCGTGCGGATTACCTTTTTGCATCAGTCTTAACAGCTCTGTTATATGGGCCTCTCCATCGTCAGCCCGTCCGGATAGCGATACGACAGTCAGGCTGTTTTTTAAGTGGTCAAACACAATCACGTCACGATAAAGAATGTAATACATGTCGGGAGCATCATTGCTTTGCATGGTAACATCCTTGACATCGATATGCTCAAAATATCTTACGGCGTTGAAAGACGTATAGCCGTAAAGTCCGCAACAGCCGGTGGCACCGCCCGAAACCTCAAAGCGGGTCATGAAGTCGGTTATCGCTTGGTCGCATGTATAATCGTCGGTTATATCTTTTTCGGTGCGTTTGCCGTCAGGGTAGTGGCACAATGCCTTGCCGTGGCTTATAGCCACACTTGCCAACGGATTCACACAGATGAACGAACGGCTTGTGCCTTGGTCGTGATAGTCAGAGCTTTCCATGAGCGCACTTTGCGGATAAACGTCGCGAAGGTTCATATACGCGCTTACCGGCGTGAACAAATCGGCGAGTGCGGTGCTGCTTATTGCTGTATAAAGATATTTAGAATTGTCCATATTCTCCTGCTTTTTCTTTGTTGTTAAGATAAGTTTCAACGTCTTTGTCGCCTCGTCCGCTTACCGTAAGTACCACTACGTCGTCGGGACGAAAGCTCATTTTGCTCAGTGTGGCCACGGCGTGGGCACTCTCTATGGCCGGTATTATACCTTCAGTTCGGGTCAATTCATATCCGGCGCGTATGGCCTCGTCGTCAGTAATGGCATAAACGGTGCTTCGACCTTTGACAGCCATGTTGCAGTGCATTGGGCCGACACCCGGATAGTCAAGTCCGGCCGATATTGTAAACGCCTCTTCAATCTGTCCGTCCGGTGTCTGCATAACCAACATTCGGCTGCCGTGCAATATTCCGGTGGTGCCTTTGTGTATTGTGGCTGCCGTGTAACCAGAGTCGACTCCGTGTCCTCCGGCCTCGGCGAGCACAATTTTTACACGTTCGTCGTCAACATAATGATAGACGGTTCCGGCGGCGTTGGAGCCTCCGCCGATACATGCCACGAGGTAGTCTGGATAGTTTCGTCCTGTTTTTTCTTCTAACTGCCATTTTAACTCTTCCGAAATTACACTCTGCATACGTGCCACGAGGTCGGGATAAGGATGCGGTCCCATTGTGGAACCAACAATATAGAATGTGTCTGAAGGATGACAGCACCAGTCGCGTATGGCTTCTGAGCAGGCGTCGCTAAGAGTCATGTTGCCGGTCGTTACCGGGTGAACGGTAGCACCGAGCATTCTCATGCGTTCAACGTTGGTGTGTTGGCGTTCAACATCGGTCTTTCCCATAAAGATTTCGCACTCCATACCCATCAGAGCGCACACCGTGGCTGTGGCCACACCATGCTGCCCGGCTCCGGTTTCGGCTATAATGCGCTTCTTTCCCATGCGTTTCGCCAGCAGAATCTGTCCTATCGTATTATTGATTTTGTGCGCTCCGGTGTGGTTGAGGTCCTCTCTTTTAAGATAAAGCCGGCATCCATACTTTTCGCTCATGCGTTTGGCGTAGTATAAAGGCGACGGTCTGCCAACATAATCTCGCAATAACGAGTGGTATTCAGACTTAAATTCCTCACTCTCGATAATCGGTAAATACGCTTTTTTAAGGTCATCTACACATTTATATAATATTTCAGGCACATACGAACCTCCAAACTCGCCGTAGAAGCCGTTGTCGTCAACAAAGTAAGAATTTTTCATACTGATAGTGATTTTATTTTTTTTTCTACTGAACTCGTTTAAACGAATTCATTTCTCCAAAGCCTCAAACAACAGGTCGAGGGCACGGTTCGCATCGCCTGTCTCATTGAGCAGAGTAACAAATTTGCTTCCTATAATGGCACCGGCGGCATTGTTTTGCGCGCTTTCGAGTGTCTGTTTGTTCGATATGCCGAAGCCTATCATGCGTGGATTGCGCAGCCTCATAGAGTTGATACGGCTGAAATAAGCCTGCTTGATGTCATCAAAACTCTGCTGTGCACCTGTTACGCTGGCTGATGACACCATATATATAAAACCGTCGGTGTGCTCGTCGATGAAGCGTATGCGGTCTTCTGATGTTTCGGGAGTAATCATCATGATTACACGTATATCATATTTGTCGGCCAATGGACGTATGTCTGCAAGATAATCATTGAACGGAAGATCGGGTATTATCACTCCCGAAACACCACAATCAACACAACTTTTGAAAAAAGACTCAAAGCCGTAGTGCATGATTACATTCAGATAACCCATTAGTACCAAGGGTATGGTTACATCATTTTTAATATCCGAGAGTTGGGCGAACAGCTTTTTCAACGTCATTCCGTTTCTGAGAGCTACCGTTCCGGCACTCTGAATAACCGGGCCGTCGGCCAATGGGTCGCTAAATGGTATGCCAACCTCAATCATATCTATTCCACGGTTTTGCATAGCTTTTATTACCGTAGCGGTGCCGTCAAGGGTAGGGCATCCGGCACAGAAATAAAGCGAGAGTAATTTGTGCTGTTTGGCATCGCCGAAAAGTTTGTTTATCTTATTCATCTCTTTTTTCTTTAAGTTTGATTATTCTTATTCTGTCAATAAAAATACGCAGGCTGTCAGTGTCTTTAAGTCCGGGTTCAGTCTCAAAACGGCTGTTGAGGTCTATGCCGATACATTGTTTGTGGTTGAAAGAGACAACCTTTTCAGTGTCATCAGGCCCGATTCCTCCACTCAGAAGAAAAGGAAGGCCGCCGTTATATTCAGTCAGCATATTCCAGTCAAAGCTCGTACCGTTGCCTCCCGATGCTTTTCCTTTTGTGTCAAACAGCAGCATATCGGCAGTTTTGGCATACTCTTGCCATCGTCGAACATCATCCTTGGTTTTCACGCTCAAAGCCTTTATAACCTTTACATTATGCAGACCGAGTAATAAGAGTCTTTGTCTCAGCTCATTTATATATTCGCGGCTTTCATTGCCGTGTAGTTGTATATAGTCAAAGCCGAACGTCTTGACTATGCCGGCCACTTTTTCAACGGCTTCATTTACAAACACCGCCACCGTCTTTGGTAGGTTGTCTCCCGACAGTCTTTTGGCTTTATCGGCCAAAAAGTTCTTGGTGGCATCTGCCGAAAGTATGTTTCTCGGACTTTTAGCTGCGAATATAAAGCCAAGCATGTCGACTCCCAATCCTGCTACAGCCTGTATGTTGTCAGGGTGGCACATACCGCACACTTTGATAATCATAAGCTTACAATTTACCGATAAATTCTTTCAACGCCTTGGCAGGTGCTTCGCTCTTCATGAAAGTCTCACCAATAAGGAACCCGTTGAATCCTGCCAGCCTCAGGCCGTTTATTGTTTCAGGATTAGAGATTCCACTCTCGCTAACCTTGCAAACATTGTCAGGCAGTCGTGAGGCCATGTTGAACGAGTTGCGTACATCAGTTACAAATGTGCCCAAGTTGCGGTTATTCACTCCGCAAACGTCAGGTTCAAACTCCACATAGTCAAGTTCGCGTTCGCAATGCAGTTCGAGCAAAACCTCCAATCCAAGTTCATGAGACATGGCGAGCAGGCTTCGGCAGGTAGGCAACGGCAATGCCGCGGCTATAAGGAGTACGGCTGACGCACCACATAGGCGAGCTTGAAACAACTGATATTCGTCTATGATGAAGTTTTTGTATAGAACCGGTATGCTTACGCCGGCCCGACGGGTCTCGGTTATAAAGCTGTCATCACCGCCGAAGTATTTTCTGTCGGTCAGAATACTGATTGCAGCGGCACCGACCTGTTGATATCCGGGTGTAACCTCGGCCACATTTGCATCCTCGTTAATCCATCCTTTCGACGGTGAACGGCGTTTGAACTCTGCTATTATTCCATTTTCAGACTCAGATATAGCTTTGTGCAGTGAGGCGACGGGCCGTTCTACGATTTGCTCTACGGCATGGTGGATGGCCCGTTCGGTCATTTCTTGTTTGCAACGTTCAACCTCGATGTGTTTGTAGGCTATTATTTCTTCGAGAATATCCATGACTCTTAAAATTTTATCAGTTTGTTATGCATATATGACTTCTGTGTCAGAAAGTTGATGAAATTTCAACATAGCGTTTAAGAACATCGGCCGCCCGTCCACTTTCGAGCGACTCTTTAGCGATGTCAAGAGCTTCTTCAATGGTCTTTGAACTGTCTGCTACGTGTATTCCGAATGCGGCGTTGACCAATACAACATTCTTTCGTTCGAGTGTCGAGCGATTTTCGAGCACGCTGTCGAATATTTCTTTTGCTTCGGCAACTGTGTCGCCGCCGACAAGCATCGCAGCGTCAACAGGTTTCAACCCAAAGTCGGCCGGACTGAATATGCGTTCCATAGTGTTTGTGGTGACTTTGAAGTCGCCTGTAAGCGAAATTTCGTCATATCCGTCAATGCTGTTCACGATTCCAAAGTCAATGCCAAGCTTGCGGTAAACGTTGTTGTAAAGTCTCATTTGGTCAAGAGTGGCGACACCGAGAAGCTGACATTGGGGCTGAGCCGGATTGACCAGCGGGCCGAGAAGATTGAAACATGTGGGAAATTCGAGAGCTTTCCTGATTGGGCCAACGAACTTCATGGCGCGGGCGAACAGCTGTGCGTGCAGATAAACGAAGCCGCAACCTTCAAGCGCAAGGTTGAGTTTGTCAATGTCGGATGTGAATTTCGCTCCGTGGGCCTCAATAACGTTAGATGCTCCGCTGGTAGATGTGGCGGCATAATTGCCGTGTTTTACCACTTTGTAGCCTGCACCGGCTATGACGAAACATGAGCAAGTGGAAATGTTAAACGTGTTTTTGCGGTCGCCGCCGGTACCGACAACGTCAATGTAGCGGTCGCAATCGAGGCGTGCCGGAACTCCGGTCTCAAGTATTCCGTCGCGAAATCCGAGAAGTTCGTCAACTCCGACACCGCGCATCTGCATACCTGTCAGGAGAGCCGTAATCTGTTCTTGCGGGTACTCGTCGCGTGTTATGCCTATCAGTATGCGGTGAGTCTCTTCGCGGGTCAGCTCCTCGTGATTTAAAATTCTGTCTAAATATGCTTTCATGCTCATATCTTTATCGTTTTTGTGGTTATTGTTTTGTGGTTTGACACAAGGTTGTGGTAAATAAAAAAGACCCGTCGTAAGAACGACGAGCCTTTCAATTTATGTCTTTGGTAAATATACATGGCTTCGTAACTCACGACTTATTTAAATCTTGAGTAACGCCACCACCATGCTGTTGTGAAGAATTTGTTCATCTTTCAGTTGTTTTATTGTTTTACATCGGTATCGGCTGTTGTTTGTGTAATCCAGTTGTCGGAGTTTGTCTGATACCGTGTGCAAAAGTATATATTATTCTGATAAACTGCAAATTTTTCACTTGTAATTTTTTCAAAATATTAAAATTATGCAGTAATACTGCCATTTTATTATATACACGCATTTTAATTAATGTATAACATAATATTCGGCATGGATTGAAAAAATATGTTTGCTGATGCAATATTATGCCGTTTACATGATTAGAAGTATAAATACATGATTGAAATAACCGATAATAACAAACCAAAAACATCACTATGAGACAGATTTCATTAGTATCAGGATTACTGAAGTGCCTCGTTATAGCAGGCATAATGACCATGACTGCCGTTGCGTTGGCATCATGTGCTACCTTTAAGAGCACCGCAAAGGCCCATTACACCGAGGCTCGTAATTACTTCTTCCGTAATGACGCTACTATGCCGACATCTCCGCTGATAGACAACGGGCATGATTTTGACCGCTTGTTTGGTGCCGCCGCATTTATGGGTGATAATGGCAGACCAACTAAAATCGACTTTAAAAAGAGTTTTGTGATAGCCGTGGTTCTACCTGAAACTGACGTTGACACGTCGATTGAGATTGACGATATGACGGTTGATAAAAGTACTTTGACACTGAAATATGCCGTTAAGACAGGAAATAAGAATTCTTACACGACCCGCCCTATGGCTGTTGTGGTTGTTGACAATAAGTTTAAACGTGCCAATGTGGTTTTGAAACGCAAGTAAACCGTGTCGTTTAAACGCCAAAAGAGGCTGCCTTACAGTGCAAACCGATTGATTTGCACTGTAAAACAGCCTCTTTTTAAATTTCAGTAGTCCTCATCGTATTTATTCTAAAGTACCTCGTCCATCGGTACATCATGCTCGTCTGCAGGAACATGGTCGGTTTTTTGGAAGTCAAAGCATACACCGATTTTGTAAATATTCTTTGCTTTATGCAGAAAACGGTCATAGTAACCTTTGCCTTTTCCAAGGCGGTTGCCTGTGGAGTCGAAAGCCATGCCGGGTACGATTATCAAATCGAGACTGTCTATTGAGGTGAATAGTTCGCCGACAGGTTCCATTATGCCATATGCGCCTTCTTTTAAATCATTCGGCCCGGTATATCGACGTAGTTCCATGAGTCCTTCGCCAATAACTACCGGTAGGATTATTGATTTGCCGTACCGGCTGACAAGCCGGTCGATGAGGCTGTGAGTGCATACCTCGTCGGGCAGGGAATAGTAGAGCATCACTGTTTTTGCGACTTGCAGACGAGGGTGGGCGAGCAGTCTGTTTATAACAGAAAGCGACATTTCAGCCAATTCACTTTGGCTGAAATGTCGCTTTTCGGTATGTATGTACTTACGTAGTTCGTTTTTGTTCATCATGATTGTACAAGTATATTCATGTCTTTACGGGGCATTGCGAATGATGCCCAAGCTGTCTTACGGTCTTTTTTTGCCGGCTGAATGTTCGGGCTTCTTGGGGAATGCTGCATTGTCTTTGAATACGTCAATGGCGGCTTTAATCACGTTGTCGTCCTGATTGATGTACTGAATCCAAGCATCTTCGTCCATGATGTTGTAGATTACACGACTGTTGATGTAACGCTCAAGCAGGTTGTGCGACTTGCGTATCATTAGGTTTCTGCGTTGCAGACCGTTCTTGTCGGCGTATGTGGCGAACTTATCAACCATGTTTTGCTTCATCAGATAGTCTTGCAGTTCCATCAGTTCCTTGAATGTCATCAGCTTTGGGCGGTTGTTGTCCGTGTATGTGAAAGCGAACTGGAGGATTAGTCCGCTCATGCTTGCTTCCTTGAAATATGATGTCATGCCGAGTGTATCCTCAGGAACGAAGATGTCGGGCGTAATGCCTCCGCCGCCATAAACTACACGACCGATTTTTGTGTGATAGGCCGGACCGGTGTGCTTTATGCTGTCTTGCGAGAAAAACTCACCATGCTTGTAGCGTGTAAGCAGGTCGCTTTGATAGTCGGCATCGTCTCCTGCCACGTAAGGCTTCTGTATGCAGCGGCCTGAAGGTGTGTAGTAGCGGGCTATAGTGAGGCGAATCATCGAACCGTCAGGGAAGCCTATCTGCTGTTGAACCAATCCTTTACCGAACGAGCGACGGCCGATTATTGTGCCGCAGTCATTGTCTTGTATTGCTCCGGCGAAGATTTCGGATGCGGAAGCTGAGGCTTCGTTGATTAATATTACGAGCGGTATGTTCTGATAGCTGCCGCGACCATCGCTCTTATAGTCCTGACGGGGAGACTTTCGTCCCTCGGTATAGACGATAAGACGGTTCTTCGGCAAGAACTCGTTTATTATCTGGACGGCTGACTGCAAATAACCGCCGGTATTGTCGCGCAGGTCTATTACGAGGTTTCCGAAACCTTTCTGCGACAGGCTTGCCAGTGCTATCAGCATTTCGGGGTATGTATTCTCGCCAAAGCTCTTTATTCGTATGTAGCCGGTGTTGTCGTCGAGCATGTAAGCTGCGCTTATGCTCTTCTGCGGAATGTCGCCGCGGGTAACAGTGAAGTACTTAGGCTGCTTCTGTCCGTAACGTATGACACCTATTTTTACCTTTGTGTCTTTCGGCCCTTTAAGTCTGTGCATGGCTTCTTCGTTTGTAACGATTTTGCCTACAAAGGGTTTTCCGTCAACGCTTACTATCTTGTCGCCGGCCAATATTCCGGCCTGCTCGGCCGGACCGTTCTTCACCACGCCCTGCACACGTATTGTGTCATCGCGTATAACGAACTCCACACCAACGCCTGAGAATGAGCCTTTAAGATCATCGGTGGCCTGTTGCACGTTCTTTGCGCTGATATAGACAGAGTGCGGGTCAAGGTCTGAGAGAATCTGCGGTATGGCCATGTCTACCAATGAGTCAATATTCACGGCGTCGACATACTGGTCATCGATGATGTGTAGCAGATTGTTAAGACGGTTGCTGCCGGAGTTTATTATGTTGAGCCTATTGCCAGAGAAGTGATTTGCGTAGAATGTACCGATAATTATACCGATAACCACACACAAAGCCATGAGCAACGGCATCAGTCTGTTTGTTTTATTTGGTCTCATATTCATCCGGATTAAGATAAAGTACTTCTATATTTGCCTTACGTAACAAGTCGAGTCCATCTTCAAGACGGTATTTCTCACCGTAGACGACACGCTTTATACCGGCCTGTATTATCAGTTTTGAACATTCAATACATGGCGATGCGGTAACGTACAGTGTGGCTCCGTCGCTATTGTTCGAGCTTCGTGCCAGTTTTGTTATGGCGTTTGCCTCTGCGTGCAGAACATATGGGAGTGTGGTGTTGGTATCGTCTTCGCACACATTGGCAAAGCCGCTCGGTGTGCCGTTATAGCCGTCGCTGATAATCATCTTGTCTTTTACAACCAAGGCACCTACTTTTCGGCGTTGGCAGTAACTGTTTTCAGACCATATGCGTGCCATTCTCAGGTAGCGTAAGTCAAGCAGAAGCTGTTTGTCTTCTTTCATAATAGTCGGGTTTAATCCTTTTTTACCGTTATTCCGTTGCGTTCCAGCAGAGCTTTTATTGTTGGCTCGCCGCCTCTGAAATTCTTGTAAAGAGTCATCGGATGGTCTGTTCCACCTTTTGAGAGTATGCACTCACGGAAGCGGTGTGCGGTTTCTCGGTCGAATATACCGTTCTTCTTGAACACGCTGAAAGCATCGGCGTCGAGTACCTCCGCCCATTTGTAGCTGTAATAACCTGCGGCATATCCGCCGGCCATTATGTGGCTGAACTGTACTGTCATACATGTGTTGCTGAGTTGCGGTGTTACCATGGCCTTGGCCCATGCTTTCTTTTCAAATGAGATTATATCTTCCGTAAACTCATCCTTCTTTGTGTAGTATGCCATATCAAGCAAGCCGAAGCTGACTTGACGCATACAGCCATATGCAACCATAAAGTTGCGACTCTTTGTTATACGCTCTATTAGTTCGTCGGGTATCAGTTCGCCGGTCTTATAGTGGAATGCGAAAGTCTGAAGGAACTCTTTCTCAATAGCGAAATTCTCCATAAACTGTGACGGTAACTCCACAAAGTCCCACCAAACGTTGGTACCTGAAAGGCTTTCGAAGCGTGTATTGGCAAACATTCCGTGCAGAGCATGACCGAATTCGTGCAAGAATGTTTCCACCTCACCTAATGTAAGCAACGCCGGTTTGTCGGCCGTTGGCTTGGTTAAGTTCATAACCACGCTTACATGAGGGCGTACGTTCTCACCCTTCCGGTCGATAAACTGACCTTGATATGAGGTCATCCATGCTCCGCCCTGTTTGCCTTTGCGCGGGTGGAAGTCAGCATAGAACACCGCCAGATACGATCCGTCTTCGTCAAACACCTCGTAAGCCTTAACGTCGGGATGATAAACAGGAATGGCGGGATTTTCCTTAAAGGTTATTCCATACAGTCTTGTAGCCAATCCGAATACTCCTTTTATGACGTTAGACAGTTCAAAATACGGTCGAAGCATCTCCGAGTCAAGGTCATATTTCTCCAATTGCAACTTGTGAGAGTAATAATTGAAATCCCACGGCTCAACCTTGAAGTCATTACCCTCAATCTTACGAGCCAGAACGTTTATGGCTTCGATTTCTTTTACGGCTGTCGGCTTGTACGCTTCTATAAGTTCATCAAGCAGCTTGTAAACGTTACGGGCGTTGCCGGCCATGCGGTTCTTAAGTTTATATTCTGCAAACGTCTTGTTACCGAGCAATTGTGCTATCTCACGACGAAGATTTACAAGTCGTTTACAAATCTCAATATTATTCTCTGTATTATCATGTGTACACACGGTATTGCGTGCCATGTACATCTGTTTGCGCAGTTCGCGATTGTCTGCATAGGTCATGAACGGGCTGTAACTCGGAAAGTCAAGTGTGAAAACCCAACCTTCCGGCTCACGTTCCTTTGCAGTGTGTGCCGCAGCCTCACGTGCCGTTTCAGGCAAACCGCTTAGTTGTTGCTCATCAGTGATATGCAGAGTGTAAGCCTTATTTTCTTTCAGAAGGTTCTGTGAGAACCGGAGAGATAGCATAGAAGCCTCTTCTGTAAGTTTTCTCAACTTCTCTTTACCCTCATCGTCAAGCAACGCACCACTGCGAACAAAGCCGTCATAGCAGTTGTCAAGCAGGCGTTTCTCCTCATCGGTCAGTTTACGGTGATGACGGTGCACTGCTTTTATGCGCTCAAACAGGCGTTTATTCAGTCTTACATCATTAGCGTGCTTTGTCAATATTGGCTGCAACTTTTGTGCGAGAGCATCCATCTCGTCGTTGGTTTCGGCACTCAGCAGATTGAAAAACACCGTAGACACACGCGACAGCAAGTCATAATATCCGTCGGTATTGTCATCAGTGTTTATTATCGTGTTGTCAAACGTTGGTTTGTCAGGATTGTTAATTGTCTTCTCTATCTGTTCGTTATCACGGCGTATGCCCTCCATGAAAGCCTCTTCATAATCTTCCATGCGTATGCGATCAAATGGCACTGTGTCATGCGGCGTGTTATATTCCTCAAAAAACGGGTTCTTTCTCTCTATGTTTGTTGTGTTCTCGCTCATACTTACGTAATAAATAATATGGATGCAAAGTTACAGATTTTGTCTTATATTTATAAAGATGTATCTGTAAATTTAACTAAATTTGAACGAAAACACCGTTTTCGGTATGTAGTATAATCATTTGGCGTTCAATGCCGGAGGCTTGTCGCAATATGTCGGTTTATTTTATGAGCGACTCGAATGTAGGAAAGTGTATCTCAGACCGTCTTGTCTGTATCAGACCGTCTCGTTTCATGGCTCTCAGTTCGTGTGATACGTTAAGTCGGCTCTCACCGATTTCCTGAGCGAGGCGGGGCATAGTTATTGTTAAAGTCTTTTTTCCCATTTGGGTCAGACAGCGTTCTTCTACGAAACGGGCAATCTTTTGCCGTATTGTCAGTGAACCGATGCGCCACGGAAATCTGCTTGTTTTTTGTATGCGTGTGCAAATTATGTTGAGAAGGTTTATTTTGAATATGTTGTAATTGTCTGACAACCATATTATATCAGGCTTTGCAATTACCATCAGTTCACATGGCTCGGCGGCTTTGAACGTGCGTGTGAAGCGTTGATTTAGTCCGAATATGCACTCTGGCTGAATTAGATTTGGGGCTTTTAGTTCTTCTGTAAGTGTGTATTCGTGGTCGTCTGACTCGGCCACGGCATTTAAACTGCCATTCAAAAGAAAGAACATGCGGTTGCACGTGTCGCCCTCTCGCACTATGACACGGCCTTTTATGCTTGTCATGCGTTGAGGTTTGAGCGATTTCAGAATATCGACAAGGTCATAGCGGCTTATACCCTGAAAGAGTGGAAGTTCAAGAAGGTGTTCTTTAAGAAATGATGGCATGTCGGTATTTTTATTCGGTTATACGGTTTTTCAGGGTGGGAGAGAACCACACGGAGTTTCGTCCGTGGCCGTCAGAATAGATGAAATACGCCATGAGTTCCGGATGTTTATCGAGAACCAGTCGCGCTTTTTCAAGTCCCATTACCATGAATGATGTGGCAAAAGCATCAGCCGTGGCACAGTCTTTGGCTAAAACCGTGGCTGAAAGAATGCTGTGTTGTACCGGATAACCTGTTTTGGGATCGATTGTATGTGCGTATTTACGTCCGTTTTTGTAATAGAAATTACGATAATTTCCACTTGTCGCCATGGCTTTATCGGTTATATTCAGCACCGTTTGCAACTCTTGGTTAACTGAAAGAGAGTCGTCTGACGGTTTTGTTACGCCGATGCGCCAAGGTTGCCGTTTGTCGTTAATGCCGCGCACAACGATTTCACCTCCTATTTCAACCATAAAATTATCTATGCCACGGCTTCTAAGATATGCCGATACTACATCGCTGCCATAGCCTTTAGCTATCGCGCTGCAATCGAGCATTATTCGTTTGTCTTGTTTTACAACCTTTGTGCCGACGAGTTTAACTTTATCATATCCAACTAATTGTCGCAGGCTGTCCACTGTAGCTTTTGTCGGCGTGGTGCCGCTCTTGAAGCCGAACCCCCACAGATTTACCAATGGAGCTACCGTAATATCAAAAGCACCGTCGGTTTCCTCTGACACCTGTTTGGCGAGGGTGAACACATCGGTAAACATTTTATCGACCTTTACATTCTCGTTACGGTTAATCTTTGTTATTATCGAATTGTCGTTAAATGGCGACAGAGAGTTGTCAACCTTTTTTAATTCGGCCTCTATTTCCTCTTTCAGGCTGTGGTCATATTGATAAGTTATGTTATAGACCGTTCCGAACACAAAGCCCGAGTCATGCTGATATGGTGTTACGCGTTGTTGGCGCACAATGAATACCGTTCCTAAGATGAGGAACAGCAATAGCACGAGTTTGGCAATAAATGTTTTTTTTATCTTTCTCATTCGTCAGATTGTCATTTAGTAGTTTGTCTTTAAATGTCTATCGACACATTGAACGTGCCGCCCAAATTTGATGAGCCGGACTTGCCGAAGCCGGGCACGTACCAGCAATCGCCGTTTTCACCTGTGTCTGACGAGGTGCGACTGCGGTAACGCACACTCCAGCCTAAGTGAACCGGACCGGCTATCTTGGCGTCAACACCGAACACGGCCTCAAACCATTGGTACGAACACTTCACTCCACTTAGCGAGTAGTCTACCTGTCCGCCCCATACGGGGTCGGTAACACCGGGCTTGAACAAGTCATATTTGAATGATGTTATTGCATATCTCAATCCGGCGTACAGGCGATAAATGTCATGTTTGTTTTTCAGCACATTGAAGTCGATACCGATTTTTCCGTATGGAGCCTTTGTCTTGTAGTTTATGTCGGTTGCGTCATCTGTGTGATCACATTCTCCATATCCCAGTTCGACTATCGGGAAGTACTTGTCTTTCAGGTTCAGGCGCAACGCCGCCTCATATTGTCCGTAGTCGCCGAGCAGCTTCTGACCCAATCCGACCATGTCTACCGACACAGCGAAACCCTTGAACAGTGCTGTTGTGTCGGCCTTTTGCGTAAAACCATTTACACGGCTACCTCCTTTCTTGTTTTGGGCCGTTACGTTTGTTGCGCACAGCAGCAACACAAGACTAATTGTGAGGGTGGAAATATATGCTGAAATGCTTTTTTGATGTGTCATAATTTACGTCGTGGTTTATTATCTTCACGGAGTCGATGCGGTGTGTGGTGCATTTTACATCGGTCAGCGTGTGGAAGTATGACGTGGCGCAATCTGTAGACTCGAAGTGTATCATGTCTTTCTTGCTCACCGTAACAGTGTCTATATATATCTGCTTTGTTACGGTGTCCTGCATGTGAAAGAAGAACGAGTCTGTGGGTTGGGCGTAGCTTATCGGCAGAATGAAGTCCTTAATCTTTATGTCGCGGTTTATCAGCACCGAGTCGTTGCCGTCATTGCGGTGTGTCGTTATTGTCAGCGAGTCAGCCATTTCATCGGCAGAGCCGTCAGGCTTCAGCAGCTGATACTGAGTGTACACAAGATTATCCATCGGACAATCTATCGACGAACATGCCGCCACAGCCACCATGCAGACAAGCAACCACAACGGCGTAAGGGCCTTTACACTCTTACGACGGTTGTTCTTGCTCTTATTATAATAGGTATTCATGCGTGTCATTACTATATTTTGGTCTGCGTTCAGCCCTTTACCTCATTAGCGTTACAGCGTATTTCGGCCTCAATCTGGTAATCGTTTCTGCTTTGAGAGCTACGGCTTATGAGGTCTCCGAGGAAGCCTGCAAGGAAGAACTGCGTACCAATCATCATCACTGTGAGCGAGATGTAGAAGTAAGGCGAGTCGGTTACAAGTCTCTGCTGCATACCGTTGGCCAACGCCCAAAGTTTGTCGATGCCAATGACGAGAGCCGCAACAAAACCGATAAGGAACATTATGGAGCCGAGAAAACCGAACACGTGCATAGGCTTGCGGCCGAACGCGCTCAAGAACCACAGTGTTATCAGGTCGAGATAGCCGTTGATGAAGCGGTTGAGACCGAATTTGGATTTTCCGTATTTACGCGACTGGTGGTGAACAACTTTCTCGCCGATTTTGTCGAAGCCTGCGTTTTTTGCCAGATAAGGTATGTAGCGGTGCATTTCGCCGTAAACCTCGATATTCTTAATTACATTTTTTCGGTAAGCCTTCAGTCCACAGTTGAAGTCATGCAGATTGTGTATGCCGCTTATTTTGCGTGCCGTGGCGTTGAACAGTTTTGTCGGTATGGTTTTAGACAGAGGGTCGTAACGCTTCTGTTTGTAACCCGACACGAGGTCATAACCGTCTTTCATTATCATGTTGTACAGTCCCGGAATCTCGTCGGGCGAGTCTTGCAGGTCGGCGTCCATTGTTATTACGACATTTCCCTGCGCCTCCTTGAAACCACAATAAAGTGCCGGACTCTTGCCGTAATTGCGACGGAATTTTATGCCTTTCACCTGTTCGTGTGTTTTAGACAAGCCTTCTATTACCTGCCAAGAGCCATCGGTAGAGCCGTCATTAACAAAAATCACCTCATAAGTGAATTTGTTGTCGTTCATCACGCGCTCAATCCACGCGTACAATTCAGGCAAAGACTCCTCCTCGTTGAACAGAGGTATTACTACTGAAATATCCATTATCTTCTTTGTTTTTAAGGTTTAAACCTCGGCGCGCGTTTCATCATTACCGCAATGGGCAGACTGATTATCACGCCAAGAATAATGTTGGTTGTAAGAAACTGCAACGCTATTTCTATAGGTTTCAATGCTGCGAGATTGTCCATGGCCAGCTGCATCTCGTCGGCACGCACTCCATATACTTGAAGCATCGTCTTAAATTCAGGTTGAGACATGACTTTCGAGTACTGCTCAAGCATGAAACCGTGGTCTATAAACCGGAAATAGACAAACTGGGCTGCGGCCATAAGCAATGCCGCATAAAAAAACACGTAAATACAGTAAGCGTATCCGCGACGGAAAGACATCTCGCCATCGCGCACCACATCACGGAAACGGCGCAACCGCATCACCACGAACACCAACGAACCGACACCGATTGCCAATGAGGCAAAACCGAAAATGGCATTGTAAAACTCACCTATGAAGCAGGCGAAGCTCACTATCCACAGCACGCCAAGCATGGCACCGTCTATACCGGCAAAGCCTTTAAGTTGTTCGTAATCATTGCGTGTAATCATCACATTTTAATATTAATAACGTGCAAAAATACGTATTTTCCGCCACATACGCCCACTCTTTGTCCCTTTTTTTGTTTTTTTATGTCCGATATTCCTTCCTCCTTACCCTCCGAACTTGAACCTTATTGAAAGGCTTTGGAAATTCCTGAGGAAAAAAGTGATAAATACGGGATTTTATCGAATAAAAGGTGCGTTCAAGAAAGCCGTCATGGATTTCTTTGATAGAATTGGATGTTATGAGGAAGAGTTGGAGTCACTTCTAACTCTCAATTTCCGATTGATTAATTCGCAAACCATTTCTTTATAACTAAGTAACTGTTCAAAATTAATTTTACAAATATGAATAATTCACGAATAAGTTC
>Cebus_capucinus_imitator_PRJNA485217_SSR102__coassemble_962_pt1 | contig 18727 bp, 18 predicted proteins | sample Cebus_capucinus_imitator_PRJNA485217_SSR102__metabat2_high_PE_011 | metagenome-assembled genome bin Cebus_capucinus_imitator_PRJNA485217_SSR102
TCAGAGTGGCCGCCACGGCCAACGCGCACGCCTCAAGCATGATATATTGTTGTGAGGCCCGAACGCCGTCGGGGCGGGTCAGCACGCTTAGCAACAGGTTCTTGCCGTCTTCACTTTCCCACGTGTTAGTGCCTTGTCCGCGTCCTGCGGTTTGATGTTTTGCCACGGCTACGGTCATGATACGGCCCTCTTCACCGTCGTATTCACGCAGAAAACTGTTGGTCGATGTTGTCTCGTCGAGCCGTATCGTCTTTATGTCTTCCATTGTTCGGGCGGTTAAAACGGTTGAAAAGCGTCTTCGATGTGGTTTATCTCATATCGTCCGCGCGGTGAGCCTGTAATGGCTACTATGTCGAAACGCGCGGGCATGTCATAATCGTGGCTTTTGATAAAGCTGTTGGCTGCGAGTGTGAGGTTGTGTATTTTGCGCGCGTCTACGGCCTGTTCGGGCGAGATTATGTTGTCTCGGCTGCGGGTTTTAACCTCCACGAACACGAGGTGGTCTGCGTCTATCGCCACAATATCTATATCGCGATGACCGCAACGCCAGTCTTTCCAAATTATGCGGAACCCCTTTCGCTCCAAATATTCGGCTGCGGTTTGCTCACCCCAGCGGCCTGTTATGTTATGTTCTGCCATGTGTTTTCAGTCAGTATTTGCTGTCGCAGCGGGGCTTTGTGCCCTGTATGCAATGCAAAAATACGATTTTTCCGCAACACATCAAAGTCTGTTAGCCGGAAAAACCTTACTTTTGCAAAAAAATAATAGTAAACGATAATGAACAACGAACAAAGTGCCGCTGACTTGTTGCGGCAGGATGAGCAATTTATGCGTAAGGCTTTGGAGGAGGCCGAGGCCGCTCGTGACGCGGGCGAGATACCGGTCGGGGCTGTGGTGGTGTGTCGCGGGCGCGTAATAGCGAGGGCGCACAACCTCACGGAGACGCTAAACGATGTTACGGCTCATGCCGAGATGCAGGCCATAACATCGGCTGCGAGTGCCTTGGGTGGTAAGTATTTGAATGAGTGTACGTTATATGTTACCCTTGAGCCGTGTCCGATGTGTGCCGGAGCGATTGGTTGGGCGCAGGTAAAGCGTGTGGTGTATGGCGCGTGCGATGATAAACGGGGGTATCGAAAGTTCGCTCCCGGTGTGCTTCACCCTAAGGCTGCTGTTACGATGGGTGTGCTTGAAGACGAGTGTAGAGAGCTTATGCAGAGCTTCTTCCGAGGCCGCCGTTAGCTTTGACAATTACAGTGGGGCAGCGTTAGGGCTTGTCCTTTTCTCTAATCTGTCGTCAGACTCAGGCTCGCTGAATAAGAAAAGTTTGAAATAACGGTTTGATGACAGATTTTGGTTTTCACTGCTCTATCCAATCGTTTAGAGCTTTTATCTTTTCTTTGTTGACAATTATTTGTTCGTTTTCAAATCCGGTTAGTTTCAATAAGACCTGACGGTTACCCCATGTTTGAATGCGGTGTATGGAGTTTCTGTTCACTATATATTGATGATTGGCTCTGAAAAACATTATTGGGTCAAGACGTTGCATAAGTTGGTCAAGCGTATATTCAATTAATTGTCGGGTGCCGTCATTCATCATGGCGTAAGCCTTCTTTTCATTTATGATGAAATGATTTACATCGGTAGTATTGATTATGTATGAACCGTCAAATGTGTAACCCTTAATATAATGTAGGTATTTGTGTTTTGTTTTCAGTCCGAGAGAGTCAAGCATGGCGGCTATGTCTTGTCGTCCGCGTCCGAATGTGAGAGCTTTCCGGGTGGCGGCGTGTAACTTCTTTGGTGCGATAGGCTTTAGCAGATAGTCTATACCGTTTACCTCGAACGCTTTTAGGGCAAACTCATTGTAGGCTGTCGTGAATATTATGGGAGTGGTAATGTCAATGTCTTCCAAAACAGAGAAGCAGGTGTCGTCTTCGAGTTGTATGTCGCAATATATCACATCGTAGTCGGTACTGTTGAGCAGAATTTGTTTCATATCTACAAGATTTGTTACAGGCCCGTCGATTTCCATCCGGGGATAGGCTGTGGCAAGCATTCCTTTCAAATGAAGTTGTTTAAACTTATTTTGAGATGAAGTTGTTTAAACTATTGTGATTTGTCTGTATAGTTATCCCCTGTCTGTGAGCCGGCTTATATCTATTGATTTAACGTTCAAATCACTGATAAATAAAACGGCGAAAGTTCCCTCGGGAGCTTTCGCCGTTAGTGTAAATTGTTTTATGGATGTCGATATTAGTCGAGCTGAGCCAGTTTGTTGTCAGAGCCGAGCACATCGATAATCTTGTGCTTGTACATATCCTCCATGAGGTCGCGTGCGGGACCGCAGTACTTGCGGGGGTCGAACTCAGCCGGTTTCTCGGCCAAAGTCTTGCGAACCGCTGCTGTGAAGGCCAGACGAGAGTCAGAGTCGATGTTGATTTTGCAAACTGCGCTCTCAGAAGCCTTGCGGAGCTGCTCCTCGGGGATACCTACTGCATCGGGCAACTTGCCGCCATACTGGTTGATCATGTCAACATACTCCTGAGGAACAGAAGAAGAACCGTGGAGCACGATGGGGAAACCGGGCAGCTGCTTCATGATGGCATCGAGGATGTCGAATGCCAAGGGAGGAGGAACCAGACGGCCGGTCTTCGGGTCGCGTGTGCACTGTTCGGGCTTGAACTTGTATGCGCCGTGGCTTGTACCGATAGAGATAGCCAGTGAGTCAACACCGGTCTTGCTTGTGAAGTCGATAACCTCCTCTGGCTTTGTGTAGTGTGAAACCTCTGAGGCAACCTCGTCCTCAACACCGGCCAAAACGCCAAGCTCGCCCTCAACGGTTACGTCATACTGGTGAGCGTACTCAACAACCTTGCGTGTAAGCTCTACATTCTCGTCGTAAGGCAGAGAAGAACCGTCAATCATAACTGAAGAGAAGCCCATGTCTACACAGTTCTTGCACAGCTCGAAGCTGTCGCCGTGGTCAAGGTGCAGAACAATCTCGGGGTGGTTGCAGCCAAGCTCCTTGGCATAAGCAACGGCACCCTCGGCCATATAGCGGAGAAGTGTTGAGTTAGCATAGTTGCGGGCGCCCTTTGAAACCTGCAGAATAACCGGAGACTTCAGCTCAGAAGAAGCCTTGATGATAGCCTGAAGCTGCTCGAGGTTGTTGAAGTTGAACGCAGGAATTGCGTAACCGCCGTTGATGGCGCGTTTGAACATTTCACGGGTGTTAACCAGACCCAGTGTCTTATAGTTTACCATAATGCGTAAAAATTTATGTTTTGAATACTAATACTTATTTTCTAAGACAGCGCAAAGTTAGTGTTTTATATCATTAGTTCAAAGTTTTGCCGTTGTTTTTCGTATTGCGAAATCGTGAATTTTGATATTATTTTAACTATGTACCGAATGATTAGAGTAATTTGTAAGCTACAGATTACAGAAAAACAACAAACGCTCAGTGCTTGCGCCTGCGCTTCGGGTCGGGTGGGGATGTGGCCGAGGTCGTGTGTGGCTGTTTGATGACCGTGTGGCAATAATTGTGGCGTTGAGGCCTGTGTAGGTTGTTGTTGAAAGTATGTTGTTATGCCTGTGCTTACAGGCTTATCTGACGTAAGGGTATAAAAAAAGGAGTACCGCTGTACTCCAACCTTGTTAACCTTAAATCTAATACTATGAAAAACACGATGCAAAGGTACGGATTTTTCGCAAAATTGCAAGAATTTTGCCTTACAAAAGCCTGTATAACAGTGTTTTATTGACTTACGTCAAAATACAGGCTATCGCTTTTGAGGCATATCAAGCCTGGTGGTTGTGCACCCACACACTGATTTATATCATTTCTTCTGTTCGTGTGCGGCTTTTTGTCGTGTTTTTTCCACACGTTCGTTAGCCTTTGTGGTACTCTCGTGCTCCTTATGGCTTTTCTTGTCAAACCACTGCGGAGTGCCGTCGGGCTGTCCCTCGGTAACTTCATAGTCAAGTTCGGGCAGGTCAAGTTCGGGCTCCTGCTTGTAGGGTACGCCCTTGTTCTCAACATGACGCTCCACCCGCACGGTAGACACTCCCGATGAAATAAGCCCAATCTCCTTGGCTGCGGCGTATGAAAGGTCTATGATGCGGTGGCGGCCGCAACGGTCGGCCACGCGCACAATGACGCTTTTACCGTTTTTGATATTGGTAACTTTGAGCATGGTGCCTAGCGGATAGCGCCGGTGGGCACACACAAGGCTATCACGGTGGTAGCGGGTGCCGTCGCTCATGCGCCGGCCGTGCAGTCGGTTTGAATAATAACTTGCCCTGCCATGCTCCTGAGCTTGGAGCACGGCAAGGCTGTTAAATGAAAGCAAAAGTATTAAAATGTATCTGTATATCACGTGCGATTTATGTGTTAAACTACGCCTTGAGCCATCATGGCGTCGGCAACCTTCATGAAGCCGGCGATGTTTGCGCCCTTTACATAGTCGATGTAGCCGTCGGCCTCGGTGCCGTATTTGACACACTGCTCGTGGATGTTCGACATGATGTAGTGCAGTTTCTCGTCAACCTCGGCCTCGCTCCAGTTGAGGCGCATAGAGTTCTGAGTCATCTCAAGGCCTGATGTGGCTACGCCGCCTGCGTTGACGGCCTTGCCGGGAGCGAAGAGCTGCTTGGCGGCCACGAACTTGTCGACAGCCTCGGCGGTGCATCCCATGTTTGAAACCTCGGCCACACACAGTGGCTTGTTTGCCAAAATGAGGTCAGCATCCTCGCCGTTAAGCTCGTTCTGAGTGGCGCAAGGCAGGGCGATGTCGCACTTAACCTCCCATGGTTTGCGTCCGGCCACAAACTTCGAGCCGGGGAATTCGTCGGCGTAAGGTGCGCAAACGTCGTTGCCGCTGGCTCGCAATTCGAGCATGTAGTCAATCTTCTCGCCCGATATGCCGTTGGGGTCGTAGATGTAACCGTCAGGTCCTGATATTGTTATAACTTTGGCACCGAGCTGGGTAGCCTTCAATGCCGCACCCCAGGCCACGTTGCCGAAACCGCTGATGGCCACCGTCTTACCCTTGATGTCGTGTCCGTGTGTGCGGAGCATCCGGTTGACGAAGTATAGTGCGCCGAAACCGGTTGCCTCGGGACGTATCTTTGAGCCGCCCCACTCAAGGCCCTTGCCGGTGAGCACGCCTTCCCAGCGGTGTGTGAGTTTCTTATACATACCGAAGAGGTAACCAATCTCTCGCGCGCCAACGCCGATGTCGCCTGCGGGAACGTCCTCATCCGGACCGATGTTGCGATAAAGCTCGGTCATGAAAGCCTGACAGAAGCGCATGATTTCGGCATCGCTCCGGCCGCGTATGGAGAAGTCCGAGCCACCCTTGCCGCCGCCCATCGGTAACGTGGTGAGCGCGTTCTTGAATGTCTGCTCGAAACCGAGGAACTTCAAAATAGAGAGGTTAACAGACGGGTGGAACCTTAAACCGCCTTTGTACGGGCCGATAGCACTGTTGAACTGCACACGGTAACCGATGTTTACATGAACCTCGCCTTTGTCGTCAACCCAAGGCACGCGGAACGTTATTACGCGTTCGGGTTCTACGATGCGCTCGATGAGTTTGGCTTTTTCAAACTCCGGGTGCTGATTATACACGTCCTGAATTGAGAGCAGAACTTCTCTCACTGCTTGCAAGTACTCTGACTCGCCCGGATGCTTCTGCTCAAGGGCCTGCATGATTTTATTGACTTCCATAGTATGTTAGGGTTTAGTTAAACTTTCAATATGTTATTAATCACATCGCAAATATCGGTATTAAAGTTGAGACTTCCAAGGAAAAACCAAGTTTTTTCTGCCCTGATGCTTACTTTTTGCATTTTTTTACACATCGCCGTAATATAGTTTTAATGCCAAGCTTACAGTTTTCCATATGGCGTAAATGGCGTGTGTAAGGCTGTTGGTCCTCCTTTTTGCAATACTTCTTGTTGCGTATTGTAACGGTCTGTAAGTCAATACATTGCAAAAGCGGCTGTTTCATGATGTGAAACAGCCGCTTTTGCGGTGTGAAACCTGTTGTTTCACAACCTGAGACAACAGGTTTTATTTCAACAGCGGAAGGCTGCCGAGCATATTTTTGAGGCGTATTGCGATTCTTGGCATTGGCTCGGCCACGGTCAGACCGACAATGTCTTTTTCGGCTGCGATATCGTTTATTACACGTACCACTTCGGCCATTTTCATACCGTCGGGCACTACACCGACTGCCGCTATTATCTCGTTAGGGTCGAGAACGTCCATGTCGAAGTGAATTAGTATTTTTGACGCTCCGCATGTTTGTAGCCATTGGCGTATGGCATCGCTGTCATTTCTTACTTCCTCGGCAGTAAGGTGTTTTATGCCAAGTTCTTTCTGGCGGGCTTTTATTTCGTCGCGTTCCCAGTCTCGCAGACCTACGAACAGTGTTCTTTCGGGAGCGATTGTGGCCGGGAGTATCGTTGATATTTCCTTGTCGACCATTCCGAAACATGCTGTTGCCGCCATTGCATGATAGCCTGGATAGGTGTTGTCTTGCGGAAGGGTGATGTCGGGGTGGGCGTCAATCCATATCATTGCCACGTCGCCATTATATTTGTCGGCAAGCCATGTGAATGGCGCAACGCTGACCGAACATTCTCCACCAAGTGTGACGATGCGTTGCGGATTGCTGATGTTCAGAATGTCGAGTGCTGCTTGTGTCTGTTTTACTATTATGTCCCGGTCGAGTATGCCGTCTGTAACGGTTCGGTCGGTGATATATGTTGATACCGGGACGGTGTATGTGGAACTATTGGTTGTCGGTGAGAGGAAGTTGAGCAGGAGAGAGCCTAAGTAATAGCCTCGTGCGGCATCTTCGGGATTTTCTATTTCCGGAATCCAATGGTTTATTTGTCCGCCTTGCCATTGCGGAAATATCAGTCTGATAGTATCTTCTGACTTATTCATGTGCTTGCTGTTTTATTATGAATACAAAAAAGCATACTTTAAATCAAAGTATGCCTTTTCATTTAATTTATGTTTATGGCTTATTTCAGTTCCATAATCTGCTTTGCGGTGGGGTTCTCGGGCTGAATCTGGAGAAGTTTTGCTGCAAATTCTTTTGCCTCGGCAACCTTGTCGTTCTGGATGTAGTACACGCAGAGGTAGTTGTAGGCTACTGCCAAAGAGTTGTTCTCGGCCTTTGAACGGTCGGTGCGGCTCTCAAGCATCTGTGCGTATTTCTCGTAATACGGCTTTGCCTCACCATGCTTTACATCGGGATTCATGTTATGGTGTATCAGAGCGCGCTGATATGTGGCATAATCCTCGTTGTTGGGAAATGTTGTAGCGAGGTCGGCGTACACCTTGTCTGCCTTGCCCAACGCCTCTGCCTTGCGGGCGGGGTCTTCAGCCATTGTCATGTAGATTTTGGCGAGTGAGGTGAAGTCGCTTACCTTCTTGTTCTCCTGTTTGCCGAGGAACTGTGTCAGGTAGTCAACGGCTTTGTCATACTCTTTACCCTCAAGATATGTGTCAGATATGAGTTTGAGCACGTCGCTCTGTGTGTTGTCAAGCTCGTATGACTTGTTGAAGTTCTCGATAGCCTCGTTGACTTTGCCCGCGCCTTTGTATGCATGGCCGAGATAGAGGTAGTCGCGTGAGGTGAACTTGGCGCTGTCGCAGTTGTGGAACAGCGCGTCGGCGTATTTAAGAGCCTTGTCGTAGTCCTTCAAGTCAGTGTAGTTGTAGAAAGTGATGCGGTTGAAACCTGCGCTGCGGGGCTTCTGCATGGCACCGTGCTCGGAGATGGCAACGCTGACATCGGGCTTGCCGAGCAGGAGGGCGGCCATTGAATACTCGAGGAGCTTGGAGTCGTCGAGCTTTGACTTGTCTACTTTCTGATAGTTCTCAAGCGCCTTCGCGAACTTATTGTTTGCATAATACATGTGAGCTATTTCAGCGTCAACCGGGTAGCTCGGGTCTATTGTTACGAGTTGGCGGAGTTTCTCCTCTGCGCCTGCGGCGTCAACCTTTTGGTACACACGGGCATACTTGATGTATCCGGTGGGGTTCTTCGGGTCTTGGTTGATTGCGGTCTCATACCACATGGCAGCCTCTCCACCGTCATTGTTGAATGCGGCGAGGTCTCCCTGCAACAGATAACCTGCGGCTGCGGTCTTACCTACCTTTATAGCCATGTCGGCATACTTCTTGGTGTTGAGCGTGTCCTTGATGTCAAGGTAAGCGCGGCCGAGTCCGGCAAGTGCCACTGCATTTTTCTTGTTAGCCTTTACAAAGTCCTTAACCTGATCCTTAACGGCGTCGGGGTTGTTCTTGTTGGCTACTATTACTTTTGTTATGGCGTCAATCTGAGACTGTACGTCCTGCGCCATTGCTTGAGCAGAGAAGCAAAGTGTCAATGCTCCGACGAAAAAATATTTTAAAACTTTCATATTCGTTGATTTTTTTATTAGTTAATCAGAGGTGTTCGTTTCAGGTAGCAGTTATTTATTCACTTTGACATCAACATACTGCGTTCCTGCCATGAATGGAAGCATACCTGACTTCTTGATGATGAGCTGTCCTTTATAGCTCTCAAGGAAGTGGGCGAAGCCCCACGGCAGACCGTTGAGCGGGTCATTGAGTAGTGCGTAAACGGTTCTTACCAACGGGTAGTGGCCGTCATAAAGATAATACTGGTAGGGTTTGTAACTGTTGTATTCGGTTGCTTTGTCAAGTCTGCTGACTGACATTACACGGATGTTCTTATTAAAGGTAACATTGGTTGTATCGCGCTTGTCGTTCAACCAGTTACTGCCTATGACACCGATGGCATTTGGCGTTTCCTCCACATATTCAATAACTTCCTTGCTGGTTTTGGCCGCCATGATGTTGGGGCTGTTTATGGGCTTGCCGTTGAGAAGGGAATCAACGCAGAAGTGGACAGTGCTTGACTGTTTGTTGTCAAAGCAGACAACGATTTCTCCACGCTTTGAGCCGGGATAGATATCGCTCCATGATTTTACCTCACCGTTGAGTATTCGCTTGACGTCTTTTACCGACATGCAAGTGTCAGTGTTGGTGTTGTTCACAATGAGTGCAAGGCCATCGTATGCAAGGGGAATTGATTTCGGACGAAAATTCTTCGACTGCAAATAGTCGATTTCTTTCTTTGTAAAGCTACGTGAGGTGATTACCAAATTCAGGCTGTCGTTGAGCAGCATGTTTATGGCATCAATCTCATTTGTATAAATCGGAGTGAGCTTGGCCTTTGGGTAAACACTCTCAAAGACCTGTATCTCTTCGTCAATGATAGGGCTAAAACTTTCGTCAGAAGCGAATGAAATCGCTCCTGACGAATAAGTATCAGTTCTGCCGTTCTTCGGCTTGTCGGTACAAGAGGCCAACAAACCGATGAACAGTGTCAATCCTACGAAACTGTAGAATAGGTTTTTCTTCATTTTACTGCAATTTTAATTATCACAGAATAAACTGCCAATAAAACCGTCGGACTGTTTTATCAGTCCTTTTGGTGATATTACTGCAATCTGAACGTTACAGGACAGGTGTATTTAACGTTAACCGTTGTACCGTTCTGCTTACCGGGAGTCCACTTAGGCATGTTCTTTACCACGCGTACAGCCTCCTTGTCGAGAGAAGCATCTGCAGAACGAGCTACAGTTACGTTTGATATAGAACCGTCTTTACCTACGACGAACTGTACGATAACGCGACCTTCAATACCGTTCTCAGCTGCAACAACCGGATATTTGATGTTGTCGCGGAGATAAGCCTGAAGTGCAGCCATACCACCGGGGAACGAAGGCGGCTGCTCTACAACGTCGAACACCTTGTTCTCGTCCTCATGCTTGGGAGGCTCAGGCTGGGCGATTTCTTCCTTAGCCTTCAATACCTCACCGCCAACTTCGTCATTACCCTCAACGGTAAACGCACCAATGGTAGTGTTGGTGTTCTCGATTTTGTTAAGGTCAATCTGGTCCTCATCCTTAACCTCCTCGTCCTTCTTGATGACAGGAGCGGTGAACTTGATTGAACTCTTAACTTTCTCGACAACTTTTTCAGGCTCAACCTTAACAGGGGTCTTCTCCACTTTCTTGGCCTGTTTCTTCTCCTGCAGGGCAGAAAGTTCAACGGCCTGAGTGTTCTCAACCTTACGGTTAGCCTCAATTACCTTTTGGATAGCGATAGCAGAGAATGCAACGACTGCAGCAATGAGTACGATGATGATAGACCAAATGTTTCGTTTGGAAGTACCTTTACGAAGCTGGTAAGCTCCATAGGCTTGGTTTCTTCCTTCGAAGACGAGGTCGGTCCATTCATTGGATACCAAATCTATTTTTGCCATTGTCTATTTACATTTTAATGTTACACATTGACTTATTTAATACCGCGCTTCTGAAGCAGAGCCTCGTCATCGGGATTAATTTTGTCAATGACATAAGTACCAATACTGCAAATCTGCATTTCATCGAGAGCATCAACCAGATTCTTGTAAGAAGCGTTGTCGGTAGCCTTGATGATTACCGTCAAAACGGGAACCTTCTCACCGTTTATATCACCTGATTTGATTTTAGCGAGCTCTTTATCATAACGCTCATCTGGCCACTGCTTCGGGTTCTTGAGCTTTTCAGCGTCAAGTTTGGCTTTTGCGTTCATTACCGCAGCGACAGGTGTGGAACCGTCTTCGGTAACGTGGTTGATAAGCACCTTGCGAATACCGTCCTTGCCCCAAGTAGTCTCCTTCAAGCAGTTAGGATCTTCATATTTAACGATACCGTCAACATGGTAAATCTTGTTATTGCCCGTTACATAGATTGTAACAGTCTGTGAAGCTTTAGCCGCGTTGCGCTGATCGTCGGTAATGTTCTTATCGTTACTCGGCATAGTCAACTGCATAGTCTGTGGTTTTGCAAGAGACGTACAAAGCATGAAGAATGTGATAAGAAGCATCATCATGTCCACCATAGGCGTGAAGTCCACGCGGACATTCATTTTCTTTTGCTTACTTGCTTTTTGCTTTGCCATGCCTTAATCCTCCTGAGTCTGTTTGTAAGAAGTGATCAGATAGTAACGGTTCTCATTCATATCCTGGAGTTCAGACATTACCTTCTTTATAACTTTATACGGAGTTTTCTCGTCAGCCTTGATGGCCAGCTTCATGTCCGCACCGTTATTGTCGCGTGCAGTCTGCACCCATGTCTGAAACTCGCTCATGCCGCCCTTTACACTGTCGGTAGGAATACCGCGTGTCTGCTGGAAAGCGTTGAGCTGTGTCTCGTCCATTGAAAGGAACTGAGACAGGTCTTCCATCGACACTCCTATGTTTGTCGCTGAACGTCCGACTTCAAGTTGATTCTTGGTAAGCGACACGCCATACTGGCTTGCCATTCCTGAAAGGAGGTCCGACATTTTCTGCGGGGTGTCCATTCCGAGGAAAATCTTACCGGAGTTGTCAACGAGGACGGTCATGACATTTGTCTCAGGGACTTTAATCTCTGAAACCGAGCCCGGGGTAACGACCTTCACAGCCTCATTCTTCACGAACGTTGAAGTCAACATGAAGAAAGTAAGCAGGAGGACCATCACATCGCTCATAGGAGTCATGTCGATCCAGACTGATTGTTTCTTAATTTTTACTTTACCCATAGTGATAAAATTTTAATAGGGTTAGTAAAATTAAGCTTCCTCTGTGTGATTAGCTTCGTATGTCTGAGCGATAGAGTAACCAACCTCGTCAAGTGCGTATGTCAACTTGTCAATCTTGTTTGTGAAAGTGTTATAAGAAATAACCGCTACCCAAGATGTCAAGATACCGAATGCGGTGTTGATCAACGCCTCTGAAATACCGGTAGACAGGGCGAGAGAGTCACCACCACCACCTGCGGCCAGAGCCTGGAATGAACGAATCATACCGGTTACAGTACCGAGAAGACCGGTAAGAGTACCCAGGGTAACGATTGTAGCGATGATGGGGAGGTTCATCTGCAGAGTAGGCATCTCAAGCTGAGTAGCCTCCTCGTGAGCCTGCTGTATCTTAGCTACCTTCTGGCTTTTCTTGATGCCTGTAGCGTTCTCCATATCCTTGTAAGCGTTGATAGAAGCGCGAACAACATTTGCAACAGAACCCTTCTGCTTGTCGCAAATCTGCTGAGCCTTAGCGAAATCGTTAGCGTTGATAGCGGCCTTGATGTTCAAAACGAACTTTGTCAGTGAGCCTGTACCGAAAGCGGTGCGGAGAGCAAGCCAGCGCTCGATGCTGAGTGCGATAACTGTGAGCAAGAGAGTGTGGATAACAGGAACGACCATACCACCTTTGTAGATAGTACCGAGAAGGTTGATAGGTTCAGCTGCGGGATCACCACCTGCGAAGTTAGCACCTGCACCTAACAGGAAGTTGAAGATGCAAATAGCAATGATGAAACAAACAACGATAACCCAAATCGCTGCTCTGATACCTGAGAAGCCCTGGCTTTTCTTCGGGCTTGCTGCTTTTTGTGTAGTTGCCATAATTTTGAATTTAATTTTTAGTTATTAATAATTTAAGTTATAAAGTTTTTCTGCTTTTGACTTATTGTTTTTCGAGTAAATCAGTTGTTCATGTTTCTTCATAGAATATTAAACGCTACAAAGATAACAATTAAAAGGCAATCGGGACTTTGATTAATTCTTTTTAACAGTGAATTTGTACTATTTTTCATTAAAGTCCATGGTCAGTCCTCTTTAACAACTGCCGCCGAATTTATTTCAGCTTTGCCAAAGCCTCTTTAACTCGGCTCATTGCCTCGCGTATGTTGTCATCGCTTGTGGCGTAGCTCATTCTGAAGCACTCCGGGTCACCGAAAGCGTCTCCGCTTACAGTTGCCACGTGTGCAGCTTCAAGCAGGTACATCGCGAAGTCAGACGAGTTGTTTATAACTGTTTTTCCGTCGGTTTTACCAAAGAAGCTGCTGCACTTGGGGAACAGATAGAACGCTCCCTCGGGTACGTTCACTTCGAGTCCGGGTATCTCTTTCGCAAGGTTTACGATGAGATCGCGACGACGCTCAAATGCCTTGCGCATCTCCTCAACACACTCCTGCTGTCCTACATAAGCCTCAAGAGCGGCCATTTGGCTCACTGAGCACGGACCGCTGGTGTACTGTCCCTGCAGTTTATTGCAGCCTTTTACAATCCATTCGGGTGCGGCTATGTAGCCTATGCGCCAACCGGTCATGGCGTATGCTTTTGAAACACCGTTGACGATGATGGTACGTTCCTTCATTCCGGGAACTTTGGCAATACTGTTGTGACGGCCTATATAATTAATGTGTTCATAAATCTCGTCAGCCAGAACGAACAAGTCCTCATGGCTCATTATGACCTTTGCCAGAGCCTCAAGCTCCTCCTGTGAGTAAACACTACCGGTAGGATTGCTCGGTGAGCAGAGAATCAACATTCTCGTTTTGGGCGTTATCGCAGCCTCAAGCTGTTCGGGTGTCATCTTGAAGTTCTGCTCGAAACCGGCCTCTACTATCACAGGCTCGGCTCCTGCCAGTTTCACCATCTGCGGGTAGCTAACCCAATACGGTGCGGGGATAATTACTTCCTCACCTTCGTTTACGAGGGCCATAACGGTGTTACAAACGCTTTGTTTTGCTCCGTTAGACACAAGAATCTCATTCACGTTATACTCGAGACCATTCTCGTTCTTGAGCTTAGCCACTACCGCCTTGCGCAGATCCATATATCCCGGCACGGGTGAGTAGCGTGAGTAGTTGTCGTCAACGGCTTTCTTGGCAGCGTTTTTGATGTGGTCAGGCGTGTTAAAGTCGGGCTCACCCACGCTCATGTTGATTACATCAATACCCTGAGCCTTCATCTCGTTGCTTTTTTGTGACATGGCCAGCGTCGCTGACGGTGCCAAGCGGTTAAGTCGATTTGATAATTGTGCCATTTTTTTATTGTAGTTTATTTATTTCCTGCAAAATTACGGAATTTATTTGTTTCAGAAGAATAAAATATATAATATTTCGGTTGCAAAAGTAAAAAAGACGTATGAAGTTTTTGCATTATATGTATTCAGTCCTCCGTAGCGTTACATAAAGTCTGTTTGTAACGTTACCCTTGTAAACCGATTGAAAGCAATGGCCAATCGAGAAATGTCGTTATTCCGACGGATATTTGTCCGTCTATGAAAGGTGGTTACGATAAAAATAAAATTGTGTCATTATCGTGAATATTCATATGAATATATTCCCGATAATGACACAATTCTTGTTTGGTTTTACAGATGCAGGTTGTGCCCCATGCGTTCTTTCTTAGTCTTGAGGTATTTGTAGTCATATTCAGTGGGATGCACCTCGATGGGTACATTCTCAACGATTTCAAGACCGTAAGCCTCAAGGCCTACACGTTTCGTGGGGTTATTGGTCATCAGGCGCATTTTGTGTATGCCGAGGTGGCGCAACATCTGTGCTCCGCAGCCATAATCACGCTCGTCGGGTTTGAAGCCGAGATGCACGTTGGCATCAACCGTATCATAACCCTGCTCCTGCAGTTTGTAAGCCTCAATTTTATTCATCAGTCCGATGCCGCGACCCTCCTGCTGCATGTACACAATGACACCTTTGCCCTCTTTTTCAATCATCTGCATCGCTTTGTGCAACTGGTGTCCGCAGTCGCAACGCTGGCTTCCGAGAATATCACCTGTGGCACATGATGAGTGGACACGAACCAGTACAGGCTCATCCTCTTTCCATTCACCCTTGATGAGGGCGAAATGCTCAAGTCCGTTGCTTGTCTGGCGGAATGGTACCAGCTTGAAGTGTCCGTAGTCGGTCGGCATGTCTACCATTGCTCCCACGGTAATGAGCGATTCTCTCTGCAGGCGATAGGCTATGATGTCTTTAATCGTTATAATTTTCAGGTCGTGTTCTTTGGCAAACTCAATGAGTTCGGGCATACGTGCCATAGTACCGTCCTCGTTCATAATCTCCATGAGTGCTCCTGCCGGGTATAAACCGGCCAGGCGGCATAAGTCAACTGCTGCCTCGGTGTGTCCGCTACGGCGCAACACGCCGTTATCCTGAGCGTAGAGCGGATTGATATGTCCCGGGCGGCCGAATGTCTGTGGGGTTGACGCGGGGTTGGCCAGAGCCTTTATGGTCTCGGCGCGGTCATGTGCCGAGACACCTGTCGAGCATCCTTCAAGTTTGTCTACCGTAACGGTGAACGGAGTGCCAAGCACCGAGGTGTTGTCTGACACTTGGTGAGGCAGGTCAAGCTCCTCACAGCGGCTCAGTGTTATGGGGGCGCAAAGCACACCACGAGCATATTTCAGCATGAAGTTCACCTTCTCAGGGGTTATCATTTCTGCCGCAATAATGAGGTCGCCCTCATTCTCACGGTCTTCGTCATCAACAACGATAACGAACTTTCCCTCTTTGAAGTCCTTAACGGCTTCCTCTATTGTGTTTACTTTTCGGTTCTCCATATCTCTATTCTGTTTTAATTGTGTTTATATATAAAATTATAGGCGTGAACGCCTGTTTTTCAATTCCTCGATTCTGTCAATGATGGCGTTGTTTGCCTGTCGTATCACTTTGAGGTCGCGCATCAGTCGCAGCCTGAATCTCCACATGCGTATGTAGACGAACACTCCTATCGGAACAACAACTGCTGTCAGCACATTCTGCCATTTACGCTCGAACGGTCTGGTGTGTGCCTTTACGGTCATTATCGGGTAAGTGTTAAGCTGTGCCAGAATAATCTTGTCTTTGGTGTTGGCAAGATCTTCTATTACAGTTTCAAGGCGTTTGCTTACATCTTCCATGTCATGGTCGGGTGTATATTTGAAGAACACCTTTATCACGTTGGGAGCCAACACGAGGTTGTGTTCGCTTATGTATCGGTCTATGTCTGCGTTCAGCGTTCGCAGTGTCTCCGAGTCGGCGACATAGTCCGGATCGTTTATAATAACATCTTTCTTGTAGATGCCTCTCTTTGTGCGCAGACCGAACAGGTTCATAAAGAACCGTCGGTACAGATCCATGTTGAACACCACAGAGTCCTTATTGGCCTTGTAGGTGAAGAATATCGCCAGCGGTATGAATATTGCCATTGGCAGACCTTTACCGAACCATACCGTCCACATGCCTCCGCGTGCCATGCGGTAACCGCTGTTATCGAAAATAATGTATGATATGAACACTATTACCGAGATGATGACCGGCACGCCGAGTCCTCCTTTACGTATAATCGCACCGAGTGGCGCACCGATGAAGAAGAACATTATACACGACAATGCCAAGGTGAACTTATTTATGGCCTCGATTTGGTGTTGTCGTATCAGTTTGTCTCCGTCAGATGTCATCATGGCTTTGAAATCAAGGTCGCTCTGCTCGTTCTGCACACGCCTTAAAGCCTCGTTCACGGCACCCATCTTTACATCCGGCGACATTCGGTTGAACGCGGAGTCAAAGCTCATGGTCTTTGTCGCGGCCATTTTCACCGCACGCATAGAGTCTGCTTTGTCAAGCGTTACAGGCGAATAGTAGGTGCGGGTCATATCCGTGAAATACATGCGACCGATGCTGTCATAAACCTGCTTCAGCGAGTCCATGTCGCGGTTTATCTGGTTCAGACTCTTTGCCTTTGCGTTGTTTGACAGTGCACCGGCATCCATCAGACTGAAGTCTGCGTCAAAGTCAAGTATAATCTTTTTGTTTACGAACGTCTCCCGGCGGTAAGGCACCGACGCACCTTGCGACAACGCTTGCGATTGCATGTTTTCAAACCACTCACCACTGTAAAGTGTCAGCACGAGGTGCTTCTTTTCGGCGGTAGATTGCAGCATACCTGAGTCGGCCAATATTATTGCGGCATCCTCATAACTTCCATTCATTCGGTAAATCATCAGTCCGTACAGCTTTCCGGTTTTTACGTCCTTCTTTTGTACGTAGATGTTGCTCTGCGGTATTCCGTCATAAAAAATGCCTTCAGGTATTTCAAGCTCAGGGCTTTTCTGTTTCATTGACAGCAGCAACTGTGAGAATGACACGTTTGCTTTCGGCCCTATAACATTTTGAAAATAAAATGAGCCTAACGAAATCAGCAATACGATGACTATAAGTGAGCGGAATGACTGCATCAGTGATATTCCGGCCGCCTTTATCGCCGTCAGCTCACTGCTTTCGCCAAGGTTACCGAACGTGATAAGCGACGACAGCAGAATGGCCAAAGGCAGAGCCTGTGGCACAAGTATAAGACCCATATACCAAAAGAACTGCGCAAGTACATCCATTGAGAGGCCTTTTCCAATCAATTGGTCTATGTACTTCCACAGGAATTGCATCATCAGCACAAATTGGCAGATGAAGAATGTTCCCACAAATAGCAGACTGAACTGCTTTGCTATGAATTTATCTAATTTCTTTATCAGAACCATATTCAAGAGCCGCCTTTACGGGCGTTGTTTCCGGTCTGCAAAATTAGCATAAAAATATCAGAAACATGTATGTTTATGTTTTTTTATGCGTAATGCTTTCAGCACTATATTCATTGGGCAGGTCAAAAGCCCTTAACTCAAGTTTCGGATTACAAAAACAGTTTCGCGATTTTGGCATAAAAAACTTTGAGAATCTCAGTATATCCCGGAAATCCGGTAATTGAACTCGTTTATGACAAGGAAAGAATAAAAATCAATGTTCCGCAAGACATTTCGATAAAAGTTTAAACGAGTTCTACGTATCAAACTGTTACCAAAACGGCGTGAACGCGTTAAAAATGCCAGACTGAAAAACCGCACCGAAAACCTGCAAATAGAGTTTAAGATAGCCGTCGATGTCTCACTGAACCCGTAAAACGGCGCGCTTTGAGGCATACCCCGGCGCTTTATTACAGCTGACACACCTCTTTACAACTCATAAACAGCCTCTTTACAACTCGCAAACAGCCTCTTTTAGAGTGAGAAACAGCCTCTTTTGCGTCTTGAGACGGCCTTTTCAACCACGAATACCTTCATTTTTATTGCACACTAAAGCCGATTTGATACTTAGAACACTAATATACAACACTTTAAAAATAGCACACATTTTTAACCTCTCAATCCATCCAAAGTAAAGTTTGTGGCGGCGGATGCCCAAAAACAGCATATTCTTAAAGTCATAAAGTAAGAAAACAGTACCGAAAACCGGCAAAATGCAAACTGCCAAACACGTTGTTTACATGATTTTTACTGACGAACTCGTTTAAAGTAAAATCTGAAACGATATACACTGTCGCAAGGAATGATATTGGCAATTTCGACATCATGTTTGAGGCAAGACCGGGTATTGCCCTCTCTTTCAATAGATGTGATTATATATGGGAGTACATGAAATGACCGTGGTCGATAAAATCCGGGCAATCATCACGGAGGTTCGGCTATAGGGGCTGATACTCTATGGGCTGACCGGGATAGCTTGATGTTACAAATCATTGAAGACAACAAAAAGTCAGCCATGCTAAAAGCCTATGCCGAAGCCGCATGAAATCTAAATCCGAAACTTGGGGCCATTAATTTTAACACGCATGTAAACACATCGACAAGAAACGGCATGTCCGGTTTGCACTTTGTGTGATATTTGGCATAGAACTCGTTTAAACTTTTTACCGAAATGTCATGTGGTACATTATTTTTTTTTATTCTTTCCTTGCCCTAATCGGTCTTTTTTGCCTGCTTTTGTCCCTCTC
>Cebus_capucinus_imitator_PRJNA485217_SSR102__coassemble_965_pt1 | contig 18618 bp, 13 predicted proteins | sample Cebus_capucinus_imitator_PRJNA485217_SSR102__metabat2_high_PE_011 | metagenome-assembled genome bin Cebus_capucinus_imitator_PRJNA485217_SSR102
AAATCCTTTTCATTTACTTTGGCGACAAAATTTTATGTCATGAGGGTTTCATTTTGTTATGTTTAATGTTAGTAAATTCGGTTATGACTACAAAAGTAATAAAAAAAGCTATAGCCTGCCGATATAATACGATAAAATAAAGGGTATTTTTCTTAAATTATAATATTATGGAACAGAGGCGGCATAAAACTCTTGCATTACGGCTCAATACGGTTTTTGTCAGCCTGTTTTTGATATACCCTTACATAGTCCACCTTATACGTAATAGGGAAAGTCGCCTGAATAGGTCGGCCGTTTATACCGCCTATGGCAAGGTTTAGCATCATTAATTGGCCGAAACCTGCAATTTCGTTACTATAAGGATTTATCGAGCCTCCGGCTCCCGCGCCGTGGTCTCCTTTATTAACCGTATAATGCAAATCGGTCTCGTTCATCAGTTCATCGTCCAGATAAAGACGGATATGCTTTTCGTCCCACTCCATGCTCCACACATGATATTTCTCGGCCCAATCAGGGTCATTCTTTATAAAGTCAGACAATAACCTGTTCTTTGAGTTCCACGTGCCGTTCCAACGAGAGTCTCCACCCCAGCAAACATTAGCATGTACCTTCTCCTTGTAAAACTCCATAATGTCGATTTCGCCGTTCAGCGGCCATTCATATTTATTGCCAACGCTCCAAATGGCAGGCCATGCGCCCTGCTGTACGGGTATTTTCGCCCTTACCACCACCTTGCCGTACTTGAAAGCATATTTCGGTCGGGCAATAATACATGCCGAAGTATATTCGGCATATTCACGTGTCTGTCTCCACGAACCACCTCCGGCGGCGTCAGGTCTGTATCCGGTATTTTTCACACGCTCTTTTCTTGCTGTAAATACCAATGCATTATCTTTCATCACAGCGTTGTTTTTACTATACCATTGGTCTTCATCATTTCGTTGGAATCCTTCTTCAAAACTCCACATATCACTATCAGGCGCGCCGGTGCCGTTGAACTCGTCGTGCCAAAGCAATTTGTAACCGCCGGCCAACGTGTCGTTATCGGCAACGCCTTTACCGTCAGCCTTAAATGCGTCAGAGTATTTACCTCCATTTATATTTTGCGCTTGTGCGAAATCAACGACATTGTCCGATGGCATATTTGCATGGCAATAAAAAGACGGGGCGAGGGAAAAAACTGAAAGTAAAAGAGTGTTTTTAAAGTTCTTCATTCTGATATTCATGACTATTATATAGGGATTAAATTAAAACCGGAGCCATCACGCGTGATTGGCAGGATGGTTCCGGACAGTTATTTACAGTTGTAAAAATATTGTTCTGATAATGTCAATCCATTACAGTCTCCGCCTGCGGCATCTGCGGTTACAGTGTCCAGCTGTCGCGCCAGTTCAAAACGGGAACACCGTTCTCAAAGTCGATTGGCAACCATATGTAGCGCGCGTCGCTCGGATGTTGTGGACGCCAAATGTCAGCCATGAAAATGAAACGTTCGGTTTTGCCAGGCAGTTTAAGTATATAGGTGCTCTGTCCGCCGAAAGTCAGGTCGGCGTTCGGACCTTTACACGGATTCGGCAACTGCTTCCATGGTCCCCAGATGCTTTTTGAGGTAAACATACGAGCCTTGTTGGGCGCCCAACCTGTACATCCGCTTGTAATCATCCAATACACACCGTCTTTCTTGAATATGGCCGGAGCCTCATTCTGTCCTCCGGGTGCCACGCGTGTGAAGCGACCTGTATGTGCCGTGTAGTCAGCGTTAAGCTCGGCTATCTGTAAAGTCAGGTTCTCCTCCGACGAATATATGTGATAAGCTCGTCCGTCGTCATCCACATACACCGTCTGGTCGCGCGACATTTGTCCTGTGGCCATATCACGCTTAAAGAGCAGACCCTGTTTAACGGCGTTCATCCACTCCGGTGTCCACCATGTTTTATAGTTGGCGGCGTTCAGCGTGTCCATTCCGGCTATGTATTGGGGAGTCATCTCCACTGTTGTCTTGCCCGGGTTCACACGTCCCGAACGCAGGTATTTGTACGGACCTTCCGGCTTGTCGCTTATTGCCACACCATAGCGTGCGGCGGCATATCCTTTTCCTTTAAGTTCAAGGTGGAACCACATCACGAACTTATTTGTCTTGGCATTATAAACAACCTTCGGCCTTTCGAGAATGCAACCACGCTCAATGTCGCTGCCGGGAGTGTCGCTCACGGCAAGAGCCACGCCACGGTTAGTCCAGTTGACGAGGTCTTTCGATGAGTAACAGGTAACGCCGACGTATGCCGAACTGGTGGTGTCGGCCTTATGTTCGCCGAACCAGTAGTACGTGCCTTTATGGTTTATTACTCCGCCGCCGTGCGCGTTGATGTGTACACCACGATTGTCGAGCCAGATGGCTCCGGGCTTGATTGTCTTAACCGGGGTTGCCGTGCCTGTGCCTGCGGCGTGCGCAGGCATCAGTACGGTCGTAATGAATAGTGATAATAGTTGTATAATTTTCATAATGTCAGTATGTCTGCATTTATTTCCATGTTGCAAAGATAGTCATAAAAATCTGTACTGACGGGTGGAAAAACGGTATTAAAACGCCTTTTTTTCGTAAATAACTGTTTATTATCGGTAATTCCGTGTTTTCGGTGGTGTTTATTAATAAAACGACTTCAATAAGTTTCGGCTCGTGAAACATGATGTTTTGCGGCCTGAAACCTATCGTTTTGCATCATAAAACAATAGGTCTTGTAATGACCTTGATTATCAATTAGTTATGCGCATGTCGATGAATATGACCCGTCAGTTTGTCTGTTGAAAATTCAAATTGGCCTGCATATACGTTTTTTGATATGAACTCGTTTAAACTTTTTATTCCTTGTCATAATCGAGTATTTTTTCGTCCGGTTTTGTTACTCGAAGAGGACGCATAGCGGGCTATGCAACCGATGAGAGGGACAAAAGCAGGCAAAAAAGACCGGTTAGGGCAAGGAAAGAATAAAATTAATGTACAGCATGACATTTCGGTAAAAAGTTTAAACGAGTTCTATGTTAAATGTGGCGTAATTTCAGATTTTGTTGTACCTTTGTCGGGTGCAGAGCGTACCGACACATAACGCATGTTTCGGTAATCTGACTTTTATTATGGTCTGCTCGGGCATGTATATTGTTTTTCATGCAGGCGATAGAAACCTTAACTCGGTCAAATAACCAAAACAAAAATTTTAATATAATGAGAAAAGAAAGACAATTTTACAACCTGATGAGGTTGTTGTTGATTGTAGCATTGGCCCTGCCTATGGGAATGAAGGCAGCCGACGTAACCGAACTCGGCCGTCGCCTTAGCTTGTTACCGGGCGTAAGCGGTGTTGAAAGACTTGAAAGTTCGAAGTTTGACGAGAAGTATGTGTTCTTTATCAACCAACAGTTGGACGCTAAAAATCCCTCTGCCGGAAACTTCAACCAGCGTGTCGTGCTCTGCCACCGTGGGTATGACCGCCCCACGGTTATTGTTACCGAGGGCTATAACGCCGACTATGCTCTGCGCAAAGACTATATCGATGAGCTGTCGAAACTGTTTGACACCAATATAATAACGGTGGAGTATCGTTATTTCGGCAAGTCAATGCCGCAACCATGTGACTGGCAATACCTCACGGTTGAAAATTCGCTCTATGACCTGCATAATGTCAATCGCACGCTTCATTCCCTATATGAAGGCAAATGGATTTCAACCGGTATAAGCAAGGGCGGACAGACAACGATGTTCTACCGTACTTATTTCCCCGACGATGTCGATGTGTCGGTTCCTTATGTGGCTCCGCTTAACAGTCGCGTTGAGGACGGTCGCCACGAACCCTTTCTGCAGCATCGTGTAGGCGATGCCGCAACCCGCCGTAAGGTACTCGATTTCCAGTTGTTGCTGTTCAAGCGTAAAGCCGAATTGCTGAAAATGTTTGACGCATACTGCACAAGCAAGCACTACACTTTCCGTGTGCCGGTGGCCGAGATATTCGATTTCAGCGTTTTTGAGTACGCCTTTGCTTTCTGGCAGTGGGGATATGACGCTAACAAGATTCCTGCCGCAACGGCTGACAACGAGACCGTTTTCAAATATTGGATTGGCATTTGTGAACCTGACTATTTCTCGGCACAGACTCCCTATGTGTCGTTCAACGTGCAGGCCGCAAAGGAGTTGGGCTACTATGGTTATTACACAAAACCATTCAAAAAATACCTCAGCATAAAGACAGCAAAAGGCTATCTCGGTCGTGTGATGCTTCCAGCTGAACTGCAAGACCTGAAGTTTGACCCCTCGCTATATAATAAAACGGTTGATTTTCTTAAAAACAATGATCCGAAAATGGTTTATATCTATGGCGATATCGACCCGTGGGGTGCGTCGGGTATAGCCGGTGCGCCGTGGCTGAAAGGCAAGCATAATCTGAACGTGTTTGTTTGTCCGGGCGGTTCGCACCGCACGCGCATACTGTCGTTTCCCGAAAACACTCGCAAGAGGATTATCAATCTGATTAAAAGTTGGATAGACTGAGGCTTTCTCACGTAAGGGTGTGGCCTGTATCGGTCTGTCTGGCAGGCTTACACCTATAATTATATATGAGAAAAATATTCAAAAGTGTTTAAAGAAACGCCTTATGACGTCATTTTTTAAATTTTATTTGTGTATTCCGGAAAAAATATTTAAGTTTGCAACCCTGAAAGCATGACATGTTTACAGCTTGTATGCTTAGTGTGATTAACATGGAAAACCGATTCATGGACTAAAAAAGTTATATGATGGACTCTCAAGAAAGAACTCTCGAGCAAGAGAAGGAAGAACTGAACACCGTGGTTGCGGAAACCGATGTTCAGACTGACGATGCCGCCGTGGCTAAAAAAATCTACAACAACAAAAAGGAAGTTGTTGACCGTGTAAGGGAAATTGCACACAGCGACGATAATCCGCAGAAAGATGAAATAGACTATCTCAAGACTATATTTTATAAAATGCACTTCGCCGAGCGTGAGGCTGACATGAAAGCCTATATAGACGGTGGAGGCGACCCTGCCGCATATAAGGCTCTGCCTGATGAGGACGAGGAGGCTTTCAAGGCAGAAATGGGCATAATAAAAGAAAAACGTGCCAAAATATTCATGCAGACCGAGCAGGAGAAACTTGACAATCTGAAAAGAAAACTCGAGATAATAGAGCAGATAAAGGCCCTGATAACCTCACCTGAGGAAGCCAACAAGTCTTATCAGGACTTTAAAAAACTCCAGCAGGAATGGAAAGACATAAAACTTATTCCGGCTGAGAAGGCTAACGAGCTGTGGCGTAATTATCAGCTGTATGTGGAGCAATACTACGACTTGCTTAAACTTAACAGTGAAGCCCGCGAGTATGATTTCAAGAAGAATCTTGAGATTAAGACTCACCTTTGCGAGGCCGCTGAGAAACTTGCTGACGAGGAGGACGTGATAAGCGCGTTCCACCAGTTGCAGAAATTGCACCAGGAATATCGTGAGACCGGTCCCGTGGCAAAGGAGCTTCGCGAGGAATTATGGACTCGTTTCAAGGCTGCTTCAACGGTGATTAACAAGCATCATCAGCAGCATTTTGAGGCTTTGCGCGCTAAAGAGGAGGAGAACCTTACCCTTAAGACCGCTCTCTGCGAGAAGATTGAGGCTATCAATGCCGATGTACGCAAAACCGCAGGCGACTGGGAGAAGGCTACAAAGGATATAATAGCCATACAGACGGAATGGAAGACCATTGGTTTTGCGCCGCAAAAAATGAACGTTAAGATTTTTGAGCGTTTCCGTTCGGCTTGCGATTCTTTCTTTGGCAGCAAGGCTGAGTTCTTTAAAGGACTTAAAGAACAGTTCGCCGAGAACGCCGAGAAGAAAAAGGCTCTCGTCGAGCAGGCACAGTCTTTGCAGGACAGCACTGATTGGAAAGCGGCCGGCGACAAGTTTGTTGCCATGCAGAAAGAGTGGAAAACCATTGGTATGGTGCCGAAGAAACTCGGCGACAAGCTGTGGAATGACTTCCTTACGGCTTGTAACCATTTCTTTGAACAGCGCAACAGCGCCAATGCCGGAGCGCGTGGCGAGGAGCGTGAGAACCTTGACAAGAAGCGTGATATAGTGGAGCGGCTCAAGGCTTTGGCCGAGAATGTCGAGGAGGCTGCACAGGATAAGGTTCGTGAACTTGTGAACCAATATAACGCAGTCGGTCATGTCCCGTTTAAGGAGAAGGACAAACTGTATAAAGACTATCATGAAGTGCTCGACAAACTGTACAAGCAGCTTAACATATCGACTTCACGTCGCCGTCTTGACAAGTTTAAGAACAACTTGAAGAACGTGGCCGAGAAGGGTGCCGATGCTCTTGACAACGAGCGTGGTCGACTGATGCGTCGCTATGAGCAGCTGCGTCAGGAAATACAGACATACGAGAATAATCTCGGTTTTCTTAACGCAAGTAGCAAGAAAGGTAACAGCCTTATCGACGAACTGAACCGAAAGGTGCAGAAACTGAAGGACGATATGGAGCTGGTTAAGCAGAAAATCAAGGCTATTGATGCCGAGAATAAATAATGATAATTCTGCGGCGAAGTGATTTAACATGTTTTGCTTGCCGTAAAAGTATTATTTATTCCATTGAGTTATTTAATACAATAAATCCCCGAAGTTCTATTGAGCTTCGGGGATTTATCTTTTTTATTTGTCGGTAATCAAGAATGTTATCAAAGAACAAGAGCGTGTCCTGATATGTTGTGTCGTGTTTGGACTCACTGTTTATTTTATTTCAACTTTTAACGGATTACGCTGTGTGTCAATGAAACTCTTTGAGCGTACCTGCCATTCAGTCCATGTTCGTACATCATAAGAACTCCATGCCGAACCGAAACAGTACGTGAAGCGTTCTCCCGGTTTATATTCTGTAACTCCGATGGCATGGCCTGCCACACCGTTTACCTTGGTGTCTATGGGCAGATATTTTGTCTTCACCTTTCCGAACGGATAAACCGTGCCTACATAAACCTGTTGGTTGAGTTGTTCGGGACGGTCTGTCGGGTCGGCATAGAGTGCGTAATCGCGACCAAGAGCAATGCTTTTGGTGTCAGCCGAGTGTATGACGACACCCGACGCGAGGTCTATCTTATGGCTTACACCATCATACCACACGGTTATTCGGTTGTAGTTGCTGCCCTTATCAAGACTTACGAGGCGGTGCTCAACTACATTTTTATCCCCGTCAACGTCAGTCGGATTATATGTAAGATGTACGGTGAAGCGCAGGGGGCCGTTATCGAGAATCTCGTAAGTCTTGTAGCAATAAGGCAAAACCAGTTTTCCTTTTGACATAAGGGCAGGCGCGCCACAACCAAGGGTAGGACCTACGCCGTATGCGTCAAGGCCGGTGCCGTGGTCAAGGTGGTATGAGATAGTTGCCTCAAGCCGTCTTGCGTCATCATGTTTGCCGGCTTTACGCAGTCTGCTCATTTCCGATCGCACGCTGAATTCGGCCTTATAGCGGTTCTCTGCGTCAAGATACGGCATACTCTTTGTCCATAAGTCGGTACCGAAAGAGCGTTCTCCGGTACGCTGAAGTGCCGGGCCATACATGCGGTAAATACCACGGTCATTCTCCCATGTAAGGTCATCAAGACGGTCTACATACACTTTGCCGAAAGCGAAGCTGACCGGTTTCTGCGGGTTTCCCTGCTCAACGGTGAATGTCGCGGTTCCTTTAGGCTGAACGGCGGTCTCAATCAGCAATTTACCGTCATGGGTAATCTGATACGAGACCTCTTGTCCGAGAGCGTTACGCACAATGAAAGGTGTGCCTGACTGTACACCAAGGTGGCTGTAAACGGCCTGTGCGTCAATTTCAACAAGTTCCTGACGTTGGATATCAAGGCCGTTACTGACCTTGATAGTTACATTTCCGGCCATTGCCGGAGCCAATGACAGCATAGCCGCCACTGCGATTGCAATCTTCTTAATCATAATAAATTAAATATATTCAATAGTTGATAATATGGCAAATTTACTGATAACGTATGTGAGTCCGATATTAAAGAATATTGAACTGCTTGTACAGGCGTGATGTTTTCATGCCTTTATTGCAGATAAACAATAAATTACATTAGACTGTCGCTCCCATTTCACCACAAATTTAATAGAAATATTTTGTATAATCAATGAATTTCGGAAGTTTTTTGTGTAAGAAATTTAAAATATTATATTGCCAGGCTCGATTGTGAAAGATATAACGTTGGATAGTTATTGAAATTAGCGGTATTTTACGAAAAAATACTCGATTAGGACGAGAAATAAAAAGTTTAAACGAGTTCTATAATAAGATGTGTATAGAATACGATTACATTCTATTTGCGGAAAATACGAATATTACCCTCTAATTTTGTGAAAAAACAGCGTGTCGATTAACTGAATTTTATATAATTTTGCCACATCAAAAGCAGTCGGGCGGTCAACTGCCGCCACGATGAACGTGAAAACTGACGCCCTGACAAGGCAGACGCTAACAAAGAAAATAAACTAACCAAATTAACATTATTAATTAACGTGTTTATGAAGAACGGAACACAGACACCACTGCCTAAGAGAATGTTGTTCTCGGCAGCACTCGCAACGGCCTTTATGGTCGGTTTCCCGATGGCGGCACAAGCTGACATACAGCATGTAAACGCCATTAATCAGTCGGGAGGAGTAAAAGGTAATATTGTTGACCAAAACGGCGACCCCATAATCGGAGCTACCGTGAGAGTCGACGGAACAAGCAACGCAACCGTATCTGACCTTGACGGAAATTTTGTATTGAGTAATGTAAAGGAAGGTACACTTACTGTCAGCTTTATCGGTTATAAAAGTCAGACTGTAAAATTTCGCGCAGGAACACCCGTAAAGGTTAAACTTGAGGAAGACACCGAGATGCTTGACGATGTGGTTGTGGTTGGTTACGGTACGATGAAACGCAAGAACTTCACCGGTTCTGTTTCTACCGTAGAGACTGCAAACAGTGCTATTTCGCTTATGCCTACCACAGATGCCATGAGTATGCTGCGAGGCACGACGACAGGTCTTACCGTTTCACAGCCGCAGGGTGCCGGACAGACAGCCTCAATGGTGGTTCGCGGACAGAAATCAGTGAACGGTGGTTCTGACCCTCTGCTCGTTGTAGACGGTGTTATCTACATGGGTACGCTTCGAGACATCGACCCGTCTACCATACAGAGCATGAGTATTCTTAAAGACGCGACCTCATTGGCCGCTTATGGTTCACAGGCTGCCAACGGTGTGATTATGGTTACAACCAAGAAAGGTAAGCTCGGCAAGCCGGTTGTAAACGTGAATACTTCATGGACATTCAGCGGTGCTACCGCAAAACCGGACGTGTTGAGTCCTCAGAATTACGTTAAGAAGGTAAACGCCCTTTACGGTCTTGACGAAGATGCGGACCCGACATGGATGCGCGAGAACGAATATGCCAACTATAAGGCCGGAAAGACAACCGACTGGTTTGATTATGTAACCCGCACAGGTGTGCTGCAGAACTACTCCGCATCAGTATCGGGTGCCACCGAGAAACTCAACTACTTCATGTCAGGCTCATACACCGGACAGAAAGGTATCGTTATCGGTGATGATTACAAGCGTACCAACTTCTCTACACGCCTTCAGTCTGATATTACCGATTGGTTGCAGATAGGTGGAGGCATTAACTATTCGTTCAACAACTATTCAGGGGCCACCGTCTACAATTTCTATCAGACAGTCCGCATGAGTCCTTACGGCCAGCCTACACGTGAGAACGGTATGCCGGAGAAGTTCCCTGTAAACGAAGGTATCTACCGTACAAACCCGCTTTGGGATGTACTCAGCAACACAATTGATGACCATGACACTTATGCCACGACCATGCTTACAGGCCATGTGCTTATCAAGTGTCCGTGGATTGAGGGCCTGTCATATCGTATGAACGCTCGTTATTCTACTGATAACATCGTTCGCGACTACTTCACACATGAGGGCTACTATATTAAAGAGGGTGTCGGTGAAGACCGTTATTCTGACGCTACAGTTGCAAACTATCTTGCTTCAGCCAACGGATATAACGCTCGCACAAAGAACACTTATTGGGTGTGGGACCATATCGTTAATTTCAACCGTCAGTTCGGCAAACATTATCTTGACATAACCTATGTTTACACCCGCGACTCTAAAGAGTACACATATAATAGTTTCAGCGGTAGCGACTTCGCGGCCCTTGGCAACTCGCTGTTGGGTTATAACGGACTGAAGCTGGCTGAGACTCAGAAAATTTCAAGTCAGGACTACACACGTCATACAGATGTAGGTTACCTCGGTCGAATCAGCTATAACTATGACGATACTTATCATTTGAACGTGTCAGTACGCCGCGACGGTTCGTCAGTGTTCGGCTCTGAGAGCAAGTGGGGTACTTTCCCGGCTGTAGGTGCGGCTTGGACTGTGAGCAACGAGGCCTTTATGGAGAAAGTAAAAGCCGTAAACTACTTGAAGGTAAAGGCATCTTGGGGTAAGAACGGTAACCAGTCGCTCAGCCCTTATCAGACACTTTCGCAGATTACGCTCGGACAGATGGGTGGTTTCAGCTATCCGTTTGGCAATACATCCGAGACAAGCTGGGGTCAGCGTATCACCGTATTCGGTAACCCGACCCTCGGTTGGGAGGAAACCGAGTCATGGAACTACGGCTTTGAACTCGGACTTTTCAACAACCGCGTGCACATTGACTTTGACGGTTACTTCTCCAAGACAACCGACCAGATATTCAACCGCAGCATCCCTGTTATGATTAACGGTCTTACATCAATGAAGGCCACCATGGGACGCGTTGACAACTGGGGTATTGAGTTTACAATTACAACAGAGAACATCAAGACAAAAAACTTCAACTGGCAGTCTTCTCTCAACTTCTATCTTAACCGAAACAAACTGAAGGAGCTTTACGGCGACGGTAAGGACGATAAGACTAACTCATTGTTCCTTGGCAAATCGCTCGGCGCAATCTATGGTTACAAGACCATCGGTATCGTGCAGGAGGATGACACCGAGTACATAAAGGCTACAGGTGCCGAGCCGGGCGACGCTAAATTCGCAGACATTACCGGCGACGGAAAAATCACTGATGAAGACCGTACAATACTCGGTTACCGCAAGGAGAACTTCCGCATGAACCTCGGTAACACCATTCAGTACAAGAACCTTGAGCTTTACTTCCTGTTGAACGGAGTGTTCGGCGGTGGCGGTTACGGTATGGAGGTTAACCGCTTCGCTTATCAGACATCGTCAGACGTGCAGGGCGACAACAACCTTAACCACGGTTGGTGGACACCCGAGAACAAGAGCAACAAGTATCCGCGTATAAACTATACAAGCGGAGACTTCCTGCCGCTGCAGTGCTGGGGCTTTGTACGCCTGTCAGACCTCAGCCTCTCTTACAACATGAAGATGCCTTGGATGAAGACAATCGGTCTTGAGAACCTGAAAATCTACATGGCTTGCAAGAACCTCTTCACCATTACCGGTTGGGAAGGTGGCGACCCCGAGATTCAGCAGACTCTGCCTAACTCAGGCTACAGCTATGGTTATCCACTCTCAAGAAGCGTTTCATTCGGTGTAAACTTAACATTCTAACTTCTAAGCATTAAAGTATGAAGAACAAATATATAGCCGCAGGTCTGCTGGCAATGGCACTCGGATTCTCATCATGCGATGACACCGCTTTCCTTACCGAGCACCCGCGCACCAATTATACAAGCGACAACGCCTATAATACCGTCGATCAGGTAAAGGCGAACATAACGAACCTGTATGTACATATACGCTACTGGTATCAGAACAATTACTTTATGAAGGGCTTGGGCTCCGACTATATGGACACACCCTACTTCCGTTGCACCGGTAACGGCTACAGTAATTATTCCACATGGTCATCAACCTCAAACAGTTCAAACCAGATTTACGACGCTCTGTTCCAGTTGGCCAACTATGCCAACCAGACACTGGAGGGCTACAACAAAGAGGGTTTGGTTTGGAACGAAGAAGAGAAGAAAGAGGTTTACGGACAGATTATGTTCTTCCGTGGATATGCCTACCTCTCACTGGGCGAGTTGTTCGGTGGTGTGCCTTTGGTTGACACATTTTATAAAGACGTTAAGCTCGACTTCACCCGCTCTACACGAGAACAGACTTATGAGTTTGCTATAAAAGACCTTGAAGAGGCTTGCAATAATCTTCCGGACTATCCGTCAGAGGCGGGACGTGTGGCTAAAGGTGCTGCTTACCATTTCCTCGCAGAGGCTTACGTGGCACTTGCTTCGATAAAGAACAACGACAAGACATCTCTTGACAACGCCATTAAATATGCCGACATGGCTATCGCCCTGCATCCGCTTATGACCGAGCGCTTCGGTACACGTGCCACTCCCGGCGCAGGAACAAAAAAGAACGGTGTAGACGCTTATTATGCTGACGGTAATGTATTCTTCGACCTCTTCCAAGAAGGCAACTACGATTACTGTGAAGGTAATACCGAAGCCATGTGGACACTTGAAAACGACTATACGGTGTACCACAAGTTCGGAGGTAACAACGTGGTTACTTCTCCCCGAGAGATGTCTGCCGTTCTGCGCGACGTAACTTGGGATAAAGAATACCTCAAGACCGAGAATGACGGTGTTGCCTCCGGTCCTTGGGCCGGCAATATCGACGAGACACAGTATCCCGGTGGTAACGTCTGCGCTTATGTTGGTGGTCGAGGAGTAGGTAGCATGGCTCCTACATCTTATATTATCACCGATATTTGGAAGGATGACGAGGGAGACCTTCGCAATGCTCCGTGCAACATTCGCCGCACATTCAAGTGTATGGATAAGAATAGTAAACTCTACGGACAGGATGTTCCGCTTGACAAGCTCGACTTTACAGCACAGAAGATTACTGAGTTCTGGCCCTTGTGGACCAAGCAGGCTCCTATCGACGATTGGGGTTATGACGACCTGAGCGACGGTGGTAACCGCTCAAACATGTACTGCGACCAGTACGCTTTGCGTTCTGCCGAGACTTATCTGTTGGCAGCCGAGGCTTATCTGCGTGAAGGCAATGCCGAGAAAGCAGCCGAGTACATCAATAAGGTTCGTCAGCGTTCAAACGCAAAGAAGGTAACAGCCGATAAGGTAACGATGCAGTACATTCTTGACGAGCGTGCCCGCGAGCTTTACGGTGAGGAGCGCCGTTGGTGTACATTGCTCCGTATGAGCGACGGAACCAACGACTACGGTATCAAGAGCATTAACGACCACGCCATGTACATTGCACAGCAGTCGTTCTGGAGGGGTTATTTCACCACCACACACGACAAGATTACAAAGTGGAACCTCTTCCCGATACCTCAGACTGTAATTGATACCAACACCGGTGCGACTATCGAGCAGAATCCCGGTTGGTAACACCTTGCAGGTATGACCTGCAGAATTTTACCGATAACTTATAACATCGGCCTGCATTGACAATGCGTCAATGCAGGCCGATTTCTTTTTCATAGGATTGAAGTTTTATGCTATGGAAGTTGTTTAAACTATTGTGATTTGTGAATTTTTTTTCTATGGTTAATAAAACTTGTTGTTTTGCAACGCAATTCCATAAGTATCGGAGTGTAAAATATATTGTTTTGCAACGCAAAACATGTTGTGTCATAACAGTATGATTGCCGGTGGATTGTGAGGTGTGTACAGAGTGTGTCGTATTCTGATGTGGGCAGGTGGTGAAGATGCCCCCATCAGACTCGTGCTGACTACGGTTTATTTGTATTTTGTTTAATATATCACTCAAAAACTGTAAAATTCTTGCGCATAAGAATAAAAAACAGTATCTTCGCAAGAAAATACGTTAACGACTATGATTGAATACTTTGCGACACATTTGTGGCAGATGTGGATACTTGTAACAATTGCCTGCCTTATAATCGAATTGACCAATGGCGACTTCTTCATAATGTGTTTTGCCATAGGGGCTGCACTTACGGCGATAATCGCCGCGTGCGGGTTGGGTTTCTACGGCCAGTTGGTTGTGTTCGCCATTTGCTCGGTGTTGTGTATATTCTTCGTCAGGCCGTTTGCGTTGAAGTATATACATGCCGGACGAAAGGACCGACCGAGTAACGCCGACGCTCTTATGGGTCGCATCGGACGTGTCAGCCAGACCATTGTCGAGGGCGGCCACGGACGTGTCGCGATTGACGGTGACGACTGGAAGGCCGTATCGGCCGACGGAACTGCAATCGGACAGGATGAGAAGGTTCGTGTTGTGGGGCGTGAGAGCATAATACTTACTGTCGAGAGAACTTAAACCTATTGTTTTAAACTATAAAACCAATAATTTTATGAGCATTGTATTTTATGTTGTCATCGCGCTCGTTATATGTGCGCTGGTGTTGGTGAAGAAAAGTCTTGTCATCATACCGCAGTCTGAAACAAAGATAGTTGAGCGTCTCGGTCGTTACTATGCCACGCTGAAACCGGGTATAAACATAATAATTCCTTTTGTAGACCATGCAAAAGAGATTGTGTCGGTGCGACGCGGACGTTATGTTTACAGTGATGTAATCGATTTGCGTGAGCAGGTTTACGACTTTGACAAGCAGAATGTTATCACGAAAGATAACGTGCAGACAGAGATTAACGCATTGCTTTATTTCCAAATAGTTGACCCGTTCAAGGCTGTTTATGAAATCAGCAATCTGCCAAACGCAATCGAGAAACTTACACAGACAACACTTAGAAATATTATCGGTGAGCTTGAATTGGACCAGACCCTCACATCGCGCGATACTATAAACACAAAGTTGAGGGCGGTGCTCGATGATGCTACCAATAAGTGGGGAATAAAGGTTAACCGTGTGGAACTTCAAGATATTACTCCTCCGGAGAGTGTTCTGCAGGCCATGGAAAAACAGATGCAGGCCGAGAGAAACAAGCGTGCTACGATTCTTACCAGTGAGGGTGAGAAAGCTGCCGCCATATTGAAGTCGGAAGGTGAGAAGACAGCCATAATAAACAAGGCTGAGGCAGACCGCCAGATGGCCATCCTTAATGCCGATGGTGAGGCTCAGGCGCGTATCCGTAAGGCTGAGGCCGAGGCTATCGCCATCGAGAAGATTACCGAGGCTGTTGGCAAAAGCACAAATCCGGCCAACTATTTGTTGGCGCAGAAGTATATACAGATGCTTGAGGAACTGGCACAGGGTGACAAGACCAAGACTGTCTACCTGCCTTATGAGGCCACAAACCTTATGGGTAGCATCGGTGGTATAAAAGAATTGTTTAAAGGTGAATAACAAAAGGTGGTTTTTATATTGACCGCTTTAAATGAACTGTAATTTTATATGAATATTTGTATTGTAGCGGGGGCTCGTCCTAACTTTGTTAAGATAGCCCCTTTGGCACGTGCCATAGATGCCGCGCGAGACGGTGGAAATGATATTGATTACACTTTAGTGTATGCGGGGGTTGAGAATGACCCTACGCTTGAGCCGTCGCTGTTCGCCGACCTTGAGGTTCGCCGTCCTGACGTGTATCTGGGCGTTGACTGTACTAATCTCAACGAGCTTACCGGTCGTGTGATGTCAGAGTTTGACAATTATCTTGCGTCGCATCCAACTGATACAGTTATTGTGGTTGACGACCTCGCTTCGACAATGGCGGCAGCCATCGTAACGAAGAAACGCGGCATACGCTTGGCACATCTTGTGGCCGGCACACGGTCGTTTGACATAAATATGCCTAAGGAGATTAACCGTCTTGTAATCGACGGATTGTCAGACCTGTTGTTCACCGCAGGTATGAGCAATACCAGCACCGCTAACCGTGAAGGTGCCGAATTGTCGAAGGTCTATATGGTCGGAAACATACTAATGGATACACTCCGTCATAACCGTATGCGCCTTGTCCGTCCGCAGGTATTTGATAATTTGGGTCTTGAGCCGGGCAGCTATATCGTTTTGACCGTTAACCGTAAGGCTCTGCTTGCAGATAAGGCTAAATTGAAATCCATGATAGATTCTTTAGCTTATTCGGCCGGAAATGTCAGGGTTATAGCGGCGTTGCGCTCACAGGCTTGCAGCGTGGTGGCTCCGATGGCCGAAGGGCACTCTAATATCACAATAACCGAACCGCTGACTTACTTGGAATTCGGTTATCTGACAGCGAACGCCATGGGCGTTGTTACCGACTCCGGCAATGTGGCCGAGGAAGCGACGTTCAACGGTGTGCCCTGTATAACATTGAATAGTTATACCGAGCATATAGAGACAGTTAAATGTGGCTCAAATGTTCTGGTGGGTGAAGATGCAGATAAGTTGTCGGCCACAGTTCAGGATATGGTTTCTTCCCGTTGGAAGAAGTGCGCTCTGCCCGACAGATGGGACGGACGTACATCGGAGCGTATCGTACAGATATTGATGGAGGCTAAGTAAATCTCATAAACAGACTTAATTACACGGGTTATTCTCATCAGAGGGTGTGTCAACAACGTTAATCCATACTCCCGCAAAACCGGTGATAGTGGATTTTTGCACATCATCCGTTCAGACATATCCTATTTTAAATAATAATAAAATGGAAAAAAAGATTGTTCTTATTACCGGTGCGACAAGCGGTATAGGTGAGGCTTGCGCGCGGAGATTTGCAATGGGAGGCTATGACCTCATTATTACAGGACGTAACGTGGAGAAGCTGAATGCAGTTAAGCAGGAGGCTGAGAAAGAAGGTGCCGATGTGTTGGCCTTGAACTTTGACGTGCGTAACCGCAAAGCGGCTACGGAGGCCATTGAGGGGCTTACCGGTAAATGGGCCACAATCGATGTACTTGTCAATAACGCCGGACTTGCGCTCGGACTTGACAAAGAGTATGAGGGCTGCATGGACGACTGGGAAACCATGATTGACACTAACATAAAAGGTCTGTTGACAATGACCCGTCTCGTTGTTCCGGCCATGGTGAAGCGTAATAAAGGGCATGTTATAAACATCGGCTCGGTTGCCGGAGACGCCGCTTATGCCGGAGGAAATGTCTATTGCGCCACAAAGTCGGCCGTCAAGGCCCTGTCTGACGGTCTTCGCATTGATGTGGCACACACCGCCGTGCGTGTTACCAATGTCAAGCCGGGACTGGTTGAGACTAATTTCAGCGTTACCCGTTTTCGTGGAAACAAAGATACAGCCGATAACGTTTATAAAGGCATACAACCGCTGACCGGTGATGATATTGCCGAGGTTACATATTATGCGGCCAGTGCTCCGGAGCATGTTCAGATTGCTGAAGTGCTTGTTTTGGCCACTCATCAGGCTAACGGTACGGTTATCAACCGTGATGTCAACCGTGTAGAGAACTTGTCATAAACGGAATAAAGAAGGTGTATTAACGCAAGAGTAGGGCGTGTCAAAATTCGATGTTGGTTATTTTGACACGCCCTGATAAGTTAAATTGAACTCGTTTAAACTTTTTATTTCTTGTCATAATCGAGTATTTTTTCGTCCGGTTTTGTTACTCGAAGAGGGCGCATAGCGAGCTATGCAACCGATGAGAGGGACAAAAGCAGGCAAAAAAGACCGATTAGGACAAGGAAAGAATAAAAATTAATGTTCAGCATGACATTTCGGTAAAAAGTTTAAACGAGTTCATTATTAAAGACCTTCATTGAGGTGTTGGTGCTTTATTTTTATTTTTCGAAATGTTGGTAGTCTTTAGATGTGCGCCAGTTTCCACCCCATTTGAAACCATGTTTTATAAACAAACGGTAACACAAATCCTCACGGTCAATCTTCATTTTAAACTTTTTTGAACGGTCGGCATAAGGGCGTGCCGTTTTCGGATTTACCATAGTGATACGCCCGTTGCTGCGGCGAACGTGAGGATTGTATAGCGGATTGATATCAACCGCACGCCCGAGGCTGTGGTTTGACAGCTTTTTCGAACCGGCTATTGCTCTGAAATTAAAGCAAGTAGAGTTATTGGCTGTCATGCTACGCTCATCGTCAGCACCATATTCGTCAATCAGCACCATGCGTTCAATAGGGTAACGGGCATTATATAGCTCACGAAAAATATTGAGTAAATCCGTGCTTATGGCACGGTTACAAATCATTTCACCCATACGTATGTTTCCATCTGCGTCATAGTGCAACACCCGCAGATAACGCAATTCTTTGAGTGGCACAGTGCAATCATTGCGGTATGAATGTCCTTTTATTCGTTCAAATATGGTTTTATCAATATTCGAACTTGTGAAACAGCGGTCAATACCTTGTTTTCGAACTTCATCGCCACTTATTATATAGCCGGCTCGCCACTTTAAAGGCATACGGGTATCGCCGATTGTACCGGCATTGCAAACTATGTTAGCAATGAAAAAGCATAATATAAAGATGAGTTTTTTCATATCAGATACATAAAAATGAACTCGCTTAAACTTTTTATTTCTTGTCATAATCGAGTATTTTTTTGTCTGCTTTTGTTACTCGAAGAGGGCGCATAGCGGGCTATGCAACCGATGAGAGG
>Cebus_capucinus_imitator_PRJNA485217_SSR102__coassemble_966_pt1 | contig 18519 bp, 11 predicted proteins | sample Cebus_capucinus_imitator_PRJNA485217_SSR102__metabat2_high_PE_011 | metagenome-assembled genome bin Cebus_capucinus_imitator_PRJNA485217_SSR102
AAGAATAAAAATTAATGTAACGCATGACATTTCGGTAAAAAGTTTAAACGAGTTCATTACTTTAATAGATAAATAAAAAAGACAGCCCGACAAATCAATTTGCCGGGCTGTCTTTTTATTAAACTCGTTTAAACGAGTTCATTTGGTTCAATATGATATGTTATCTTTCGGTCAAGAATTTGCGTGCCGCTCGCAGCTGGTGTCGCATAATACTCAAGAACTCCTGACTCTCCTGAAGGATGTTCAGATACAGAAGCGCGACCTTCATATTTATTCCACTATCCTGTTGCAGGCGGTCGATGAGGCTTTTACGCATGCCTGACAGGCGGTCCTTACATTCGTCGGCAAGCTGTAATGTCGCGTCATACTCGTTATAGCGGTTTGTCGAAATCATTTCGGCTGTGACTCCCATAAGCTCGTTTATGGTTTGGCGTACCGGCTCAAACTCGTCAACATAGTTCTTTGGCAACGGTGAGAAGTTGTTGTCAACATGCTCCTTTACCGGTTCGAGCATACGCTTCAGGCAGTACACAAACTGCTGATTACTGTTTGCGCCGAGGTGGAACCACGTGTTACGCTCTATTGCCACAGCCGACGGTATGCGACGCATGGCCAACAGCTCCTTGCGGCGGAACTTCTTAAGCTGTGCCTGCTCCTCTTTAAGCGCGCTTGAGCATTTGCGCAACTCTTTGAGGTTCTCGTCCTGAATACCGTTTATGATACGATTGTATTGTTCGAGAGCAAAGCCGGTAACGAAGCTTTGCGTGCGAGACACATGCTTTGACAGCAAGTCCCATACAATATCCTTGTCGCGTGTACGCATCATCAGTCTGAACACGTCGTCTTTTTTCTCCTCTTTCATCTTCTTAGAGTACTGGCGGTTGCTGCGCCAAAGCAGGTAAACGTCAAGTGCCATAAAGAGAATCATGACCACAAAACCACCATAGTGCATAAGGATGCACACCAATGCGGCGGCCGCAAACGCCACTCCGGCGGTAACGAACCATCCGCCGATTACCGAGATTACACCTGTAACACGGAATACCGCACTCTCACGGCTCCATGCGCGGTCGGCAAGCGAGCTACCCATTGCCACCATGAATGTAACATAAGTGGTTGATAACGGCAACTGATAATTTGTACCTATTATAATAAGCATGGCGGCCAACACGAGGTTCACGGCAGCGCGCACCTCGTCGAATGCCGCCCCGTCGGCCAAAATGACCTCCTCCTTGTCAAAACGGCGGTCAATCCAGCGTGCCACAGGTTTCGGTATGAAGCGTGCCACGCTCTCGTTCATATCCTGTGTGGCGCGCACAATGCTTCGTGCCGCACGCGACGAACCGAACATCTCGTCGCCCTCATCCTGACGACTGAGGTCAACGCTGGTCTTGACAACATTCTGTGCTTTCTTTGATGTAGCCATGGCGATAACCATAATGATTCCGGCAAGAATCAGATATAGCAACGGACTCTTGGCCGAAGACATCAGCGAGGTCATCATGAACGAGTCATATTGTCCGTTTCCGTTGGCCATAAAGTCTTGCAGAGAGTCGAGTCCGGCCAGAGGAACACCGATGAAGTTGACAAGGTCGTTTCCGGCGAAGGCCATTGCAAGGGCGAACGTTCCGGCCAAAACCACAAGTTTGAACACATTTATGCGGAGCAGATGTAAAATCTCCATCAGCACGGTTGAGCCTACAAAGGTAACAAGCATAAGCCACGGTGTGTTCTCGTCAATCCATGTTCGGGCCGTGTCGCTTATGTAAGGCGAGGCTCCGATACCCGCGATGAAGATGAAATAGGCCAACGCCGTGAAGGCAATTCCGCCGAAGACGGCGATAGTGTAACGCAGGTGCTTCTTATAATTAAAGGTGAACACCATGCGCGAAATCCATTGAACCACCACACCGAAGAAAAAAGCTATGGCCACCGACACGAAGATGGCGATGATTACGCTCAAAGCCTTGTCGCTGTTGAGCAGGTCGTAGATGCTCAACGTAGGGTCTGCGCTCATTTTCAGTATGGCGATAATGAATGTCGCTCCAAGCAATTCGAATACGAGCGATACCGTTGTCGATGTCGGCATACCCAATGTGTTGAACACGTCGAGTATGACAACATCCGTAACCATTACGGCGAGGAATATCGTCATAACCTCATGGAATGAGTAACTCTCAGGCCGCATTATGCCATGTCGGGCTACATCCATCATTCCGGCACTCATCAAAGCGCCGATGAGTATGCCGACCGATGCCACCATGAGCACTGTGCGGTAACGGGCCACCTTGGCTCCGATTGCCGAGTTAAGAAAGTTTACGGCGTCGTTGCTGACTCCGACAAAGAGGTCGAAAACCGCCAGAATCAGCAGGAAAGCCACAATCACGATGTAAATCTCTGTCATTTTTGTTGCGATTTATTGTTAAGTATTCTTATTGTTTCGATTGTCTTGTTTTCGCCGCAAAGTTAGGAAATGTATGTTACAGTCATTTTAAGCGCGTGTTACAAAAGCGTTACAAATGTTTCCGACCCTCTGTCGTGCTTTGTCTGTTTACGGGTGTGTTGTCAGTCGCGATTATCCGTAGCAATTAGTGTTTGTGCCTTCCAAGCTCAAATAAGATTGTACCACCATACCGGTGTACACATTTACGTGTGGTTGCAAAATGAGGCATAAACTCCATAATGTATATCTTTGTGTATTTGCGAACCACTCAAAAAACGCCATGCTTTAAAATAAAATATCTCCGGGCGTAAATAAGCCCTAAAAATATGTGCTATTATAATATGTTGATACATAGTTGATTACACGGTTTTTGTGTGTGGTGTGCAATAAAAAGGCCGTATTTACTACCCTGAAATCCCTGTTTTTGCTCAAAAAAGAGTGCTTTTATCATCAGTAAAGAGGCTCTTTAGCACTCGTAAAGTGCCTCTTTCGCATCCATAAACAGGCACTTTGTCATCTGCGACCGGTCTGTTTACAATTTATAAGCGCATTTCCGGGCCATGCCGAAAGCTGTTTCGCAAGTTTTTACCGTAAGTCTCAATATATCAAAAATCCACGTCTGGTCTTAATCTCCTTACGTTTTGATTATTTGAATACCGCCGTTACAGTGCCTCTTGTTTAATGCGACGCTCAACCATGAAGGCTATCTCTGCGGTGAAGCATTAGGACTAACTGTTACGTAAGTTGCAGGAGAAAAAGTCGGATAAGACAGCCTGATGCCAAAGGAATGTAGCCGGCTGAACATAAAATTGTATTCCCGGAATATAGACAGTCTCAAACAGAGTCTGAGATGGTTCTTGAATAGAGTACAAATTTCATTATTTATTGCTGTAAATAAGCGATTGATAGTCGTACATGTAAGGCTTTCTTTATATAGAGGGATTAAAGTTTATCAAATCATCGAATATGAAGTCTTATTTTTCTAACTTTGAAACCTCTGCGAAACTAAGCGTCAAATAAAGGTGTAATAAATCGGGTATGTCAGAAAAAAGTTGTATTTTGCATTTTGCTTGCACCGATTTGACAATTCACTTGGTTTGCGCCACCTTTGGATAAGATAGGCCGCGCCTCGGAAATGCCGCGCCTCGGAAATGAAAATAAAACGAAGTGAAATGCGGTTTTATTTTGCATTTCACTCGGTTTGTACTACCTTTGCAAAGGATAGGCGACGGCTTGGCAATTTGAAGTATGCTTCATTGCGCTCGCCTTGCGCTACCTATGCATATAATTGAAGATACATTAATATTATAAAAGACATGAGAGGAACTATTGACTGCTTCTTGCCGTGCGCGTCATTGCAGGACATTGAGACTGCCATACGCCAATTAAGGGGAAGCCGTATAATTCGACATATAAATCTGCTTGTAACCGATGAGTTCGCCGAAAGCACTCCCGTACCCGACAACTGTTCGTTTATTGTTGTTGACGGGCTGCAGTCTTCGGCCGCGATGCGCCGTATAGAGGAATGTACAACAGCCGATTACGTGCTGTTGGGGCTGAAGCCCACACCCGTAACATTTGGTCAGTATGCCGTTCAGCGCATGATGCGCGCCGCGGCAGAGACCGATGCAGCCATGGTCTATGCCGACCGTATGGAGGTTAAGAACGGACAGGTGGAGCCGCATCCTGCCATAGATTATCAGACAGGAAGCGTGCGCGATGACTTTGATTTCGGCTCGGTGGTGTTGTTAAACGCCGCATTGTTGCACGATTTTGTAAGCGAGACCGAGGATAAAGGTTATAAATACGCCGGCTGGTATGAGCTTCGTCTTTACCTTAGCCGTAAAGGCGTACTGTTCCGTTTGAACGAACCTTTGTACACAGAAGAGGAGAAAGACGTGCGCACAAGCGGTGTGAAGCAGTTTGATTATGTAAATCCGGCCAATCGTGAGGTGCAGATAGAGATGGAGAAGGTTGTTACTGCACACCTTAAAGCTATTGGAGCGTTGGTCGATACGTCATATTACAGGGTTCCCGACTTTGACGAGCAGGACTTTGCCGTTGAGGCTTCTGTCATAATTCCGGTAAGAAACAGAGAGCGTACAATATGCGATGCCGTGAAGAGCGCGTTGATGCAAAAGACCGATTTTGCCTTTAACGTCATTGTGGTTGATAATAACTCGACCGACAACACCACGACCTTGCTTGAGGAAATGAAGGCAGCCGACACCGAAGGCCGACTTATTCATATAGTTCCGCGCCGTAAAGACCTCGGCATCGGTGGTTGTTGGAATGTCGCCGTCGATGATGACCATTGCGGCAGATTTGCCGTTCAGCTTGACAGCGATGACCTTTATTCGTCAGAGAATACACTGCAAACCATTGTTGACACATTTTATAAGCAACGCGCGGCAATGGTTGTCGGCAGCTATCGCATGTGCGATTTTGATTTGAATACACTTCCGCCGGGATTGATAAGTCATGCCGAGTGGACTGATGATAACGGTTGTAACAATGCGTTGCGCATAAACGGACTGGGCGCGCCAAGGGCTTTCTTCACCCCTTTGCTCCGTCAGATACGCTTCCCGAATACAAGCTACGGTGAGGATTACGCCCTCGGACTGGCTTTTAGTCGCCATTATCGCATCGGACGCATATACTCCGAGCTTTATCTTTGCCGCCGCTGGATCGGCAATAGTGATGCCGCATTGAGTATAGATAAGGTGAATGTCAACAATTTATATAAGGATAGGTTGCGCACTATGGAGATTCTTGCCCGTCAGCATGTGGTGGCAGGCAGGGCGGATGTTGTTGTTGATGACTCTTTACATCGATTTTTCAACCGTCAGATTGAACGTTGGGGGCTTGCAAGACACAACTTCCGAGACTTGCAGAACATAATCGTTAAAGACCTTAACGATGGCGAATTGACGTTGAAGGCTCAGTGTAATCCGGCTCGGATTGTGTCGACCGTAGCCAAGATGGACAAGGTGTCGATAGCCAAGCGTCCTTGTTTCCTTTGCGGTGAGAACCGTCCAAAGGAGCAGCTCGTAAAGCGTTTTGACGAAAACTTCGACATTCTTGTCAATCCATATCCAATACTTCCGGTGCATTACACCATTCCGTCGCGTCGCCATCTGCCACAAAGCATAAAGGCAAATTATGGCGAGATGCGCCGGATACTTATACAATATCCCGACCTTATGATCTTTTACAACGGTCCGAAGTGTGGTGCTTCGGCTCCCGACCATATGCATCTGCAGGCCGGAACCGGCGGGGTCGTGCCGTTGCAAGAGGCATGGCCGAGACTGCAACGCAACCTTACAGAGCTTTATAAAGCCGGTGATGGCGAGTATATAGCTTTGATAAACGATTGGATATGCCCTGCGTTGGTAATCAGCAGCGTGAAAGCCGCTACCGATGATGATATGTTCCGCCGTGTGTATGACGCGCTTCCGCAGACCTATGGAGACACCGAGCCGATGATGAATATACTGTCATGGCGTGCCGACGGCAGGCAAATTACAGTCGTAATACCACGTTCGAAGCACCGTCCCGATTGTTATTATGCCGAAGGAGATGCCAAAATGACAATCAGTCCGGGAGCGTTGGACATGGCCGGACTGCTTATCACACCACGGAGCGAGGACTTTGAGCGCATAACGCCTGAAACGACAACCTCTATTCTTAGAGAGACAGGGTTGTCAAAAGCCGATATCGACACCGTAGCCGAAAAGATAAAAGCATCAGCCACAATGGATTTTAACCGTATGGACACCATGTTCGGAAACGCCGAACCCGATGTACAGGTGGGTATAATCAGTGCCGAGAGCATACGTTTCTCTCTCAACAGTGAGTATTTGGCTAAAGGCGAGGTGATGAAAGGGGAGCAGGAGGTAACCTTCTCTGAAGGCGGCATACTGTGGAATGGCAATCAATATCGTGAGTTAACATTCGTTCCGCAGTGTTGCGGTGCTTCATTCTCGATACAAGACGTTACAATAGGGGTCAATTTCCATTGGGAACGGCAAGAGTCCCAAACCTTCCAAGGCATATTAAAACTTGTGGTTGAGGCCGACAAAATATGCGCCATAAACGTTCTTCCGGTTGAAAACTACCTTATGAGCGTAATATCAAGCGAGATGAAAGCTACCTCGTCACTTGAGTTCCTCAAAGCCCATGCGGTGATTTCGCGTAGTTGGTTGCTCGCGCAAATGGAGCGTCGCAAGCGTCAGGGCGCAGGCGGTGCAGGTTTCTTCTCATTCATAAAGAAGGACGATGAGCTTATACGCTGGTATGACAGGGACGACCATACAATCTTTGACGTATGTGCAGACGACCATTGTCAACGTTACCAAGGCATAACCAAAGCCACAAACGTACACGTGGAGCAGGCGGTTCGCGAAACGAAAGGCCGTATATTGATGAGCGACGGAGCCATTTGTGACGCGCGTTTCAGTAAATGCTGCGGTGGAGCGACCGAAGAATTTCAGTATTGTTGGGAAGACACGCCACAGCCATACCTGTTGGCTCTGCGTGACGTAAAGGACACACAGGCTGCCGTACCTGACCTTACCGACGAGCGTGAGGCCGAGAAGTGGATACGTACGTCGCCCGATTCGTTCTGCAACACCAATGATAAGAAAATACTTTCGCAGGTTCTTAACGACTTTGACCAAGAGACATCAGACTTCTATCGTTGGCGGGTTGAATACTCGCAGGCGGAGCTTTCGGCGTTGATACAAGAGAAATTGAAACTCGACCTCGGCGATATTGTCGACCTGCAGCCTGTGGCCCGTGGCAAGAGCGGCCGTATTTGGAAACTCAAAATAGTAGGAACAAAACGCTCGTTCACAATCGGTAAGGAGCTTGAAATACGTCGCGCGCTCAGCAAGAGCCACCTTTACAGCAGTGCGTTTATTGTTGAGCGTGAAGGCGAAAACGGTGGCTTGCCGGCCCGGTTCCGCCTTATCGGCGCAGGCTGGGGCCACGGCGTGGGCCTCTGTCAGATAGGCGCGGCCGTAATGGGCGAGCAGGGTTACGGCTATGACCGCATACTGTTGCACTACTACCGTGGCGCGGAGATAAAGAAGATTTATTGATTACAACATTCCGAAACATAAAAATGACGTTTAAAAACAAAATGATGAAAAGCCCGTGGAGCTGGGTCCCGACGCTGTATTTTGCCGAAGGTCTGCCCTATGTGGCCGTTATGACAATATCACTCATATTGTATAAGCAACTCGGACTGTCGAACGCCGAGATTACTTTCTACACCTCATGGCTGTATTTGCCTTGGTTCTTGAAACCGCTTTGGAGCCCGTTGGTCGACATTGTGCGCACCAAACGCTGGTGGATAGTGTCGATGCAGCTACTTGTAGGCGCGGCTTTCGGTGGCGTGGCTTTTACCATACCGACCGACTTTTGGCTTCAAGGCACGCTGTTCTTCTTTTGGGTGATGGCCTTTAGCAGTGCCACCCACGACATAGCCGCCGACGGTTTCTACATGCTCGGACTAAATCAGCACGATCAGGCTTGGTTTGTCGGCATACGCAGTACGTTCTACCGTATAGCGACAATTTTCGGTCAGGGTTTCCTTGTAATGGTGGCGGGAAATCTGCAAGTGCTGTTCCGCAACAGCATAAAATATTCGTGGAGCCTCATGTTCTATGGCGTTACCGGTTTGTTTATAGCCCTTTGGTTGTGGCACAGCTGCGCGTTGCCTCGTCCGGATAGCGATAAGAGCCATGGCCACACCACTTTTGACGACATGCGGTCAAAACTGGCGCACTCCATTAGGACATTCTTCACAAAGTTCAGTGCCCGTGAGGTTACGGTGGCGTTTATGTTTATGCTTTTCTACCGTATGCCCGAAGGACTGCTGGCAAAGGTGTCTTCGCTTTTTCTGATTGACAGCGCGGCGAACGGCGGACTGGGTCTGTCGCCACAGGAGTACGGCTTCGTGCAGGGTACGGTTGGCATAATAGGATTGACACTTGGCGGAATACTCGGCGGAATAGCCGTCGGACGTCACGGTTTGAAGCATTGGTTGTGGCCAATGGTGTGCGCAATCTCTCTGCCCGACCTTGTGTATGTCTACTTAAGCTATGTAATGCCTGACAGCTTTTTCATAGTCAACGCCTGCGTGTTTGTAGAGCAATTCGGTTACGGATTCGGATTTACGGCCTACATGCTATACCTTATTTATTACAGTCAGGGAGAGTATAAGACCTCACATTACGCCCTTTGTACGGCTTTAATGGCTCTGTCGATGATGCTCCCCGGTCTGGTGGCCGGCTGGCTGCAAGAGGCGGTAGGCTATTTCTGGTTCTTCAACATTGTTGTCATACTTTGTTCGTTGACATTCCTTGTGGCGGCTTTCGTTAAGATAGACCCCGAATTCGGCAAGAAAAAAGACTGATGGCAGAATGGCGCAAAGTCGGTTTGCGCGACATACATTTAAATCAGCGTATCAAAACCCTATGTTTCGCCCTCTGAAACATAGGGTTGTGTCGTGTAAAACAGGCACTCTCACAGACCAAAACAATATGTTTTGCGATGTGGTCTGTAAGTATCTGTTTATTAGATAGATATAAACGAGTATGAATGGAGCCTCGTTTTGCCTTTTCGTACTTAATTTAGGTGAAAAGTTACTGATAATTATCAATAATGCTTTCCTTGTGTTTGATTTTAATAGAATAGTTTTGCAGTATGCCGATTTTTTACTACTTTTGTGTTAATTTCAAATCCGAATTATTGTGAAGAACCATATATTACTTATTATAATGTCAGTGTTCCCGCTTTTGTGTCAGGCTCAGAAGATTACACTTGGGGCTTGCGAGACGAGAGACGGCGGACAATACAGTGGCGAGATTGTAGCCGGCAAGCCGCACGGCAAGGGAAAAACCGTGTTCAAAAACGGCGATACATACGAAGGTCAGTATGTTAAAGGCAAGCGTCAGGGATACGGTGTTTACACATTTTCTGACGGTGAGAAGTATGACGGCGAGTGGTTTCAGGACCAGCAGCACGGTCGCGGCACATATCATTTCCGGAATGACAACAAGTATGTGGGTCTGTGGTTTCGCGATTATCAGCAGGGCCACGGCGTGATGTATTATTATAACGGAGACAAGTATGACGGCGAGTGGTTGCAGGACAAACGCAACGGTCGCGGAAAATACAAATATAGCGGCGGAGCCTATTACGACGGTCAGTGGAAAGATGACAAAAAGCATGGGAAAGGCTTTTTTGACTGGGCCGACGGAACCACCTATGACGGACAATGGCAGAACAATGTACGCTCAGGCAAGGGTACAAACAAATATGCCGACGGTGATGTTTACACCGGCGATTGGCTCGACGACGTACAGAACGGCAAAGGCGTGTACCGCTTTCAGAACGGCGACGTTTATGAGGGAGACTATGTTCGCGGCCGACGCACGGGCGAGGGAGTATTCACATATGCCAACGGCGACCGTTACACAGGCCATTTTACCGGTGGCGACAAGGATGGATATGGCACGCTGCATTGGAAAAACGGTGATGTGTACGTCGGATATTGGAAGCAGGACAAACAGGACGGACGCGGCAAACTGACCAAAAAAGGTGGCGACGTGTTCGAGGGCGAGTTCTCAAAAGGTCGTCTTAACGGTTCGGTTTCTATCCGCTTTGCCGACGGGGCTACATTTAAAGGCACTTTCCGTGACGGTAAACGTGAGGGACAGGCGGTTGAAGTGGCCAAAGACGGCACCCGCTTTGAAGGCTCTTACAAGGAAGACCTGCGCGACGGAAACTATGTCGAGAAAGACCGTACCGGTAATATTACGGCACAAGGTTCATATGTTATGGGAAACAAAGTACAATAACTAAAACATAAAACTATGGTAGTAGATACACTTGACAATTTGTACAAGTATGTAACGCTCAACCCGCTGTTTGCCGATGTGGTTGAGTTTATCAAGAACAACGATTTGAACAAACTTGAGGCAGGTAAGCACCTGATTAAGGACACCGACCTTTTTGTGAATATTCAGGACGCGAAAGGCAAGACTCACGAGGAGGCCAAGCTCGAGACACATAAGTTGATGATTGACATCCAGATACCTCTGAGCGCACCCGAGACTTTCGGCTACACACCGCTTTGCAGTCTGCCGGAGGCTGAGTATAACGAGGTTAAGGATATAACGAAATACGACGGTCCGGCCGACACTTACTTTATATGTCGTCCCGGCGAGTTCGCCATGTTCTTTCCGCAGGACGGTCATGCGCCTTGCATAGCCGATGTGGAGACTATACGTAAGGCGATATTCAAAGTTAAGGTAATGTAAGCGCGGTGGTCGCCGCGTTTAGTGGATATTGTGGTTGAGGCGGTTAAAGCCGTATGTCAGTCTGCCAAGACTGAATAATGCGGTTTTGGCTGCTCCGCCAATTTATCTTCTTTAACCGCCACATGAAAAATTAACCCCAAATAATCAATAATATTATGGTTGACAGAAAAGCCAAGGCGGCACCGAAAGCAAAGAAAATAAAGGCTGCCGAGAAGAAACCGCAACATATCGGACTGGTTAAGAATGACGGATATCTTGCCCCTTATGAGGAGGCTATAAAAGGTCGTCATGACCATGCCGTGTGGAAACTGAACCAACTGACCAACAACGGAAAACGCACGCTTGAGGATTTTGCCTCCGGCTATGACTATTATGGCCTGCACAAGACCACACGCGGATGGGTGTTCCGTGAGTGGGCACCTAACGCTACGGCGATTTATCTTGTCGGAGACTTCAATAACTGGCAGGAATCTGACAGATATAAGGCTAAGCGCATTGAGGGTACAGGCAACTGGGAACTTAAAATATCAGAGAAAGGCGTTAAGCATGGCGACCTGTACAAAATGCATGTGTATTGGGACGGTGGCTCAGGTGAGCGTATTCCGGCATGGACGCAGCGCGTTGTTCAGGACGAGCGGACAAAGATTTTCTCTGCTCAGGTGTGGCAGCCGGAGGCTCCTTATAAGTGGAGAAAAAAGACCTTCAAGCCTGATAAGAACCCTTTGCTCATCTATGAGTGCCACATCGGCATGGGACAGGACGCCGAGAAGGTAGGCACTTATACCGAATTTAAAGACACTGTTCTGCCGCGTGTGATTGCTGATGGATATAACTGCATACAGATTATGGCCATTCAGGAGCATCCGTATTACGGCTCATTCGGCTATCATGTAAGCAGTTTTTTTGCCGCTTCAAGTCGTTTCGGTACTCCTGAGGAGCTTAAAGCTCTTATCGATGAGGCTCATCGTAACGGTATTGCCGTGATAATGGATATAGTTCACAGCCATGCCGTTAAGAACGAAGTTGAGGGCTTGGGCAATCTTGCCGGCGACCCCAATCAGTATTTTTATCCCGGTGAACGCCATGAGCATCCGGCTTGGGACAGCCTTTGCTTTGATTATGGCAAGGATGAAGTATTGCATTTCTTGCTCAGCAACTGTAAGTATTGGCTTCGCGAGTTCCGTTTTGATGGTTTCCGCTTTGACGGCGTAACCTCAATGTTGTATTACAGCCACGGTCTTGGTGAGGCTTTCTGCAACTATGGCGATTACTTCAATGGTCATGAGGATGATAATGCGATTTGCTATCTTACTCTTGCCAACAAGCTGATACATGAGGTTAATCCTAACGCAATTACTATTGCGGAGGAGGTTAGCGGTATACCGGGACTTGCGGCTAAGTTCGATGACGGCGGATATGGTTTCGATTATCGCATGGCGATGAATATTCCTGACTATTGGATTAAGACAATCAAGGAATTGAAGGACGAGGATTGGAAGCCAAGCTCTATTTTCTGGGAGGTTAAGAACCGTCGTCCTGATGAGAAAACCATAAGTTATTGTGAGAGCCATGACCAAGCCTTGGTGGGCGACAAGACCATTATTTTCCGTCTGATAGATGCCGATATGTATTGGCACTTTAAGAAAGGTGACGAGAATGATACCGTTCATCGCGGCATAGCTCTGCATAAGATGATACGTCTTGTTACCGCTGCGGCAATCAACGGTGGCTATCTTAATTTCATGGGTAATGAGTTCGGGCATCCCGAATGGATTGATTTCCCGCGTGAAGGTAATGGTTGGAGCCATAAATACGCACGCCGTCAATGGAATTTGGTTGACAATAAGGAACTTTGTTATCATTATCTTGGCGACTTTGACCGTGAGATGCTGAAAGTGTTGAAGGAGGTAAGAGGTATCCAGAACAAGCCTGTTCAAGAGATATGGCATAATGACGGAGACCAGATTCTGGCTTTCATGCGCGGCGATTTGCTGTTTGTGTTCAACTTTAACCCTACTCGTTCGTTTACCGATTACGGCTTCTTGGTGCCCACCGGTTCGTATGATGTGGTGCTGAATACCGACAATAAGGCGTTCGGAGGTAATGGTTTGGCCGATGACAGTATGACGCATCTCACCAACTATGACCCTCTTTATGTCAAAGACCATAAGGAATGGTTGAAATTATATATCCCGGCACGCTCAGCCGTGGTATTAAAGAAAAATTGATATGACCTATAATTCAAAACGAAACAGCAGTGGCGCACCTGTAAACGGCCTGTGTGCTGCTGCTTTCATATTGTTTACATTCTTTTATTTGTTCTTCTTTCAGGCAGACATGTTGGCCATGATGCAGCACGTCTTGTCAGGAGGGGCAACCAGTTACAACCGCACTGTGGGGGCGATACTTATCACTTTGCTCCTCTTTATGGTGCAATTCGGTGTGCGCAGATTGGCCGGTCTTAACGGTGTTTTTACTGCTTTGACCTACTTCCCATCATTGGTTTTGCTGACATTGCTTACCGGGGTGGGTAACGATTTTGATGTTGACCGCTCGTTCGGACCATGGCTTTGGCTCACGGTTCCGTTGATTTTGTTATTTGCATGGGTGGTTTACGTGCTTCGCAAGAACGGTCTTACCGGTAGCGGACACTATTTCAGAAATACATTTCCCGGCGTTTTGTGGATTAACATCGTTACTCTTGCCCTGCAATTCCTTATGGTTTGCGGTGGCGGAAATACTGATGAGGTGTTTCATTACCGTATACGAATGGAAAATTTGCTTGCCAATGGCGAGTATGACAAGGCCCTTGAGGTGGGAGAGAAGTCGCTTTCAACCGATGAGAGTCTTACTATGTTGCGTGTATTCGCACTCTCACGTACCAAGCAACTTGGCGACCGACTGTTTGAATATCCCGTTGTAGGAGGCTCAAAGGCATTGCTACCCGATGGAAAAACAGTAAAATGTACCCTTCTTCCGGCTGATAACATTCTGAGGAACCTTGGTATTCGCCGTAAGGGAAATATGGATGCAATGACCTATTTGCTTTATCTTGAGAGCAATGGGTTAGCCATGAAGTCGGTAACCGACTATATTCTGTGTGGTTATCTGCTTGATTGCGATCTCGATAACTTTGTGCGTGAGGTTATGAAGAAGTATAATATAACCTCTCCGACTCTGCCTAAGTACTACCGTCAGGCCCTGACTCTTTACACACATCTTAGGGCAAATCCGGCCGTTGTCTACCATAGTGAGGTGTTGGATGCCGACTACGCCGACTTCCAAGCCCTTGAAAAGCAGTACAAAAATCAGGCTGAGAGAGCCTCATATGTACGCGATACCTATGGTGATACCTATTGGTATTACTACTTTTATAATGCAAACAAGCCGCATGAGGGTGCTGAATAGCTCGCCTCATGCCTTAAAAGAAACCTCTTGATGTCAAGTCCGCCACCGTAGCCGACAAGTTTTTGGTCGCTACCGATAACCCTATGGCAAGGCACAATTATACTTATCGCATTGGCACCGTTGGCCGAAGCCACGGCACGGATGGCATTCTCACAACCCAAACGGCGCGATTGTTCGCCGTAAGATATAGTCTCTCCGTAAGGAATACGTTCCAATCCGCGCCACACTTTCTGTTGAAACTCCGTGCCAAGATGTAGCAGTGGCAGGTCGAAAACCTTTCTTTTTCCTTCGAAATACTCCTCCAACTGCTTCTTGGCATTCTCGATTGTACCGTCGGTACACACTTCAAAGTCAGCTTTAAGATACCCTTTCACACGTCGTCCGGTAGTTGTTAACCGTGTCGTAGTGTTCCATTCACACAGACACAATTTATAGTTGAATGAGCCGAGCAACAACTCTCCACACGGAGCTGAGAAGGTCTGAATGTTTATAATGTTGTTTTTCATACGCCGTTGGTTTTGATTAAAAGGCAAGGAGCAGGCTGTCAGTCATCCTGTCAACCTGCTCCTTGTGTTTTTATATAGGTATAGTTAAGCCCTTCTACACCTTATATTATATAAAGGTGTCGGCTTTCGTTCATTCTGCCGAGACCTGTTTGACCGCCTTGAAAGTAAGTTCATCCTTATTCGGATTTTTACCAATGGCAATCGTTTCTCCTTGTTTCAGTTCGTCATTCAGCAACATCTCACATATGCCATCCTCTATATAATTCTGTATGGCACGCTTTAACGGACGTGCGCCGAACTGAATATCGTAGCCCTTGGTTGCCACAAACTCTTTCGCTTTTTCGGTTAATGTCATGTGGAAGCCAAGCTCCTCGACTCTCTTGAAAAGACCTTTAAGTTCAAGCTCAATGATTTTCTTTATGGCATCGAGGTCAAGTTGGTCAAACGTTATTATCTCGTCGAGGCGGTTAAGAAACTCCGGACTGAACTGTTTTGCCAGGCTTTTCTGCACAATACTCCTTGCGCGCTCCTTGTCTGTGTCATTCATGTTCACTCCAAAGCCTTGAGCGTTAAAGCCAACACCACGTCCGAAGTCCTTCAACTGACGTGTTCCGGCGTTGCTTGTCATTATAATCACAGTATTGCGGAAGTCAACCAAGCGTCCGTTACCGTCAGTCAGTCTACCCTCATCAAGTACTTGCAAGAGCATGTTGAACACATTACCGTGCGCCTTCTCAATTTCGTCAAGCAGTACGATAGAGTAGGGATGACGGCGAACCCGTTCGGTCAGTTGTCCACCCTCGTCATATCCGACATATCCCGGAGGCGCGCCGACAAGGCGAGACGTATTGAAACTCTCGCTGAACTCGCTCATGTCTATACGTATAAGAGCGTCTGACGAGCCGAACATCGACTCGGCCAGCTTCTTCGCAAGATAAGTTTTACCTACACCTGTCGGTCCGAGGAACATGAAAGCACCTATCGGATGATTCGTGTCACGCAGTCCGAGGCGGTTGCGTTGAATGGCTTTGACCATCTTCTCGATAGCCTTATCCTGAGCTATGACGGCATTTTTAAGTTCCGTTGCCATACCTTTCAGGCGCGTGCCTTCAGCTTCGGCCATCTTCTGCACCGGCACTCCGGTTATCATAGAAACCACATCAGCCACATCCTGTTCGGTAACGGTATCGCGGTTTGAGGTCTCATTCTCGGCCCACTCATCCTGCAGACGTTGCAATTCGGCCTCCAATTCGGTCTGTCTGTCTCTGTATCCGGCAGCCAACTCAAAGTTCTGGTTTCTGACCGCCGCCTGTTTTTTCTCCTTTATGAAGCCTAATTCCTTCTCTTTCTCAGTTATTTCAGGCGGAATTTGCGCATGTTTGAGGTGCACTCTTGCTCCAACTTCGTCCATAGCGTCAATGGCCTTGTCAGGGAACTGTCGGTCTGTTATATAGCGTTCTGTCAGTTTGACGCACGCCATAATGGCATCATCAGAGTAGTCGACACGATGATGCGTCTCATAACGCTCCTTAATGTTATTCAGTATAGTCAGAGTCTCCTCGGCTGTGGTAGGTTCCACAATAACCTTTTGGAAGCGACGTTCAAGCGCACCGTCCTTTTCTATTGACTTGCGATACTCGTCAAGCGTTGTCGCACCGATGCACTGAATTGTTCCGCGGGCCAAAGCCGGCTTCAATATGTTGGCGGCATCCATTGAGCCGGGCGTAGAGCCGGCGCCAATCATGGTGTGAATCTCATCGATGAATATAATGACATCGGGGTTCTGCTCAATCTCCTTGATAAGTGCCCGCACACGCTCCTCAAACTGTCCGCGGTATTTTGTTCCTGCCACAATGGCAGTCATGTCAAGCGTGATGACACGTTTGTTAAACAAAACCGGCGATGTGTGGTGTTTGTTTATCATCTGTGCCAATCCTTCAACAATTGCACTTTTGCCCACACCCGGTTCACCTATTAATATAGGGTTGTTCTTTTTTCTGCGGCACAGAATTTCCGTTACACGTTGAATCTCATGTTCTCTGCCCACCACGGGGTCGAGTTTACCATCGGCGGCGGCCTTTGTCAGGTCGGTTCCGAAGCTGTCAAGTACCGGAGTCTTGCTTGCCGGTTTGCCTTGTCGTGCCGTTGTGTTAGCCGCAGGCTTTGATTTCTGCGAGTTTTGTCCGTTCTGGTTCAGCACACCGTCCTCTTCAAACTCGTCATCTTCAGGCATACCGATGCCGTCCTGAGTCTGTCCTGTTTTCTGTCTGAAGTAGGCCAGCGTGTCATCATAACTCATATTGTTCATTTCGAGCACCTCTTTGGCGCCGTTATTCACATGGTCATGCAGAATGGCCAGCAGCAAGTGCTCCTCGTCGACAGTCTGTTGTGCCTGAATACGAGCCTCGAGCACGGCCAGTTTCAGTATGTTGTTAGCCTTTTCGTTCAGTACGAGTTCGCCTGTTTCGAGTGGTTGCATGAAGTCATCTTCACGCACCTTCTGCTCCAATTCAAGTTTTACCGACTTGCAGTTGATATCCGATTTCGCCAACAGCTCATACACGGGGCCGGTTTTATCCCTCAGCAGTCCGAGCATAATGTGCTCAGGACCGACCGAACGGCTGGCGAGCCGTGCCGCTTCCTCGCGGCTGAAAGCCAGTATTTGTGATACTTTTGGTGAAAATTGACTGGTCATATTAAAATCCTTTTCCTTATTGACTTTAGTTTGTTGCAAAGGTCATGCACATAGCCGACGCATATGTCATTATCCAAATGCAAAGATACATATCTTTATTTGTACTGCAAATTTCGTGCCAAAACTTTTGTTCTTTTGCCCGTAAAAATTAATTTAAGGCAGTTTTCGGGTATCTTTACATACGGTGTGAGCCGGGTTTTGAAATACTGCCATATGTGTTTTGTTTCATGACTTGTAACACGTTGATATACAAGAAGATAATAAGGGCTGTCTGAAAGTGCCTGTTTTGGAAGATAAAACAGGCACTTTTGGCGTGCGAAACAGTCGGTTTTACGAACCAAAACAAATGGTATTGCGTGGTTATATTGTGTATGCCGTATTTTGTGCGTTTATTTTGGGACTAAAATGTCTGTTGTCTTGATGAGACGTCATCTCTAAATAAGTTAAAAGATTTCTGGCGCACACCGGAGGCTGCGTTAGCCGCGACTTGTCTGATTTGAAACTTTGTTGCACTGACATCTTTATTAACACTTCCACGATAATGTTATCCCGACTTGCTTGATTGGGAAAAATAATAACAAAAACCAACCTTGAATTGTGCTTGATATAGTGAAAAAATATTATAAAACGGTTTGCCTATATGTAAAATTGACCGAAATTCAGAACAAAAAATCGGACTAACAGAATAAAATACTGCATAAAACTTTTTGTGTCTACAGTCTTTGCTTACAATCAAAATGCGCTGAATTTGGTAATGTAATCTTAAAAATTGCACACTTGATTGGAGTGTGCGCATTTTTAGGAAAAACTCTTTTAAAATACATTAAATAGCCGCCGGTTTTCCTTACTGTTCACTATTAATTTGTTATATTTGCAAATATAATCTGCCGCACATTCGGCGTTGGTTGATTGCTATTTGCCGGCCTTTTTGCCATGCGGTACTAATAACATTTCGAATAAACAAAATAAATACTGAATAAGCATTATGTTTGAGAATTTAAGCGACAGACTTGAACGCTCCTTTAAAATACTTAAAGGTGAAGGCAAAATAACCGAGATAAACGTTGCCGAGACCCTTAAGGATGTAAGACGCGCCCTGCTTGACGCCGATGTGAACTATAAAGTGGCCAAGAGCTT
>Cebus_capucinus_imitator_PRJNA485217_SSR102__coassemble_967_pt1 | contig 18436 bp, 17 predicted proteins | sample Cebus_capucinus_imitator_PRJNA485217_SSR102__metabat2_high_PE_011 | metagenome-assembled genome bin Cebus_capucinus_imitator_PRJNA485217_SSR102
AATGTTTTCTACAGTCACTTTTAGAGTTGTTGCACTTCATACTTGAATCTGCCAACATATGTTATAGTCAAAAAACGCATTGGTGTTAATCTATATTCGATATTAATTCGTATCTTTGCATCGTTTTTTTATTTTTTAATTTTGAGATATATGAAAAAGAGAATTATCTTGATGAGTGCGCTGGCTTGCGCATTCATGGTCTTCACCGGTTGTAGCGATGATAATGACGAGCCGAAACTCAACTGGGCCACGGTTCTGCCGTCAGAGCAGATAACCGTTGGCGACAACCTTTCAGTCAACTTCAATAACGACCAGGCCTCTGCCGGCAGCGTAAAGTTTGCCGTTGACAATACCGCCGATAACGCCGCCACGGTATCTTTGCTCAACATCATTCCCGGATATGGCGAGTTGAATGTCCCTGTTACTCTCAGTAAGACAGCCGATAAAGCCTATGCGTTTACAGGAAAATTATCTGTAACATCGGCTCCTGCCATGACACGCATGGAGGCCGCCGGATACAGTATTTATGACGTAACCGTAAACGGAACGATTATCGACTCTAAATGCACGGTTAATGTTACATCGGCTCTTTCCGAGCAGGCGCAGGGCGGACTGACAGGTACCTGGAATCTGCTTGACAAAGCCGTGCCCGGAGGAGAGAACGGGGGGTACAAATCAGCTCCCCTCATGATGACATGGACCGCCAATGATGCGACCAAACCTAACATGCAGAGTGTGGCCGGGATTATTTCGGCTATGGGCGGACCTGTGTTGTTCAACTTGCTTCAGAATGTTACGTTTAATGCCGACGGAAACATCACGGCTTCATACTACACTCCTCTTAAAGATGAGAATGTGATGGATTTTATTGGCGGAAGCGAAGAGAATGAGGACGGCTCATATACTTATAAAGTGGTTCACCAAGGAGAATGGAGTCAATCAAAGAAGAATCTTGCTTTCTGGTATGCAAAAGACGGTTATATATATGTAACACCCAACCTCAGTGCAATTCTCGGTGCCACAGGCGCAGGCGACCTCAACCTTGACATTGAGACGATTGCCAATCTCGCCCAGATGATTGGTGTTGACGCCGATAAGCTGAAGAATGTTCTGACAACATGGAACAAGACCGGTATTCCGTTGAAGTACACCGTTGACGGAAATAACCTCAGCCTTACTGTCGATAAGGAAATGGCGGCTCCTGTAATTGAACTGCTGTTGCCTACTCTGCCAATGTTGCAGAAAATGTATGAGAATATGCAGAAAAACGACCCTGATACTGCCGGAATGATATCAATACTTCTCTTCATGATGAATGGCGCACAGAGCTTCGAGGATATCGCGACAATATGGAAGGAGAATACCAAGGAGTTCGGCATAAATCTGAACTTCACAAAATAAACAACCTGACAGACCTTATCTATACGATAAACACATCTATTTAAAGTGCCGCTATCGCCTCTTGATAGTGGCACTTTTATATTGTGATACATATTGTTCTTGAGAGTAAAACCATATGTTTGTTATTTGAAATTTATTTGCTGTAATTTGCTTACATGGCATGCGATATATTTATTTGTTTTTATGGTTATGAAAGCTGATAATGTGTTTTTACTTATTGTTTTATTCTTTGATTTCTTTCGGCTTTATGTTTTCATTTGCAAATGTTTTGTATTTCTTGTGAAAAACATATGCAGTTCATTTGTTGTATGTTTATAAATTAGTATTTTTATCAAATTTATGTATTGAGGGTTTCTGTTGCCGGCGGTATGACTTCTGTCGTTATGCAAGATACGCCGGGCGTGTGGTGAATCAATTTTCACAGCCTTCCTCTACGGTGTCGGGCGTTTGAGCTGTTGTATTTATTTGGATAAGAAATAGTAAAACATAAACGGAATGAAATATAAGTTTGAAATAAAAGAGCGGGTGTTCCACTTCAAACAACCTGCAGGTACATCACGCGGGGTGTACACCGAACGGAAATCGTGGTTTGTCTATGCTTCCGCCGATGAATTGCCCGGACGTGTCGGGGTGGGTGAGTGTGCGCCTTTGCCTGATTTGAGTTGCGACGCGAGAGCCGATTACGACTGCACGTTGAAAGCCTTATGTGGTATGGTGGCGGAGTGCGGTGAAATACAATACGATATGCTTCGCCCTTATCCGTCGATGCTTTTCGGCATTGAGACAGCGTTGCTGCATCTGCATAAAGGAGCTTATTCGTTTTTTGACACTCCGTTTGCCCGTGGCGAGGAAGGCATACCTATAAACGGACTTGTGTGGATGGGCGATTTTGACGAGATGATGACCCGTCTTGCCGACAAAATAAATCAAGGGTTTAAGTGCGTGAAACTTAAAATCGGCGCAATCGACTTTGACAGTGAGCTGAGGTTGCTCCAAACAATACGCGGTACGTTCAGCCGTAATGACATCGAGATTCGTGTTGACGCAAACGGAGGCTTTACTCCGGGCGATGTAATGCCGAAGCTTGATGCGCTTGCCCGCTATGACGTACATTCAATAGAACAACCCATACGCCAAAAGCATTGGTCTGAAATGGCGCGCGTGTGCCGTCGGTCGCCTATACCGGTGGCTTTGGACGAAGAACTGATAGGTGTCAATCTGCCGGCCATGAAGGCCGAACTGCTTGACACCATACATCCGCAGTATATTGTGCTTAAACCGTCTTTGCACGGAGGTATTAACGGTACGCGCGAATGGGTAAACTTAGCCAAAGAGCGTTACATTGAAAGCTGGATTACAAGCGCGCTTGAAAGTAACGTCGGACTTAACTCGGTGGCACAGTTGGCAGCCGATGTGTATGGCCCGGCCATTTCTTTCCCGCAGGGCTTAGGTACAGGTCAACTTTTTACAGATAATGTCGATGTGCCTGTTGTAATAAAAGACAATATGATATGGAGCTTGACGAATTTTTGACGGAGTGGAATAACGATTCAGACCGTGTGTTGGTTCACACCAGTGGCTCTACGGGAAGACCTAAGCCAATGTGGGTCGAAAAAAAACGTATGCGCGCCAGCGCGCGCACTACGTGTGCCTTTCTCGGTTTGAAACATGGTGATACGGCTTTGCTTTGTATGCCGCTTGACTATATTGCCGGCAAGATGGTTGTTGTCAGGGCTTTGGAGTGTGGGCTGAAATTGGTTGATGTCAAACCGTCAGGGCATCCTCTTTCCACTCTTACCGATGCTCCGGTATTTGCGGCAATGGTACCTATGCAGGTTTATAACAGTATGCGGGTGCCGCGTGAGCGTGAGCTGCTTATGCGTATTCGCCACCTTATAATAGGAGGTGGGGCTGTAGATGCCGATATGGAGCGTGAACTGCGAGGCTTTCCCAATGCGGTTTGGAGTACTTACGGCATGACAGAGACGTTGTCTCACGTCGCTTTGCGTCGCCTCAGCGGCCCTGAGGCCGACACTTGGTACATGCCTTTTGGCGGTGTTGAGGTAGGCCGCGCTTCTGACGGATGTCTTGAGATATTCGCTCCCGCGATATGTGCGGACCGTTTGAAGACAAACGATATTGTTGAGTTTGCCGATGACAAGCGTCGCTTTCGCATACTCGGCCGTAAGGATAATGTTATTTGTAGCGGTGGCATAAAAATTCAAATTGAGGAAGTCGAACGTGTGCTTCGTCCTCATTTAGACGCTCCGTTTATATTGACCAAGCGACCTGACCCGAAATTCGGATATTCTGCCGTGTTATTGACCGAGGCGACCGGCATAGATTCTGTCTCATCCGTTTGCCGTGAGGTGTTACCGGCTTATTGGCAACCGAAGCATTATGTACATGTAAACCGAATTCCGCTTACTGCCACAGGTAAGCCGGCTCGGGCTGAAGCCGAGCGTATTGCCGCAGGCGAAGATTGACAGCCATATTGTATGTCGGCTTTAAATGTAAGTGATTAATTTCGTGGCGAGGATACCGGCGGCCTTGGTAATTCTCATAAAATAAAATCACCTGACGGTAAGTGGTATTAATTCTTAGCTGTCGAACTCGTTTAAACTTTTTACCGAAATGTCATGCCGGTACATTGGTTTTTATTCTTTCCTTGCCCTAATCGAGTCTTTTTTCGCCTGCTTTTGTTACTCGATTATGACAAGGAATAAAAAGTTTAAAAGAGTTCATTGGTTATTTTACTTTAACCACATAGTTGGTTTTGCGTGGTGCTGCTTTTGACGGCTCTTTCACCGGATATCCGAGAACGCAGAAACCTATGCCTTCATAATCGCCGACAATGCCCAGGTCGGCCAGCATTTGTTTACCTTCGGGTGATTCGAATGTTTCTTTAGCGCGGTGTATCCAGCAACTGCCGACGCCAAGTGCGTGGGCGGCATTCATGAGGTTACCCATAACGAGAGAGCCATCATAGATATAAGTGGGTCTTGATTTGTCTGCCAATACCGCCAATGCCACAGGCGCTCCATAGAAAGGGTCGGTTTTAACACCGAGAATTTCGGCGTTAAGAGTTGACAAACGGTCGCGCACGGCTTTGTTGCTTATTTCTATGATGACGGGAGACTGTGCGCCTCGACCGTTAGGCGCGTATGTTCCGGCTTCTACAATTTTGTCTATGACGGTTTGTTCGGGCAGGCGGTCAGCCACAAATCCCCTCACACTGCGGCGTGTAATCATCGCTTCTAATGCTTCCATAATATGTTTTATGTGTTTGTTTTCAAGTGCAAAGTTATGGTTTGTGGCTTAACGATGCAAGTATTATTACGTTTTTAAAGCATTTTTAGCATCGCGACTGTTTCTAAATCCATTTCAAACAAATAAAGCCATGCCTTTTTACGGGCATGGCTTTTATTTGTCATATTTGTTTATCGGGTTATTTTACACGGTTGTTCTCAGGGAAAACAACTGTCGGCTTGTAGGTTTTAGCCTCCTCAAAGTCCATGAGGGCGTATGCTATGATTATAACCGTGTCGCCAACCTGACATTTGCGAGCGGCAGCGCCGTTAAGGCATATGCAGCCACTACCACGCTCACCCTTAATAATATATGTCTCTAAACGTTCGCCGTTGTTGTTGTTTACAATCTGAACTTTCTCGCCGGCGATAAGTCCTGCGGCATCCATGAGGTCCTCATCGATGGTAATGCTACCCATGTAGTTGAGGTTGGCCTCGGTTACCTGAACGCAATGTAGTTTGCTTTTTAATACTTCAATCATCATAATGGCGGGGTGTTAAAAAGGCGTTTGCTGTTTGTCAACGCCCTGTAATTATTTTATTTGGCGTGTTTGCTTATTTGAATTTTATATGATCGATGAGACGTACCGGCCTTGCACCGCAATAAACAGTTATACAGCCTACCACATAACCGGAGTCAGTCCAGTCGTTTACCGGCTGGAGCGTGTTTCCGTCAACAATCTCAAAGTACTCCACATCAAGACCTTTAACAGCGTTAATTTGTTCAACGGCATGGTCGTGAGTCTCTTTGACAGTGTGTGCCTTGGCATATTCCACACTCTCGCCGAGAGCCTTGAATATCTCCGGAGCAATAGCGCGCTCGTCGGCGGAGAGCAGAGCGTTGCGTGAAGAACGCGCCAATCCGTCGGCATCGCGTACAATCGGACATTCCACAATCTGTACGGTCAGTTTCAGTTGGCGCACCATAGCCTTTATAACGGCAATCTGCTGCCAGTCTTTCTCACCGAAATAAGCCCGGTCAGGGCGTACAATGTAGAACAGACGGCTTACAACCTGACACACTCCGTTGAAGTGGCCGGGACGGTGAGCACCTTCCATAACGGTTGATACGGGCGGAAATTCGAAACTGCGGGTATCGGGTGTGGGGTACATCTCCTCTACAGACGGTACGAATACATAGTCGGCACCTACACTTTCAAGCAGCGCACAGTCAGCCTCTACTGTTCGGGGATATGTCTTTAAATCCTTGGGATCGTTAAACTGAGTGGGGTTTACAAATACGGAGACCACAGTAATGTCGTTCTCCGTTACACTTCTTTTTACCAATGAGGCGTGGCCTTCATGCAGTGCGCCCATCGTGGGCACCAGGCCAACCTTTTTGCCTTGCTTCCTGTCGGCGAACAGTTCGTTCTGAAGCTCGACTATTTTATGAAATACTTTCATTATGCCTGTAAAATAAAAACGTTATATTCGTCTTTCAAAAATTGCGCTGCAAAATAACAACATTTTTCTTAAATAAAAAAGAATAATCAAAAAAATATGCCAATAGGGATATTGTTTTCTGTTATTTTCACTAAAAACAGACTGATTATCAACTTTTTTTATTACCTTTGCATGAGATTATACGGCATGTGGCCACACGTGTGCAGATGATGCTTGTGGCTGTTGGCGTTGTATTTCACGGATTTAAAAGATTATCATTAATTATGAAGGCAAAAAAGGTTTTATTCATAAATCAGGAAATTATCCCTTACGTTCCGGAAAGTGACATGTCCAAACTGGGCAGGCAGATACCCCAGACCATTCAGGACAAAGGCTACGAAATTCGTACATTCATGCCTAAATGGGGTAATATCAATGAGCGTAGAGGACAGTTGCATGAGGTTATACGCCTTTCACGCATGATGCTGATTATTGATGAGACAGACCATCCGCTTATAATCAAGGTGGCTTCAATTCCCGCTACACGTATACAGGTATATTTTATTGATAATGAGGACTTCTTTACGAAGCGTCTTATGGCCACTGACGAGAATGGTAAAGAGTATGATGATAATGGCGAACGTGCCATCTTCTTCGCCCGCGGTGTGCTTGAGACAGTAAAAAAACTGCGTTGGACACCTGATATTATTCATTGCCAAGGCTGGATGTGCTCTGCGATACCTCTTTATATTAAGACCGCTTATCGTGAGGAACCTTGCTTTGCCAATACGAAGATTGTAACATCATTGTTCTCGGAGAAGCTTACAACAGATCTTGGCGCGAACTTCCGTCAGAGCATCGCATTCCGTGATGTGAAGCCTAATCTGCTTGATAATTACAGTCAGAATTTTAGCTTTAACGACTTTGAGAAACTTGCCATTGACTATTCTGACGGTGTTGTTAATGCCGGAGGTGAGGTTAATGCCGAGTTGATGAAGTATGCTGCAGAGAAGGGACTGCCTGTTATGGATAGTCCGGCTGCCGGTGATGACCTCTTTGACGCTTACGACCGATTCTATGATGAGGTGTATGGCGATGAGGTTAAATAAAAACAGATAGCAATAATTTCAGTATAACATCAATGAAAATCAACGTTTTGGCCGTAATCGCCTTTGTGGCGTGTATGGCTTTTATTGCCTGCGATGACACCACGGACTCAATCGGAACATCTATAACCGATAATAAGGACTTGCTCAATGTTACTTCGGCTTCGTTCCCGGTAAAATCAGGCTCTGTAGCAGCCGGCACTGTTTATGCCCGTAATACCACAGGATATGTGGGTAAAGTTCGTGATCCGGAGACCGGTTCTTACATAACCGGTAACTTCATGACGCAGTTTCACACGTTTGAGAACTATGAATTCCCAAGCAGAGACAGTCTTGTGTTTGTGCAGAACGGAGACACATTGATTGGTAAAGACGCTCCGATTCATGCCGATTCGTGTACAGTCGGCTTGTATTATACAGAGTTTTACGGCGACTCTTTGGCCAACATGACTCTCACAATGAATGAGTTGGGAGAACCTATGCAGGAGGGTGTTAAGTATTACTCTGACTTTGACCCCATGACGCTTGTTCGTAAGGATGGTAAAGGCATAAGCAAGAGTAAAACTTACGCATTGACTGACCTCAGTGTGAGTGAGGATGACAGAACCGATGACAGCTACATGGCAAGCATCGCACTGAAGTTGAATGACCCTTATACTGACCAAAACGGTAAGACGTACAATAACTACGGTACTTATGTAATGACGAAGTATTATGAGAATCCTGAGAATTTCAAGAATTCATACAACTTCATTCATAACGTTTGTCCGGGTTTCTACTTCAAGAATAAAGCAGGACTCGGCTCGATGGCATACATTACTGTCAGTCAGCTCAATGTGTATTTCAAGTTCCGCAACGACTCTACTTATGTCGGCGTGGCCAATTTCTCCGGTACAGAGGAGGTACTTCAGGCCACAAACATAGAGAATAAGAATATCGATAACCTTGTAAACGATAATTCTTGCACATATGTCAAATCGCCTGCCGGTATATATACAGAGCTTGAATTGCCTGTACTGGACATATTAAAAGGTCATGAGAACGACACGCTAAATACCGCTAAGATTGTTCTTACAAAGATGAATAACAAGACAGATAGCGAGTATGCCTTTGATTCTCCGGCAACATTGTTAATGTTACCAAAGGACAGCCTGCATAATTTCTTTGAGAATGAGCAGTTGCGCGATAATAAAATCTCGTTCCTTGCCACCGATTCAAAGAGTAATAGCTCCGGTGATTACGGCACATACACTTTCAATAACATAGCCGGACTTATAACATACATGGCTAATGTACGAGAGAAAGGACTTGCCACTGACCCTGATTGGGAAGCGAAACATCCGGATTGGAACAAGGCTTTGGTCGTTCCGGTGTCGACAACAATCATAACACAGAACAATACTTCGGTTTTGGTGAAGCTGACACATGACATGAGTCTGTCGAGTGTACGTCTCGTAAAGGGCGACGGAACCGAGGACAAGATAAAGATAAGTGTCATTTACAGTAACTTTAATCATGAATAATGGCAGACAATTATCTTGAACGGCATCAGGCGGAGTACGAAAAGCGTAAGCAAGAATGGCTCCGCAAGAAGAAGCATCTTCCACTTATAAAGAAGCGTTCGATGAGTAATGACAAATAAAAAAGACCATCCGCAGATTGATATTTTATCATCTGCGGATGGTCTTTTTATTTGATACAGTCTAAAAGATACAGTCCTTTGTCTTAAAAATTATATTCTATCATCATTGTAAGAATTGTATTATACGCCAAAATTTATGTATCTTTGCAGAGGATAGGCTGTGCCTTTGCACTTGAAATAAGTTTCTTTGTGTTTGGTTTGAGCTATCCATACCATTAATAAGTTACATATTTACTGATGAACGAGGAACAGAAAAGATATATAGCATATTTGAACAGTACGAAGCCAAATCATATTATCATAAAGAAAACCGGTTGGGAGTCAATAAGTTTAGTCGAACATAGACACCGAAAGACACAGATTATATACACCTTATCGGGTACGCTACATATTGAAACGGCAGAAGGTATATTCTTTGTTCCTGAAAAACACATAGCATGGATACCCCAAAATGCGACGCATAGAATTACAAGTAACAGCCGTCAAGTATCATTAGTCATATTCTATTCAGATATAGATAAGTCAGAACTCACTGATGATAAGTTCTCTTTCGGTGTGTACGGCACCAATTCAGTCATTGCTGAGAATATCCGTTTTATTGCCTCGTCAAACAATGTTATATCCATGTCGGAGCAAAAAGATTTTTATTGTTTCGCATCAAGCTTTCTGAACATTATTCCGAAGATAGCTCCGCGACTCACTTTTGTATTAGAAAGCAGAATTATACCTGATGATTCAAGGCTTCAGCCCGTTCTTGATTATATCAAGCAGCATATATCAGAAGAACTTACATTAGACCGTACTGCAAGTCTTTACGGTTTTTCAACACGTAACTTGAGCCGCCTTTTCAGCGAGTCAGGTCTACATTTCAACAACTATGTGAACCGTCATCGTATAATACGTGCCATTGAACTAATCACCGATGGAGGAAAAACAATGCAAGAGATAGCTTATGAGACAGGTTTCAACACACCCAACCATTTCAATCGAGTCTTTAAACAAGTTACCGGAAAATCGCCCAAAAAGTATATCTCAGAGTAAGCTTACCATCTCAATGGCGTGATTTGTCAAGACTGTTGCATTTTATGCAAATTCTATTCTCGTAATCTTAATTAACTTTGCAACCTCAAAAAATGGGTATATAAAAGTTTTTAGGGTATGAAGATTTCAGGATATTTAATTACAGTTATTTGCTTTGTCGCAGTTAGAGTATATCCGGCATCAACCGGATATGGAAGTTCGTCATTAAAGCAAGAACTCACGTTGCGACAAATATTCGACCTTGCAGATATAAACAGCAAGAGCATACGTTTGAAAAAACTTGCCATTGATGAGGCCACGCAAGGTATAAATGTGGCAAAATCAGACAAATTGCCTTCAGTCAACGCCGAAATGTCATTAAGTTATATCGGAGACGGTGTGATGACCGACCGTAATTTCAGCAATGCGCTCCATGCCGATATGCCACATTTCGGCAACTCTTTTGTTCTGAAAGCAAGCCAGACGATTTATTCAGGAGGTGCAATGTCACGCCGCATTGACAATGCGCGTTTGTTAAAGCGTAAAGCTGAAGCCGAGTACGTTATAAACCGACAAGACATACGTTTCATTCTTGTGGGATATTTTCTCGACTTGTATCAACTGCACAATCAAAAAACCGTTTATGAGAAAAACATCGGGCAAACCGAACATCTGTTAAAAGACATAAAAGCGTCATATCGTCAGGGAACGGCATTGCGAAGCGATATAACCCGTTATGAACTTCAGCTGCAAAACCTTGAGCTTGAACTTACCGCTCTCAATAATCACATAGACATACTCAGCCATAAATTAGCCACAATCATCGGGTTGGAGTCAGACATTATGATAAAGCCTGATACCACGGGTATGGCCGGCCTTACGACAGAGTTTAAATCCGAAACAATGTGGAACGAACATATCGGCAATGCTCCGGATGTGGTGTTGGCAGACATAAGAGTCAGTCAAGAGAAAAACTCCTTACAGCTTATACGTTCCACACTAAGACCACATGTAAATGTGTTTGCCGCTACCGATTTCACCGGTCCTATTCTGATTGAGGTGCCACCGCTCAACAATAATTTCGGTTATTGGCATGCAGGTGTCGGTATCTCATATAATATCGATGCCCTTTATAAAAGTAAAAAGAAGATAAGGCAGGCACATTCAGCCATATTGCGTCAGGAAGAAAGCCGACTGTTGAAAGAAGAGGAAACCGAGAACAATATACACGAGGCCTACGTAAAGATGAATGAAGCCCGTGTAAGACTTCGCACACAACGCAAAAGCGTGCAGTTGGCCCGCGAGAATTTCAACATTGTCAGGCAGCGTTATATCAACGGACTTTCGTTGATAACCGATATGCTTGATGCCAGCAATACACTGCTCGATATGGAAATAAGGCTTGAAAATTACAAGGCTGACATATTGTACAGATATTATCAGTTGGAGAAACTTACCGGAAGACTTTAAACGTTTAATCAATCATAAAAATAAAACGTGTCATGATAAAGAATAAGAAAAGAGCCATTCATAACTTTTTTATTTTATTGGTATTTGTAATGGGTTTAAGCTGGGTATGCATGAAATTCATGCGTATAGGCAATTCAGAATATACCGATAACGCGCAGGTATTCCAGCATCTGACTCCTGTCAATACCCGTGTGCAGGGATTTATAAAAAAGATTTGTTTTAAAGAATATCAATTGGTGAAAAAAGGCGATACACTTGTTATAATAGAGGACACTGAATATAGATTAAAGGTGGCTCAGGCTGAGGCTGACTATCAGAATGCCTTAGCCGGAAAAAGCGCAATGGACATCAATGTCAATGCCGCCCGCAATAATATTCTGGTTACCGACGCTTCGATTGAGGAACAACGTGTAAGAATGAAAAATGCCGAAAGAGAGTATAAACGCTATCAGGAACTAAGAAAAGAAGATGCCGTAACGGCACAACAGTACGACCGCGCTCGTACTGACTATGAGGCTACGTGTGCCCGTTATGAGCAGTTATTGCGTCAGAGGCAGTCGTCAGAGTTGTCCGAGCGTGAGCAGATGCAGAAACTCGGACAGAACAATTCTGCCATAAAACTGGCTGCCGCAGCGTTAGACCTTGCACGATTGAATTTGTCATACACGGTAATAAGAGCTACAGCCAATGGCGTTACCGGTCGTAAGGAGATTCATGAAGGTGAATTGGTGCAGGCCGGACAGACACTTGTAAATCTTGTTGACGGTGAGGAGAAATGGGTCGTGGCCAACTATAAGGAGACCCAGACCACCGATATGCATCAAGGCCAAAAGGTTGAAATGTATGTCGATGCCATACCCGGTGTTACCTACGAAGGACGTATCGTGTCGATTTCAAACGCTACAGGCTCCTTTTATTCGTTGATACCACAGGATAATTCGGCCGGAAATTTCGTAAAGGTTGAACAGCGCATACCGGTAAGAGTTGAGTTTACAGGTCGTAACAGCCGTAGCGCGTTAAGGCGTCTGCGTGCCGGAATGAACGTTGAGTGTTATGTAAAACGTTGAGACCGGGTTTATGGTACATAATAATCGACGTCCTCGCGTGCCTTATTTCAAGGAGTGGATACCTACCGGATGGTGTGTGCTGCTGTCATTGTTTTTCGCAATGGTGTTTCAGTTTAACGGTGGTGTGTTTCTGCCCACCGTAACACAGATGTCGAGCGGTATTGGTTGCATACGTGAGGATTTAACCATGGCAGCTTATGCATCATTTATAGGCATGACGCTGATATTTCCGATACTTTTCAGACTGAAATTCCGTTTTACCACACGCTCTATATTTCTTGTGGTGTGCCCGGTGTTGATAGTCTGCAATGTCATAACCATGCATGTGCAGAATGTTTTCATTCTTGTGGTGGCATGTTTTATTTCGGGCATATTTCGCATGTGGGGCACATTCGAGTGTTTCTCAAACATCAGGCTTAGTGTTACTCCCAAAGGCAACTTCTCGGTTTTTTATCCCGTCATTTATATTGTCGTGCTTGAGAGTATCCAGTTTTCGGGACTTGTAGCGGTACATGTAAGCGATATTGCCAATTGGCGTTACATGCACTGGTTCGTAATAGGTCTGCTGGTCGTGGTATGGTTATGCGTAATCATGTTTACACGTAGTGTGAGGCTTGTGCGTAAGACACCGCTTTATTGCATTGACTGGTTAGGTGGCGCTTTATGGGGAGTGATGCTGTTTTCGGTCGTTTTTGTCTGTATTTACGGCGAGTATTACGATTGGTTTGACAGCGGCTTAATACGTCTTGGTGTTGTTTTAGCAGTATTGTCGGTGTTGGTCAATGTCAACCGCATGTCTGTATTAAAGCGTCCTTACATAGAGACTCAGGTTGTGCGTTACCGTCATTTCCCTACGATACTATTCCTTTTTCTTATGCTTTGTCTCTTTTTAACCACATCGTCGGTTTTGCAAGATATGTTTATGAAGACGGTATTGCATTATGATCCGTTGAATGCGGTGTCGTTAAACTGGTGTGTTTTTGCAGGCATACTTACCGGTGCCGGCATCGTCTTTTATCGTCAGGCTGTGCTTCACAAGGGTTACAAACTCCTGATAACCATTGGCGGAGTGTTCATTGTGGCGTATCAGTACTATATGTATTTTCTGATTAATCCGCACCTTGACATTGAAAGCCTTTATCTGCCTAACTTCCTGAAAGGTGTGGGGCATGGCATTTTATATATCGCATTGACTATCTATGTGGCGAAGACCGTACCTTTTAAGCATTTTTTCCAAGGCTTATGTGTGCTTAGTTTCATACGTACAAGTATTGCGACTCCACTCGGTACGGCTTTACTTACACGTCATTTGCGTCTTATCGAGCAGGAAAATTTAGCTTTGCTTGGTCGTAATATAGACCGTATTGGGCATGGTGTCAATCTTCAAGGAGCCTATACCGCCGTTATGCAACTTACATTGCTGACAAGTTTGAAACAGCTTTTTGGTATAGTATGCATAGCGGGTACGGTGTTTGTGGTTTGTTTACTTTCATACAGAGTAGCACGTAAGGTTCCGAAGATTATTCGTTTGAATATGAATAGGTTATATAAATAACTACCGTGCATGTGAAAATAAAAATCCTCCGGTAACAACTTTGCCGGAGGATGTATAAAGTATAAGTCTCTCAATGAATTATTTCAGAATGAGTCCGCCATTAGGCTGTATTGTAACTTTGATGTTACCGTTCTTGTCAGTCTTTACCTTTGTCATCTGAGCCTCAGGCATCAAACCTTTCTTTGCGGCCTTGTCATTGTAGCAGGTCAACGATTTGCCTGCAAGCATGGGCAGACTGATGTTCAGTTTCAGCGGTTCTTTTGTAGCGTTAAGTCCGGCTACATACCAGTCAGAGCCATGGCGGCGTGCCATTATGACATATTTGCCGGGGTATCCGTCAATGAAGCGTGTCTCGTCCCATGTTGCGGGCAGAGCCTTAAGGAAGTCTATTTCAAATTGAGGCAGTTCGCCGAGGTTATTGGGCTGCATTGCCACACACTGTATGCTGCTCTGGTTTGTGATGCCGCTTGCCATCTCGAACACATCAGTAGTGTAGCGCGGATGACGACTCTTGTTGTCTTTAGACATATTGCGGTTCATGATAACGCCGCCCCAGTCCATTGTCGCTACTGTGTTGCGGCAGAACGGATGTATAGTCAGCTGGTAAGCCTCCTGCTTTGCGTGATATTCGCTGAAGAACACATTCTCAGATGCCAGTACAGCCTCGCTTGCCACGAAGTTGGGGAACATGCGCTCCCATCCGCGCGGAAGGGTGCAACCATGGAAGATAACCTGAATACCATAATCGTTGGCATCGCTCAAGATGTCTTCATAAAGTTGCATTGTCTGCTGTTTGTCTCCGGCAAAGAAGTCGACCTTAATACCTTTAATGCCGATGCTCTTCATCCATGCCATCTCACGTTTGCGGGCTATTGTGGTACTCATACACTGTTTCGGAGTCTGTGGAGCATTGTTCTCATAACCGTTACTGTTGTACCAAAGCATCAGGTGTACGCCCTTGCTTTGAGCGTATTTGCTGAGTTGTGCCATGCGCTCTCTGCCAATCTGTGTGTCCCAGAAGCCGTCAACGAGCACATACTCGTAACCCATGGCTCCGGCAAGGTCGATAAATTTCACCTGATCATCATAGTTTACAGAGTTGTCCTGCCAAATCAGCCAGCTCCAAGTGTAACGTCCCGGCTTGTATTGCTCGGACGCCTCGAACATAGGCTTAACCACATCGTAGGCTATTGTAGTCTCAACGATTGGCTTCAAGGTCTCACCCACGGTGATTGTTCTCCATGGTGTGGCACCCGGCAGAGCCATTCCTGCTGCTGTAGAGCCAAGGCCGTTGGCCTCGCCCGGCATAGGGAAAGCTATTTTATAGCCCTGTTCCGCGTTATAGTCGCTAAGATGGCAACCAACATATGAGCCGTTTGTTCCGGTCTCGTTGATAAGAACCCAACCATCATTACCAACATGGAACAGGCACGGGAAGGTATAACCCTGTCCGTATTGTGACTTTTCCGTCATCGGAGCGTCGGCCTTATATTCCTCCTCATAGCTTGGCTTGGTGCGCATCCAGCCGATCATTGCGTCTGATTGCGGGCAAATAAAGGTTGTTGTCCGGCTCGGCAGGCGGAATGCGGTGGCCTCATCGTTGACAACCATAGACGCCGTCTCTCCCTGTTGCGGGAACGAATAGCGGAAAGCGATGTTATTGTCTGATACATTAAACGTTACGGTCATCTTCTGCTTCTTGCCATTCTCAAACGTAAGGTCTATACTGTTAGCCTTGTAAGTTATATTTGAGGCTTTTGCATTTCTCATCACATAGTTGTCATTCACCTCGTTGCGTTTGATGTCTTTCAGTGTCAGACCCGACGTGAAGTCTCCTATGTCGGTTTTAACTCCAAGTGCCGAGCTTTCAAGCATCTGTTTGCCGTTCAACTTAATCGAATAGCTGACTTTTCCGTTCTCGTCGGTAATTACCACAATGGTTTTACCGTCTGGCGACTTAATCTCATTGTTGCCGGCGTTCACGGCCACTCCCGCCGTCAGCACCAGTGCGATTGTAAGAAATAATTTCTTCATTTCCGTTTGTTTAAAGGTATGAGTAATTGGTTAGTTATTTAAATTCCGTTTTCATGAACCGGCCTCTTTTTAGCGCGGTTGTTGTCTCGACCGATTATGGTCGATAGCGGTTTTAAGTTTATTGTTTACACTTAATATCTGCAAATATAATATTAATTAATGTCGTTGCAAAATAAAACAAGGAGAATTTGACTATTAAAAAAGAAATAATTACTTTTGCATCATATTACAGAAACAATTAAAGTTTGGAAACCATGTTTCAGGAACAAATAAACAGATACAAGGAAAAACACGGCTTTGGGTCTTTTGAGCCTAAGGCCGTTCTTTTTGATATGGACGGTGTTCTGTATGACAGTATGCCCAACCACGCTGTCAGTTGGCACCGTTCTATGCAGAAATTCGGTATCGACATGAAACCCGAAGAGGCTTATACGTATGAAGGTATGCGCGGTGTCGAGACAATCAAGTTGTTGGCGCGCCGGCAGTGGGGTAGAGAACTTACCGATGTTGAGGCCGCCGATATGTATGAGGCCAAGACGCATGAGTTCAGCGCATGTCCTCCGGCCGGGAAGATGACCGGTGTAGAGGAGCTTATGCGTAAGATGCATGATGCCGGATTGCAGATTGTTGTGGTAACAGGAAGCGGTCAAAAGAGCCTGCTCGGCAAGTTGGAACATGAATTTCCGGGTTTGATACATGCCGACAAGATTGTTACCAGCTTTGATGTTACACACGGAAAGCCGGACCCTGAGCCGTATAACTGCGGAATGGGTAAGGCCGGAATAGAACCGTGGCAGGGCATTGTGGTAGAAAACGCTCCTTTGGGCGTGCGTGCAGCTGTGGCGGCTAACCTGTTTACGGTAGCCGTAAACACCGGCCCTCTGCCCGATGAAGATCTTAGTTCAGAGGGTGCTGATCTTATATTTAAAAGTATGCCCGATTTTCGTGATGCTTGGAATGAGTTCCGCCACGACTTCATGCTTTGATTAATGTTTATTGTTAAACGATGAAACCGTCGCTTAAAAATATGATTAAAAGGTGGCATCTGCCGCCTTTTATGCGGAATGTCGGACTTTGGCTTGTCTACGCCGGGGCGTTATCACTCATTCTGAGTTACGCTTTTGGCGTTACAAATCTTAATCCTCTGCTGCTTTTCAGCCTCTTCCTGATTGTGGCGGGCATCATTCTGCACGTTATGATACTGAAACGCGAAAGCCGTTATTGAATAAAAATCCGTAAGTTCACAGATGATAATATCAGTTCCGTGTAACTTACGGATTTATTTTAAATTTAAATCTTCGTCTTTATACAATTCTCCGGCAGAACATCACAACGTACCTTTTGTTGACGGAAGCTCGAAGTGATAAATGTCCCGCTTTACAGCCATGCGTAGCGAGCGTGCCAAAGCCTTGAAGATACCTTCTATTTTGTGGTGCTCGTTTGTACCTTCAGCCTTTATGTTGAGATTCATGCGGGCGGCATCGCTCAGACTTTTAAAGAAGTGTAGAAACATTTCGGTAGGCATTTCGCCAACTTTCTCACGTTTAAAGTCAGCGTCCCACACCAGCCAAGGCCGTCCACCGAAGTCAAGAGCCACCTGACAAAGGCAGTCATCCATTGGCAGCGAGTAACCGTAACGCTCTATTCCGCGCTTGTCGCCGAGAGCTTTCAGCAGACATTCACCCAGTGCTAACGCCGTGTCTTCAATGGTGTGGTGCTCGTCCACATATAAATCGCCTTTTGTTTTGATGGTCAAGTCCATCATGCCGTGCTTGCCAATCTGTTCAAGCATATGGTCAAAGAAGCCCAGACCGGTGCTGATGTCGCATCGTCCGGTACCGTCAAGATTGACCTTAATATATATATCAGTCTCTTTTGTGGTACGTTTAACTTCTGCGACGCGTTCTCCGGCAAACAATATTTCGGTTATTTTGTCCCACGTCATATCGTCTTTGCCAAGAATCAGAGCCTTGCATCCCAGATTGTCAGCCAGTTGTCTGTCTGTCTCACGGTCGCCGATTACATAACTTCCGGCCATGTCGTAAGCCTCATTACCGATATATTCGGTCAGCATACCCGTGCCCGGTTTGCGGTCGGGGTGATTGTCTTCCGGGAAGTGACGGTCAATCTTGATATCGTCAAAAGTGATTCCTTCGCTCTCAAGGGTCTGCAATATAAAATTATGCACAGGCCAAAAGGTATTCTCCGGAAACGAGTCGGTGCCCAGTCCGTCTTGGTTGCTAACCATTACGAAGCGGAAATCGAGTTTTGAACGTATAAAACCGAGGTTACGCATCATGCCTTGTGTGAACCGCAGTTTGCCGAATGAGTCGATCTGCTCGTCGGCAGGCTCCTCTATCAGAGTGCCGTCGCGGTCAATGAACAGTATTTTCTGCTTTTTCATACGAAAATATTTGGGCCGCAAATGTTGCTCATTGCGGCATATTGTT
>Cebus_capucinus_imitator_PRJNA485217_SSR102__coassemble_970_pt1 | contig 18251 bp, 18 predicted proteins | sample Cebus_capucinus_imitator_PRJNA485217_SSR102__metabat2_high_PE_011 | metagenome-assembled genome bin Cebus_capucinus_imitator_PRJNA485217_SSR102
TTGTGAGACTACCAACTTTTTTATAAACTATTTCTTATCCCGAACTAGGGTAAATAACAGACACTTACACGTGTTGAACTCGTTTGAACTTTTTACCGAAATATCATCCGTTACATTAATATTTATTCTTTCCTTGCCCTAATCGGTCTTTTTTGCCTGCTTTTGTCCCTCTCATCGGTTGCATAGCCCGCTATGCGCCCTCTTCGAGTAACAAAACCGGACGAAAAAACACTCGATTATGACAAGAAATAAAAAGTTTAAACGAGTTCATCTACAGCCTCCCGGTATCTTCGACCTACAGTCTTGTAACTTTCTGTATTGTATCGGTGTCAATACCAAGCTCTTCTATCTTTTGGGCGTTATCGAGATTCATGTCTCCGCACTCATTGTCTGACAGCCTCCGGGCTTGTTGCGTGGATGGTGCGGACACTGTGGGGCGAGCCGTTTTTCCACATTTGTGCGAGAAGTGTGGATAACTTATATAACATATTGATAATGAGTGGTTTGCAAAACCTCTGCTTTTGCGTGCCGGAACAAATGGTTTTATGATGCAAAAGGGCCTGTTTCAATGTCCGAAACAGGCCCTTTTGAAAAAGGATGTAATTGGTTACGATTTATTTGCGCACAAGATTTCGCCCCGCGTCTATGCGCAGGAATATAAAAAGTAGGATGGTGAACCCCCACAGGGATGAGCCTCCATAACTGAAGAAGGGTAGTGGAATACCGATTACGGGAGTCAAACCGAGCACCATGCCTACGTTTATGAAAACATGGAAAAGGAAAACTCCGAGCACACAGTAACCATAAACACGACCGAACTTGAACGGTTGTCGTTCGGCTAACTTTATCAGCCGCAATATCAGAGCGAGAAACAGCAGAAGCACGGCTGATGAACCGACGAAGCCTTCTTCCTCACCTACGGTACAGAAGATGAAGTCGGTGTCTTGTTCGGGCACGAATTTCAATTTTGTCTGTGTGCCGTTCAAAAAACCTTTACCGACAAGGCCGCCTGAGCCGATGGCTATCTCGCTTTGGTGCACATTATATCCGGCGCCGGCCAAGTCTTCGTCAAGACCGAGCAGAACGTTTATTCTGACACGCTGGTGTGGCTCCATGATGTTGTTCAGCACATAGTCGGCCGAGTAGAAGAATACCAGTGAGCCTGTCGTGAACAGCATTATGTAGAGATAATGTCTTATTTGTTGGCTCAGCCGGTTGTAAAGCAGGTAGCCCACAATGACCGCACACGACGCGAGTTGCACCCACACTATGTCGAACGGAATTACGAATACGGCGAACAACAAAGCCACCGCCGTGGGTATTACCGATATGGCGAGCGTTATGAGGGCGCGCTTGCGGTCGCGGCAGTAAATACAGACCATGGCTGCCGAGAACAGTTGCACGAGTTGCAGAACGGCGAATTTTCCGACTGACGTCTCGGTGTCGAGCATCAGTACCTGTTCATAGCGTATGCCCACAACGAAGTAAATAACCATTGCCACGCCCGTAAAGAGCACGCTGCCTGTCATTCCTTCGCGATAGAACATCAGGAAGAACGACAGGTAGACAAGAGCCGAGCCGGTCTCTTTCTGCATTACGATGAAGAGCATTGGGGTTATCACGACGGCGCAGGCTGCCGCAAGGTCTTTCCAACGGTGCATGTTGAAGCCGTATGTGCTCATGAGTTTAGCCACCGCAAGAGCCGTGGCGAATTTGGCGAACTCGGCCGGTTGCAGTCGTAACGGCCCGAGCACGAGCCATGAGCGCGAGCCTTTTATCTCGTGTGGATTGAATATCGTCGCGAATAGAAGTAATAGCAACGCCGCATATATTATATAGGCGAAAGTGTCGTAAAAGCGGTCGTCGAGCATAAGCAACACGAAGCCGAGGCATATAGATGTGCCGATCCACACAATCTGCATACCCGAACGTGTGCCGAGGCTTATTATGTCGGTGTCTCCGTAGGTGTAGCTCGCGCCGCAGACACTAATCCAGCCAAAGGCCAACAGGGCGATGTAAATACCTATCGTCCACCAGTCAAGCGAGCGTAAAACGCCGTTCTTTTTATCTGTTTGCTGCTCCATAACCAATACGTCTGTGTTGGAAGTCGGCCGCACGTTTCTCCGAGTCGGCCGAGAGTTTGCCTTTAATATATTGTTCCATCATCAATGAGCCGATAGGTACACCATATTCAGCTCCGAAACCACCGTTCTCCACATAGACGGATACGGCTATTTTCGGGTTGTTCATCGGTGCGAAGCCCATGAAGATACTGTGGTCTTGACCGCGGTTCTGGGCTGTTCCGGTCTTTCCGCACACCTCATAGTCGGCTCGGTCGGCCTGTCGGCAGGTACCGGCCATTACGGCCCGTCTCATTCCTGCCACCACATACTCATATGCCCGTCGCGAGGCTTTGGTGTAATGTCGTGAGGTGAAAGCAGTGTCTATTGGTTCGCCTTTCACTTTACGCACCACATGTGGAGTGTAGAAGTAGCCTCGGTTGGCTATCGTGGCAGCCAGATTGGCAATCTGCAAAGGAGTCGCGTTGACCTCACCCTGTCCGATTGCGATACTGATAACGGTCAAAGCGTTCCATGACCCTTTATATGCGCGGTTGTAGAAGTCGGCGTTTGGTATAAGTCCCCGTTTTTCTCCGTAGAGGTCTACGCCGAGTTTGTAACCGAAACCCATGCTTACCATGTAGTCGCGCCATGTGTTCATCGCATCAGAGAAGCTGGTGTATTTGCGTCGGTTACCAAGCATGTAGTATAACCCCCAACAGAAATAAGCGTTGCATGAGGTCCCGATGGCCGGCACAAGGTTAAGCGGTGAGGCGTGTCCGTGGCATCCTACGTGCATTCCTCGGCAGTAGAAGCCTCGATGACAGGGGAACATTGTACCCGGCGAGACTATTCCTTCAGTCATGAAAGTCAGCGCCTGTGTGGTCTTGAAGGTTGAGCCGGGAGGATACTGACCCATTATCGAGCGGTTTAAGAGTGGCTTCCACGGGTTGCGTGAAAGCAGGCGGTGCATCTTTCCTCGATTTCGTCCGGTAACCGAACGCGGGTCATACGAAGGCGATGACACCATACACAGAATTTCGCCGGTTGACGGTTCTATGGCCACGATGCTTCCAATCTTTCCTTGTAGCAGACGTTCGCCTAAGGCCTGCAGCTTGATGTCGAGACTGAGAGTAAGGTCTTTACCTGCCACCGGACGGCTGTCATAGCGTCCGTTCATGTATTTTCCTTGTATCCGTCCGTGGGCGTCTCGGAGCATGATTTGTACTCCTTTTTCGCCTCTGAGCTGTTTTTCGTAATACTTTTCAACTCCCATTTTGCCTATATAGTCGCCCGGCTGATAGTAAGAGTCGTTCTCTATGTCAGCGTCAGACACCTCGGCGACATCGCCAAGTACGTGTGCCGCATACGGATACACATATTGACGTATGCTGCGGCGTTGCACGTAGAAGCCCGGAAAACGGTACAGCTTTTCCTGAAAAATGCTGTATTCCTTCTCCGAGAGCTGGCTTATAAACATCTGTTGGGTAAAGCGCGAGTAGCCGGGATTCTTGCTGCGGTCTTTGATATCGGCCATTCGCTTTATGAAAAACTCCTTTGTTATGCCCAAGGAGTTGCAAAATTCGGTGGTATCGAGTCGTCCGCTTTCCTCGTTCATCACCACCATTATGTCGTAAGCGTTTTGGTTATACACCAGCAGGTTGCCTTTGCGGTCGTTTATAACGCCTCGCGCCGGATATTCTACCTTTTTCAGAAAAGCGTTCGAATCGGCGTTTTTCTTGTAGTAATCGCTCATAATCTGGAGCGTGAAAAGGCGGATTATATACACAATAACAATAAAGACGGCCACGCCGCCTATTATGTATTGTCTGTTTTCAAGTCCGTATTCCTTACTCATTTTGCCGGTTTCTTGTCCTGAAAGTTGTTGTTTTAGAGAGATTTTCAACGTTTTTACTTGCGTCTGAGATTGTCAATCACGGTTATGATGAGAGCCGTCAGGACGGTGCTTCCGCCTATATCCATGAGCCACTGTTGCCAGTTGAAGAAGTTGAAAGTCTCGGTTGTGAAGAAAAGAACATTGTAGACAAACACTCCGAGTAGCATGTACCAGATGTATTTGCCTACCCCCAATGTCCTCATACTCGGCTTCAGGTCTTCCGCACTGTCGCGTGTCATGAAGATGTTGAGTATGTATGGTTGTGTGAAACCGAGTATTGTACACGATGACGCCGCCACTCCCGGTGTGTTCGAGAACATGTCTATGCACAGTCCGAGCATGAAACTCCATAGCATTATGGCCAATCTCGGGAAGCCGCGTCTGAACATCAATATGAAATAAACGTACAACAGGGGTGTGGCGCAACCGAAAAGGTTTATGTGGTTGAGTATCAGCACCTGCGCAAGGCATAGCGTTATGAACGCCGCCAAGTGTTCTATGATGTCTATTTTCATTGATTTCGAGTCCTGTTAAAAGTTACGGCCATGTGTGGCGGTTTTTGTTTTTTCGATTTAAACGGCTTGAACGGACTGTCCGTATACGGCCGGTTAAATCGAAAAACAATTATGAATAAATCCTGTTTCGGTTACTTTTACCCTTAGTTCTTTTTCATCATGAGCGAGTCGTTGGCCGCTCTCATGATATTGATACGCTCCTCCATGACGCTGTTATCGATTATGCTGACATCACGCAGGTTGCCGAAGTCGGTGCTGAGGCGTGTCTGTACACGATAGGAAAGGCCGTCGGCAGAGTTATAGACATGGAGAACCTGCCCCACGATTATGCCCGGAGGGAATATAGAAGAGTAACCGCTGGTTACAATCACATCGCCTATGCGGAAATGCGCGTGGCGCGGAATGTCGGTAACAAAAGCCTTGTCAGACGCTCCGCCGGTCCATGTCAGGTGGCCGTAATACCCGCGTTTCTTTATTGCGACACTTATATTCGACTTCGTGTTGAGTACCGGAATTACTACAGAATAATGCTCTGACACCATGTAAACCACACCCACGACACCCATGCCGCACGCCACGCCCATGTCTTTGCGTACTCCGTCAGCACTACCTTTATCGAGCGTAATCAAGTTATCGGCACGGTTAAGCGAGTTTGATATCACTTTGGCCGGAATAAGTCTGTAGTCTTTCAATATCTCACGTTGGGTACGCTCCACGTAGCTGCTGTCTTCCGTCTGCTGTCGAACCACCTTTGAGAGCCTTTCGACAGTTTGTTCGAGATACAGGTTACGCGTCATCAGCTGTCGGTTAACCTCTGTCAGACTGAAGAAGGTGCGCACGGCCGAGTCCCATTCGTAAACTTTCCCCGTAACGGCGTTTGCCGATGAGAAGAAAACGCTACCCTGATAGCTGTTGAAACGGAACAGCAACACAAGGCTGACGGCCTCAAGCAGAAAGAAGACGAACCAGTGATTGTACTTCTGTATGAATTCTATCAGGTTCCGCATGGTTATCTCATCAGGAACGAGAAGCGGTCAATGTTCTTCAAAGCCACGCCCGCGCCTTTGGCAACGCTGTGCAGCGGGTCTTCGGCAACATGGAACGGAATGTTGATTTTGTCGGTCAGACGCTTGTCGAGACCACGCAAAAGAGCACCTCCACCGGTAAGATAGATACCGTTCTTCACGATGTCCGCATACAGCTCAGGCGGAGTATTCTCAAGTGCAGAGAGTACAGCATTCTCTATTTTCGCTATGGTGCGGTCGATGCAGTGGGCCACTTCCTGATAGCAGATTGGCACCTCCATAGGCAGAGCCGTAATCTTGTTGGGGCCGTGAACGATGTAGTCTTCGGGTGCTTCGTCGCCAAGGTCAGTCAAAGCTGAGCCTACATGTATCTTGATACGCTCTGCCATGCGCTCTGAAACCTTAACGTTGTGCTGGCGGCTCATATACTCCTGAATGTCGGCGGTGAGGTCATCGCCGGCTGTACGTATAGAGTTGTTCGATACGATACCACCCAATGATATTACGGCAATCTCGGTTGAACCACCGCCTATGTCGACAATCATGTTACCCTCCGGAGCCTCCACGTCGATACCGATACCGATAGCTGCGGCCATAGGCTCAAAAATCAGGTACACATCGCGGCCGTCGGCATGTTCGGCAGAATCGCGCACGGCGCGCAATTCAACCTCGGTCGAGCCTGAGGGTACACCGATTACCATTCGCAGTGAGGGCGAAAACAGGCGGCTACCTGTGTGAACCATCTTTATGAGTCCGCGCATCATCTGCTCGCAGGCCGAGAAGTCGGCTATCACACCGTCTCTCAGCGGGCGTATGGTGCGTATGTTGTCATTGGTCTTCTCATACATCATTTTTGCCTTGCTGCCCACAGCGATCATCTTGTCGGTGCGGCGGTCAAGGGCAACTACCGACGGCTCGTCCACCACAATCTTATCATCACTGATAATGATGGTGTTGGCCGTTCCGAGGTCCATTGCAATTTCCTGTACAAAAGAAAAAAATCCCATAAACCGTTTTGTAATTTTCAATTAACTGTTAGCAAAAGCCAGTCATGTGTTCGCGGCAATTACTTGCCTGCGAACCATGAGTGTATTGCGGTGTCGTAATGACTGCTTACACCGAAAGCGCGTGTAGCGAACATGCGGCGGTCCTCAATGTCAGTCTGTGCACCTTTTTTATTAAGGATGTCAAGCAGCACGCCATACTCCGCTTTGCCGGGAACTATAACAACATCGTTGAAGTTCTTCGCTCCGGCGCGTATGAGAGATATACCGCCGATGTCGATTTTCTCGATGATGTCAGCGTCGCTTGCGCCGCTTGCCACGGTCTGCTCGAAGGGATAGAGGTCAACTATCACGAGGTCAATTTCGGGTGTTTCATATTCGGCCATCTGCTTCCGGTCGCCCTCATTCTCACGACGGCCCAGTATTCCTCCGAATATTTTGGGGTGCAGCGTCTTAACTCGTCCGCCGAGTATTGAAGGATATGTGGTAACGTCCTCCACCTTGCGGCACTCGTATCCGAGTGATTCGATAAAAGTCTGTGTGCCGCCTGTTGAGAGGAATTTCACTCCTTCGGCGTTAAGTTTTGCGAGTAACTCGTCGAGTCCGTCCTTGTGGAATACGGAAATCAATGCGGTCTTAATCTGTTTTGTTCCGGCCATAACTTTTAATTATTAATCTGTTTGCAGTGTGCAAAGTTACTGAAAATCACTGATACCACAATGTTTTTTCCTTGAAAATATAATCATGAAAACAAAACGACCTTAGCGCAACTCCTTGGCGAGTATCACGGCCGACAGCACAAACGCGCCCATCATTGCCGCCACCATGCCGGCTGCGGGTGTGTGCGTTAACGCATATTGGGTTGAAATATCGGCCATAATACCCCGGGCCATGCCCGCTATCCATACGTTGGCTTTGGTGGCAAACAGCAGTATAATGGCCACCGTGGCACAGAAAGCAGTCCACAGGCGGCTCAGTCTCACAGCCCGGTCAGACAGTCTGCGCATCACATGTCGGGTGAAGCCGTTATCCTCTATTTTAACGGCGTTCTCAATAAAGAAGCGTTCAATCGGTTTCTCGTCGTCAAACTCATTCATATCCGTTCTCCTTTAAATATTTTGCCAATTTTGCCTTGCCTCTCGACAGGTGTGACTTCACCGTCCCGACAGGCAATGACGTTATCTCTGCAATCTCTTCTATCGGCTGACCGTCAATCAGTTGTAGAGTTATGCACATGCGTTCATAACTACCCAACAGGGCCAGAACTTTATATATATCCATACGCAGCGTGCCGTCTTGAGCGGTCGACGCGCGGCGTTGCACCTCGGCCGAGTCCATGTCGGCCCGGGGGCGTTGCTTCCTCGCATAGTCGTAAAGCACGTTGCAGGCTATACGGTACAGCCATGTGGAGAAACCGGCCATGCCTTTGAAGCGTGGCAGAGCCGTCCACGCCCGCAGGAAGGTGTCCTGTGCGAGGTCGTCGCTCAGCGCGCTGTCGCCCAAAGTCTGTTGCATGAAGAAGCGTCTTACCGTCGACTGGTGCCTCTGTACCAATGTACCGAAGGCGCGTTTGTCGCCGAATGTCGTCGCCCTTGCCACCAATGCTATGTCAGATAGTTTCTCCACGCGGAAGTTTATTTTTGTTCTTCTTTTATGTCGTCATAACTCTCGTCGAAGACCTCATTGCGCGAGCCTCTCGCCGAGGTGCGCGCTATAACGCATTTGCCGACTCCGATACATGCTATCAGCAGGCCTCCGGCTATAAGCACCTTGGTTATGAGCAATCCGAACAGAACAAGACCCGCGCCAATGGCAATGTATTTTATGCCTTGTTGCCACACACGCTCTTTGTCGTCGATATTGTTTTTGGTCAGATTTTGAGGTATAGGCTGTCCGTTCTCGACGGCTTTTTCTATTATTTTATATTCGGTCTTTTTGCGGTGCATGACCCAATATATTATCAACGCCACAAACACGAATGGAGAAGCCACTGTCACGATGCACAGCAGTACGAAGAAAATCAACGCAATCACTCCGCCAACGCCGAGTGTCGTCAGGTATGCCATCAGTTTTAGCGGGTCGTCGGCTGAGGTGAAGTCCATCGTTTCCTTGTCCTCGTCCGCGTTTGTCGCCGTGTACGTGCTGTCGTTGTCGTCATTGTCGGCTGCGGTTGTCGTGTCGGAGTATGCCGTTATGGCGGTTGACTTGTCGTTTACCGAAACGTTCACTATGGCCGGATTGTGGCGGTGGCGCTGTGCCTGCGCCGTGTTGCCGAGGCTCAATGTTAAGGCGAGAGCCATTACCATGAATAACTTTCTCATATATGTTTCTTTTTTTTTGATTTCTGTGTGTTAGACGTTGAAGCACATGTAAAAGTTGCGTGGTGTATTGATTTTTTCTTTCGGATAAATAGTTTAATGATGCGAAACAAAGTGTTTCGCATGTCAAAACCTTTTGTTTCGCATCATTAAATATACTGTATTGTAATGCAATGATTATCAGCCTGTTGTGTACCGCTTTTAGTTGGCAGGCCTTAATGTCGCGAATTTATCAGACGCAGGAAACTGTCATGCGCTGATAAAATCACTTTTTCTGTTTTGAGACGGCCGAATAATTAATGTTGAAAGCTCCGGCACGGCGCAACGCCAGCTTTACGTCGTTGACCGTACCCATGTCGGTGGCGCGGTCAATCTTTAGCGCCACTGTCATGTTTTTTGCGTCTTCAGGTTGCATACGGCGGCGTTCGTTGGCAACATAGTCTGTTACGGCAGGCACGTCTGCATATTTGTCATTTAGCTGTATGCGGGTTTGTGAGCCTGTTACTTTATTCATTTTATCGACAGGCCGACCTATATAAACATATGTAACCGCCGACTTTTTTGTCAGGCGGGTTAGTTCGGTCCCGGCCGGAACACGGTATTGCACTTTAAGAGTAACCTGCCGCATGTGGGTTACGGTAATGAAAAAAAACAAAACGGTGAACACAAGGTCGGGTAGGGACGAGGTGTTCAACACCGGGACGGTGCGTCGAGAGCGTCGTAAGATTGTCATCGGTCGCCTCCTTCCTGCTCTCCGCTGACGTTTTCAGTCAGGTGTTGCGGATAAAAAGCCCTTGCGCGGTCTCGCTCGTCGGGGGTACATTCTTCATAGGAGCGGCCGAATTTGCGACGCGCATAGCCGTCGCGCAGCTCCCGGTAGGCCGCTGTAATCTCGTTTTGTATATTGAAATATGCCTCATAGTCGGCACGACGGTCTACGTTGAGAGTTATTATGTGGCGGGCCGGGTTTGCCTTACCACTGACGAAACTTACCACTCGCGCGCGCAGTTCGTTTATGTCCGCCGGTTTGCCGTCGGCCTCAAGTTTGCCGTCGGCGGTAAGTCGCAGGGCGAGCGCGTTGCTCTTGCTCACGTCGGTAACCTCTGTCGCGGCCTTGTTGTCAATCGGAGGCAGACGGCGGCTCAGACCCTTGTCGACGTCCATAGACGTTATGACAAGGAAAAACACCAACAGTATGAACGAAATGTCGGCTGTCGATGTGGTGTTAAGCTCCGGTACAGTGCGGCGTGAATGTCTGAACATGATTGTCGACCTTTAGTATGTGTTTCCTTTATTGTTTTTCGGCTTTCTCAAAACAAGTTTGCGGCTGCGTCCTGACAGGCCGAACGCCACTCCCAATGCGGCCACCACAAGCAGTGCCATGGCAGTGTTGAGAAACATGTCGGTAATGCGGAGCCACAGGCTGTCGGTGTATTTTGAGCCGTTTACGAGTACAGGCTCGGTTGAGCCGAGCAGGAATGTAAGTACAAGCAATATGGCTGTAAATATAAACGTGCAATATTTTATGCGCGTCGCCGGCAGATTGTTGATGATGTCGTCGGCTCCGTCGCGGTGTCTCAGCGCGCGTAGCAGTGAGCAGAGAGCCACACCGCAGGCCATGACGACAAGTATGTATATCAGCCAAAGCACGCCGTCGGTGAAGACCGGGTCGTTGAACTGTGGGTCGTCGGTGTAAGGACGGTCATATCCCACGGCGAAGAACAGCGCGAAAACCAGTGCCGCAACCGCTACGAGCGCGTAGAGTATGCGGGTCGACAGCTGTTCGGCCGTCATGGAGGATATTTTCAGAAGCAGCTTACGCATTGTTCTTTAGTTTATATTTCATTATGGTGTCGAGCAGGGTTATGGCCGACTCTTCCATCTGACTTGTCAGGTGCTCTATCTTGGAAAGAATATAGTTGTAGAACACCTGCAAGATGAGGGCCGCTATAAGTCCGAATATTGTCGTTATGAGCGCGACTTTCATTCCGGCCGCGACGATTGTCGGACTGATGTCGCCCGCCGCTTGTATTTGCTCGAAGGCTATGACCATACCGATAACGGTGCCGAGAAATCCGAGTGAGGGGGCCATTGCAATGAACAGGGTTATCCACGAACAGCCTTTCTCGAGGTTTGCTGCCTGCACCGAACCGTATGAGGTTATGCTGCGCTCGATGTCGTCGATTGATTCGGTTATGCGTGTAAGTCCTTGATAACAAATTGATGCTACGGGGCCGCGGGTGTCTCGGCAGAGTGCCTTCGCGCCTTCAATGTCATCGGCCATGACGTGTTTCTCGATGTCGGCCATGAGTTTCTTGGCGTTTATCTCTGACAGGGTGAGGTAGATAATTCTTTCGATACAGAACGAAAGACCGAGTACGAGTGCCAATGCCACGAATGACATGAAGCCGGCCGAGCCTTCAATGTATTTCTCTTTCAGTACCTTGTGGAAGCCTTGGCTTTCAACGGGGGCTATAACAGAGTCGGCCTCTTCGGTTTGGGCAATATCCATTGAGTCGACGGTGTGTGCCTGAGCCGTGTCGGCTACAGCCAAAGAGTCGTTCTGAGCCAATGCCGTTGAACACTGAATAAAGATTATGAGTGTTGCTATTGCAAATTTTGCAATCAGGTTTTTCATTGTCGTGAAAATTAAAATGTAAATGCGGAAAGAGGGGGATTCGAACCCCCGAACCGGTTTTGCCGGTTACACGCTTTCCAGGCGTGCCTCTTCAGCCACTCGAGCACCTTTCCTTATAAAGGTTGGAAACTTGTTGTTTCGAAGTGCAAAATTATCTTTTTTAGATTGATTTCAAGCATAAATTCAAATCTTTTTTCAATCTTCGCACTGTTTTTTCATATTTTTATGTACCTCATGTATGCATACGCAGTGTGTCAGTTTAGCAAAATAAATTTAAATTGCAGATATTTGTGCGTACTTATTTAAGTATTGTCGAAAATATTTATGAACTTTACAACATGACAGAAAACGCCTGTTTCACGTGCTCTGTATTGGTGGGCGTAATGAAACCGGGTGGTCTTAAAACGATAACTTATTTTATTTAGGTGATGAATAACAAGGATTTAAGAAAACAACTTTTGGCCGAGCATCTTATAAAGTCGTTCAAACGACGCAACATGGAGGCCGTCTATTGTGCCACTTCCGCCGAGGCCGTGGCCACCGTAAGCGACATGATACCTGACGGAAGCACCGTTTCGTGGGGTGGTTCCATGTCGATTCGCGATATGGGACTGTCCGCGCGTCTGCATGAGCGTGATTTGAATATTCTCGACCGCGACCTCGCAGCCGATTATGATGAGGCTCAGCGCATTTATCGCGAGGCCTTCTCGGCCGATTATTATCTTACGAGTGCCAATGCTGTCAGTGAGGACGGCGTGATTGTTAATATTGACGGTAACGGCAATCGTGTGGCCGCAATCAGCTTCGGGCCACAGCATGTGATATTCGTAATTGGTCTTAACAAGGTCGCACAGGATGTTGATGCCGCCGTGAAGCGTGCCCGTTCGACGGCTTCGCCCATAAATGCCGCCCGCTTTGACATTCCCACTCCGTGCCATAAAGACGGTGTCTGTCATAATTGCACTTCGCCCGACAGTGTTTGCTGCTTTGTGCACATGGTGCGCAACTCTCGCCGGCAGGGACGCATAAAGATTGTTCTTGTAGGCGAGGATTTGGGATATTGAAACGAACTCGTTTAAACTTTTTATTTCTTGCCCTAATCATTTCTTTTAGGTTTTCGTTTTCTCGCCACGGCATAGCCCGCTATGCGCGCCCTCTTTGAGTAACAAAATCAGGCGACAAAACACTCGATTATGAAAAGAAATAAAAAGTTTAAACGAGTTCATTAGTGAATATAATGAAGTTGTTGTGGCTCTTGTTAAAAAGAAATTCGGATATATAAAAGAAAAACGGATAAGAGTTGAACTTCAACTACTTATCCGTTAATGGTTGCGGAGGCAGGACTCGAACATGCGACCTCCAGGTTATGAGCCTGGCGAGCTACCAACTGCTCCACTCCGCGATGTTAATTCATTCGTCGCATTTCATTTCTGATTTGCGTGTGCAAAGGTATTGCTTTTATTTGTTATTACCAAATTTTTTCTAAAGAAAATGGATTATTGTGGGTAAATATATATGTTTTTATGTATTTACGCCTGTTTTTTGAAATAAAACAGGCATAAATATATGATGAGCGTTATGTCGTTGAAGTGTTATTCCGCAAGTTTCCGACCCTGCTCATACGCGGTGTTTGCAATGCGGTTTATTATGCTTTCTGCCGTCAGGCGATTCATTGTTCCGGCTGAAGGCATACGTTTGTAGGCCTGCTCATGCTCGTCTTTGGTTGCAATGCGGCCACAGAGCAGCAACTCAAAATTACGTTTATACTCGCTGACCATAAGATTGTAGAAGTCGTCGGTGCGACATGCCGTGCGTACAAGATCCATAAGTGTTGTTGAGGGAGTAACGGTGTTACGCATCACATCTTCAAGTTCATGCTCATCATAATTCATGCGGAATATAGCGTAAAAGGCCTCTTGGTTGAATGTCGGAGCTATCTTGTCATAATGGTTAAGCATTGTTTGCTTTACATTCTTCGGCTCATAGCGTGTGGCCGGGTCGCTGTCGGTCTGCGCCTCGATGAGTCCGCAGGTGAAATACTTGAAGAAAGTGCTGACAACAGCGGCCAGCACACGGTCTTTGCTGATTTGTTCCATATCTTTATTGCTTGCTTTTCCGGTTATTCTCAATAGCTTTGATGTTTCTCATCAAACCTTCGTATTTTGCTCTTTTCACTGCGCTGCCTTTGAAAATGCGGCGGTATTCGTCAACGGTAAGCATGTTCCAGCGGTCGCGTGTCATACTCATCAGCTCCTCATTCGGGGTGAAGTGCGGTTCGTCGGTAGGTGTTGCAAAGCGGTTCCACGGACATGCGGTCTGACAGCGGTCGCAGCCATAGACTGTGGTTCCCATTGCCTGCGCGGCGTCAACAGGTATCTCCCCGCGGTTTTCGATGGTTTGATATGACAGACAACGGCGAGCGTCAAAGCTGCTGCCCGTCTCACATTCATCATATCGGGTTAGTGCCTGTGTGGGGCAAGCCTCAATGCAAGAGCGGCACGTACCGCAACGAGATTGTAACGGAGTGTCATATTCGGTCTCGAAGTCAATGAACAGTTCTCCCAAAAAGAACATACTGCCTGCCTTCGGAATAATAAGCTGTCGGTTTCGGCCAAGCCAACCGAGTCCGGCCTGTACGGCCCAATAGCGTTCAAGTACCGGTGCGCTGTCGCAAAAAGCTCGATAGTTGGTCGCGCCGATGCGGGCGGCAAGGGTGTGGAGACGCTCTTTCATCAAGTCATGATAGTCGCGTCCGAGGGCGTAAGCGGCGAATTGCAGCTCTCCGTCGGGCAGTCTTCGTGCCGGAGCATAGTTCATAGCCACGCATACAATGCTTTTCAAACCGGGCATAAGCAGTCGTGGGTCGACTCGTTTGTCGGTGTGGTTTGCCATGTAGGCCATTTCGGCATGGCGGCCTTCGGCTATCCAGCGGTTGAATCTTTTTTCTTCTGCTGCGCTAATCCTGTCGGCACGGGCAATGCCACATGCCGAAAAGCCGAGGCAGAGAGCCTCTTGTTTAATCTGTTTTGCGGTTATTGGCATTTGTGCGTGTACCGGATTTACGGTCTTGATGATGTGTTTTCAGGAACAAACAAACCAATTTTAGTGCATGTTATTCCATTTGAACCAAGCCCGTCAGTCGAATATCTTGAACTCATAGCCCTGTTCTTTCAGCCATTTAATGGCTTCGGGCAAGGCATATCGCAGTTTGTCTATGCTTTTAAGCGAGTCGTGAAAGGTTATAATAGAGCCGTTGCGTGTGTATCGTTTCACATTTTTGAGTACATCCTCGGCGGTGAGCCATTTGCTGTAATCACGTGTAACGAGGTCCCACATCACAATGCGGTATTTACGTCCGAGCCAGAAATACTGCTCCCAGCGCATCCAACCGTGAGGTGGGCGGAAAAGGTGTGAGTGTATAAGTCTGTTGGCTTTTTCGGCGTTTTCGCTGTAAGCCTTTGTCGTATGTTTAAATCCGCCCCAGTGGTTAAACGTATGATTGCCCACCTGATGGCCGGCCTCCACAATCTGTTTGTACAGTTCGGGATATTTGTGCACATTGTCGCCCACCATAAAAAAAGTGGCGTGTACCCCATGTTCGGCCAGAGTCTTCAGTATAAAAGGCGTCGATTCCGGTATCGGGCCGTCATCAAACGTAAGGTAGACAGCCTTTACGTTCTTGTCCATCCTCCATGTCGCGCGTGGATAAAGCCAGCGCAGCCATTTGGCAGGTTGCTCTATAATCATGCTCTTCTATACTTGTGAGTTGTTTTCTTCTGCATTTTTTAGAAGTACAATAAGCACTGTCTTGAATAAAAGTCGGCCACAGACCGTCAGTCTGCGGCCGACTTGATATGTAGATAAGAGTTGTTTTTTGCGGTGTTTACTGCTCTACCATCTGTCCGCCCTTAGCCTGATAAACCTTGGCATCGGAGTTGAGGATGTTTGTAAGCGTCTGTGCCCACTTGCGGTCAATCATTTCAGCCGTGTCGATGCAGGCGTTCATGATGTACATCTGTGTGAGGCTCTCACGCTGCGACATCAGGAAGCGGTTTGTGTCAAGCGAGTTGTACCATACCATATATTGGTGAGCGTTGTCAAATACAGCCTTCAGAGCTTTCTTGGCGTTGGCGTTATCGCCCAGCAGTACATAAGCCTTCGCTATGTCGTTGCCTCCGCTCAGGAAGTTCATGGGCACGTTGTATGTAGGCAGAACCTTGGCCGCATAAGCCAAAGCCTTGGCCGCGCGGGCCTTGTCGCCTTCCATTATGAGGTGCAGCGCAAGCTGTGCGAAGAGTCGTCGGTGTGTGTAACACATACGCATAACAGTCTCGTCGAGATACAGACCCTTACGTTCCAGACCGCCGTATTTGAAGCGTGTCATCATGTTGTTGTAAACCTTATCGGTGTCAAAGTTCTTCGCTCCATTATTATTTGTAGTGAATGGAGTGATTCGGTTTACAAGACCCTCCTGCACGAAGTTGTCGCCGAGGTTCATGTAGTTGTCCTCTCCGACGGTCATGGCTACATAGACAGGTCGGGTCCAGTTGCTGTTGGCGATAATCTCAAGCATCATGAGGTCATTCTTATAAAGAGCGTTTTTGCCTTTAAGCGAAATAACCATGCGGTCGGGAATACTGTCTGAGGCCATCATCATGCCACTCTTCTTCACCGCCTCCTTATCTATGGTGACATAGACAGTGTCGGTCGGAATAAAGTGATTGTCGCCATTACGGCTGCGAACCCAGTACTTCAGAATATTTTTCAGTTCAAACGGCTCGTCACCGAAAGCCTTCTTTGCCTCCTCAGGGTTGCTCTTGTAAAGGTCGAGCACCTGCTGTTTAGCGTCGGCATGTATCTCGATGTACTCGTTTGTGCCCTGACAATAGTCGAGACGAGGCCACTTTATAGGTACAGAGGGCGAGTCGTAAGCCGGACGGCACATCTGGTCTATATACCAGTCTGTGGCCAGATAACTGAGGTTACAAACCCTTGCGTCGGTACGTTTGCCCTCAACCTCCTGATTGTACCACAACGGGAATGTGTCGTTATCACCGTTGGTGAATATAATCGGGTTACCTTTGTCTTGCAGTGACATAAGATAGTTCTGTCCGAAATCACGGCAGGTGTATCGTCCGCTTCGGTCATGGTCATCCCAAGTCTGGCTTGCCATCTGTATAGGAACGAGCAGACAGAGCAGAGCCACCACGGCAGCCACGGCGGTGCCGTTGATGTTATACTTCTTCAGCAGGTCGATAATGGCAGCCACACCGATACCGCACCAAATGGCAAATGCATAGAATGAACCCGCATAGGCATAGTCTCGCTCGCGCGGCTGCATCGGTGTCTGATTCAGATAGATAACGATTGCCAGACCTGTCATGAAGAACAGGAAGAACACAACCCAGAACTGTCGTATGCCGCGCTCACCTCTCCACGCCTGCCAGAACAGACCTATGAGGCCGAGCAGCAGAGGCAGACAGTAGAACACGTTGTGTCCTTTGTTTGTCTTCAAGTCGTCGGGCAGCTTACTTTGGTCGCCGAGGCGCATATTATCGATAAAGCTGATACCCGTAATCCAGTTTCCGTGTTCAAGCTCGCCGTTGCCTTGAATGTCATTCTGGCGACCGGCAAAGTTCCACATGAAGTATCTCCAATACATGAAGTTGCACTGGTATGACAAGAAGAAGCGTATATTTTCAAGCTGTGAGGGTACTTTTACCGTTGTCGGCTCACCGCAACGGTCGTAAGGAACCTCGGTTCCGCTCACGCCACCCATCCAACTCTCGTATGCGGCGGCATGATCAGAACTCCACATACGCGGGAATACCATGTTCTGAGCGTACTCATAGCTGGTCTTGTGGCGCACGATGAAGTAAGAGTCTTTCTCGTCTTTCGACGCTTTCTCCTTGCGCTGATAAACCGGCGCGCCTTGTTTTGAGGCCGGAACGCATAGGTCGCCGTCACGGTTAAACTTAACCTGCGAGGTGTAAGCCTGTCCGTAAGCCAGCGGACTGTCGCCGTACTGGTCGCGGCTGAGATAGCTGCCGAGAGTGAATATATCCTCAGGCGAGTTCTGATCCATAGGCGGGTTAGCCGACGAGCGTATCACGATAAGCGCGTAGCTTGAGTATCCAATCATCAGCATCAGCATACAGAGCAGGGTAGTGTTCTTTATGCGAGCACTGATAAGCAGCTCTTTGCCACACTTGAAGTTGACAACGAACCATAGAACGGCCAGCACGATGAGACCAACCATAAAGGCTGTCAGACCATAGCCGAAGAAGGGAATACCCAACATAGCTATCGAGAGCAGGAACGATATGTTTCCGCGCTTTATGTTGCGGTTGTTGTAGCTCTCGTATATTGCCCATATAACGATACCCACAAGCAGGAATATGTATATAATCTCGCCTGTGTTGAACGGGCAACCCAGTGTGTTGACAAAGAACAACTCAAACCATCCGCCTACGCGTATAATGCCCGGCACAACGCCATAGAGTATGGCGGCAACGAGCACAAACGATATGGCGAGAGCCAGGAGCGAGCCTTTTAAATCGGCGTTCGGGAATTTCTTGTAGTAGAAAACCAATACTATCGCGGGCACACAGAGAAGGTTCAGCAGGTGCACACCGATGCTCAAGCCCGTCATATACATTATTAATACCAGCCAGCGGTCGCTGTGAGGCTCGTCGGCATGGTCTTCCCATTTGAGTATCAGCCAGAAAACCACAGCTGTAAACGCCGACGAGTAAGCGTAAACTTCGCCCTCGACGGCACTGAACCAAAACGTA
>Cebus_capucinus_imitator_PRJNA485217_SSR102__coassemble_979_pt1 | contig 17735 bp, 15 predicted proteins | sample Cebus_capucinus_imitator_PRJNA485217_SSR102__metabat2_high_PE_011 | metagenome-assembled genome bin Cebus_capucinus_imitator_PRJNA485217_SSR102
TTCACCCGCCTCGGCCTCCCAAAGTGCTGGAATTATGATGTCGGGCGTATAATGAGTTCTTCCTCCAGCTTTGCGGCGGGGTCAACCTCGACACCGCTCTTATCCTCCTTGGCGCGAAGACGGTAGTGTGTTACTACGGCACACTCCTTTGCGAAACCCTCAACATGCTCGGCCTCGCGCGAAAGGAACGACTTCGGTATAAGCAGCGGGAAATATGCATTCTGTGCTCCGGTCTCCTTGAACATAAGGTCAAGCCGGTGCTGCATTTTCTCCCATATAGCGTAACCGTAAGGTTTGATAACCATACAGCCGCGCACGGGTGAGAGTTCGGCCAAATCAGCCTTAACCACCAAATCATTATACCACTGGCTGTAATTATCAGCCCGTTTGGTCAAATCTTTTAATTCTTTTGCCATAATTAAAATGATTGTTGTATATTAATTATGGTGCAAAGGTATATAAAAAATCCCAATCTTTTGTACACCTTTGCAATGAACTCGTTTAAACTTTTTATTTCTTGTCATAATCGAGTGTTTTTTCGCCTGATTTTGTTACTCGAAGAGGGCGCATAGTTGGCTATGCAACCGATGAGAGAGACAAAAGCGGGCAGAAAAGACCGATTAGGGCAAGGAAAGAATAAAAGATTAATGTACCGCATGACATTTCGGTAAAAAGTTTAAACGAGTTCAATAAATAAACGAATATACAGTTAATGATAACGTCTTAAATTGACGTTGAAAGTGTATAAAACACAAAACCGCTATGTAAGTCCGTCGGGAATAGAATGTTAAAATTATAGGCACATCAAACCCGTCATGGGCTTGCTTTTAATGTAGGCTATATAGAGTATTGATTGTCAATGCATTACAAAACAGTAACTTTTGCGGTGTAAAACAGTGCTTTTTACCGTCCGTAATAACTTGTTTCGCAATGTGAAACATGGTGTATTGAATATTAGATTGGATATGCAGGTTTTATACGGGTTAAAAGCACATTCCGAGAAATCGATTTAATGTTAAAATACATCAATTTTATTTTCGTTTTGTTTTTATTAATTATCTTTGTGCATAGTATCTTTGATACACATAGACTATTAATATGAAAACAATATAACTAACTGATAGTATCAATTAAAAACGAACTTATGAAAAGTAAAGCATTTGGAATGTCGACGAGACGAATACTGTTCTCAACGGCACTTGCGACAGCCCTTGTGGCCGGCTTTCCTTTGCCGTCAGAGGCCGGAGCCCTCACTGTTGACGGTTTAACCCAATCGGGGGGGGGTAAAAGGCTCTGTGGTAGACGGAAACGGCGAGCCGGTTATAGGTGCCACCGTTAGGATAGACGGTACGCAGACCGCCACTATTACAGACTTGGACGGCAATTTCACTCTGTCAGGTGTGGCTGCGAGCGAAGGCACACTCACTGTAACCTTTATCGGCTATAAAAACACTACCGTACGGTTTCATGCAGGAACACCCCTGCGCGTTACCTTAAAGGAAGACACACAACTGCTTGATGACGTAGTCGTTGTAGGTTTCGGAACACAAAAGAAAGTAAACCTTACCGGTGCTGTCTCAGTCGTAACAAGCGATCACTTTGAGCAACGACCCGTAACAAGTGCCGCGCAGGCGTTGCAGGGTGCCGTGCCCGGATTGCAGATACAGGCATCAAGTGGTGCCATGGACGCCTCACCAAGTATAAACGTACGCGGTACCGCCACCATAGGTCAGGGCACATCAGGCTCACCTCTTATATTGATTGACGGTTCGGAAGGTGATATCAATACCATTAATCCTCAGGATATCGAGAGCATATCAGTGCTCAAAGACGCGGCGGCTTCATCTATTTATGGTTCGCGCGCTCCATTCGGAGTAATACTCATTACCACAAAGAGTGGAAAGAAAGGTAAGGTTACCGTAAACTACAACAACAGTTTCCGTTTCAACAGTCTTATTCGCGGCAAACACATGATGAACTCCGTCGATTTCGCGAGCTGGATGAACGACGCCACAACCGCCACAGGCGGCACGGCCCATTTCGACGACAATTGGATGGCCGCAATCAAGGAGTATCATGACGCGACACCCGTAGGCCCCGGCACCCGGCAGACCGCCGACGGAAAACTTGTTTACGGTGTAACGTCTCCTAACGGAAAAACATGGGGCAGCCCGTTTGACGGTTACGGCTTTGATGATGTTGACTGGTATGACGCGGTTTACCGCAGCACCACATTCTCTCAGGAACATAACGCCAGCATTAGCGGTGCCACCGATGCCGTAAACTATTACGTGTCGCTGAATTATCTTGACAATCAAGGATTCATGAAGCTCAGCGAGGACAGTTACAGCCGTTATGCCAGCACAGCCAAACTTGGACTCAATATAACAAAATGGCTGAAAATGAATTATAACATGCGTTATACGCGCACTGATTTCAGACGTCCTGCCGACCTTACGGACTCCATGTATCAGAATATGGCTCGTCAAGGATGGCCGATAATACCTCTGTATGACCGCAACGGTTATTATTTTGACTCTCCGTCGGTGGCATTGGGACTGGCCGAGGGCGGAAAAGACACCTCACAGCGGGACATCATCAACCAGCGCATCGGTTTTGTGATTGAGCCTGTAAAGAATTGGATAACACACATAGACTTCAATTACCAGACCGATAACACCACACGCCATTGGGATAAACTTGTTCGTTACAATCACGATGTGAACGGAGAGCCTTATGTTGACGGAAGCGGAGACTCTAACGTACATGAGGATGAGGCCAAGGAAAACTATCTCAACTTTCAGGCTTATACCGAATACAGCCTGTCGCTTGCAAAGAAGCATAATTTCCATGTAATGGCGGGCTTCCAGGCCGAGCAGCTCAAACAGCTTAAATTCGGCGAGCAACGAGACGGAATACTTGACCCGAACAAACCTGAAATAGACATCACGACCGGTCTCGGTCCTGACGGAACGGCCATTACGCCGTCAACCAACGGGGCGCGTAACCAATGGCAGACAGCCGGTTTCTTCGGACGTGTCAATTACAATTATGACGAGCGTTACCTCTTCGAGTTCAACGTCCGCCATGACGGTACATCACGCTTCCGTCGCGACAATATGTGGAAAACATTCCCCTCGGTGTCGTTAGGCTGGAACATCGCCAACGAGAAGTTCTTCGCCCCGCTTGCGAAGACTGTCAATCTGCTTAAGTTAAGAGCTTCTTACGGCTCGCTTGGAAACCAGAACACGAATGATTGGTATCGCACTTACCAGACCATAACTTACAGCCCGTTCACCGGAACATGGTTGCAGAACGGCGTAAAGACAGGCGTAACGTCGGCTCCCGGACTTGTATCGACCACTCTTACATGGGAGCGTGTGCAAAGCTATGATATAGGTGTTGATTTCGCGGCTTTCAATAACAGACTGACCGGTAGTTTCGACTGGTATATCCGCGATACGAAAGATATGGTCGGAAACGCGCCTGAGCTTCCTGAAGTATTGGGAACGAGCGTACCTGTTACAAACAACACCGACCTGCGTACAAAAGGATGGGAGTTTCAGGTGGCATGGCGCGACGTTCTCAGCAACGGACTCTCTTATGGAGTGGCTTTCAACCTGTCAGACGCTCGCACAAAAATCACACGATATCCTAATAACCCTACCGAGAGCATAGACACTTATATCGCCGGACGCTATATAAACGAAATCTGGGGCTATGAGACGATTGGCATAGCGAAGACTGACGCTGAGATGAACGACCATATCTCAAACGTGGATCAGAGTTCGCTGGGTAGCAACTGGGCCGCAGGCGATATAATGTATAAAGACCTGAACGGAGACCATGAGATAAACAGCGGTTCAAAAACCCTGTCTGACCACGGTGACCTGAAGGTTATCGGAAACTCAACACCCCGTTATCTGTTCGGACTTGATCTCAACGCAAGCTGGAAGGGCTTCGATGTAAGGGCGTTCTTCCAAGGCGTGATGAAGCGCGACTACTGGATGGGAGGAGCGTATCTGTTCGGTATGGACGGCGGTGGTAAATGGTGGTCGACCGGAATTACCGATGTGCAGGATTATTTCCGTAACGAGGATTCGTGGTCGGTACGCAACGGCTACCGTTCCGCTAATACAGACTCATACCTTCCTCGCCCGCAGGAGAGCAATAAGAACACGCAGGTTCAGTCGCGTTACCTGCTCAATGCCGCCTATATGCGTCTGAAGAATTTCCAAATCGGATATACGATTCCCCGTTCGGTTACCTCACACTGGGGTATCGAAAACCTCCGCGTGTACTTCTCGGCCGAGAATTTGCTGACAATTACGAGTATGCCTCACCAGTTCGACCCTGAAATGGTTGGAACTGATGCGAACAGAACAAACGGTTATCCGCTCTCAAAGACAATTTCTTTCGGACTTAACGTTACACTTTAAAGACAGAATAATCATGAAACTATATAAAATCTCAATAATAGTGTTGGCTCTTTCGGCTTCAATGGCGTCATGTACAGACTGGTTGGAGCAGGAGCCGCCGTCGCAGATAACACCTGACGGCTTTTTCAACAGCTCAACAAAGGTAGAGGCCGCCGTAAACCAATTCTATACCGACGTTCTGCCGACACACGGCGGATGGAGTTACGGACGGTATGCGGCCGATGTCGAGACTGACAATCAGGCTGATTGGAGCCCTGATAACAAATTCGGAACAAATCTTTGGCAAACTTCAAGTACAAATGGAAACTGGGCGTGGGGAAACATACGCAACATCAACTATCAGTTGAACGCAATTCTCGCACAGTATGAGGCCAAGGCTATAAGCGGTACCGACTCGGAAATCAGGCAATACATTGGCGAGGCATACTTCTTTCGGGCGTATTGTTATTTTGATATGTTGCAGAACTGGGGCGACATGCCTATAATAACAGAGGCGTTACCTGATGAGGAGTCAGTACTTGTCGCCGCGAACAAACGCCGCCCGCGCAATGAGGTGGCCCGTTTCATCATCAACACGCTTGACACGGCCATGACATACCTTCAACCGGACTTTGAGGCCCGCCACACACGTGTCTCTTATGATGTGGCGATGCTGCTGAAGTCGCGTGTGGCTCTTTTTGAAGGCTCATGGCTCACAAATTTCAAGGGCACGCCGTTTGTGCCGTTAGGTGAAGGATGGCCCGGAGCCGGAAAAGACTATAATGCCGGTTACCAATATCCGTCAGGCTCGATTGATAACGAGGCGACTTATTTCTTCACTCAGGCTGCTGACGCTGCCGAGAAGGTGGCTGACAAATATATATCGAAAATGGTAACCAACACCGGGCTTGTGCCGCAGAGCGCGTCAGACCCCGTAAACCCGTACCTCAGTCTTTGGGGTACCGACGATATGTCAGGAACGCCCGAAATCCTGTTGTGGCGTCAGTATAACCGCTCTTTGGGAATAACCAACAATGTGGAGGTTTATGCGCAGCTCGGTAACAACGGTGTAGGTCTTACAAGAAGTATGGTTGAAAGCTACGTGATGAAAGACGGAAAACCGCGTTACGCGTCGTCATACACATACAGCGACAACACGATAGCCGATGTGGCGAAGGACAGAGACCCGCGCCTGACGGTCTTCCTGAAAGTTCCGGGACAGACAAATTATTTTAAGAATACAACTGTCGCCGATGACAGCCATACTACTGAAACCGAGCCTCAGCCTCTGATTACCAACCATAATGTGGAGCGTGGTTACAGTACGGGTTATGCGATTCGTAAAGGCGGAATGTTTGACCGTGAGGTAGCATCGGCTAATAACGGCTGCTATAACGCTTGTGAGGTGTTTCGCGCCACGGAGGCTCTGCTGAATTACATCGAGGCCGAGTATATGCTTACAAAAAATATAAACAGCGGAAAGATTCTGAGTTACTGGAAGACTGTTCGTGAAAAGGCCGGCTTCACCGGAGCTGCTGTCGATCCGAACGTAACCATTGACGCTACCGACATGAGTAAAGAGACGCTTGATTGGGGCTCGTACACAGCCGGCAGCCGGCTTACTGATAAGGTGCTTTACAACATCAGACGCGAACGCAGGAGCGAACTTATCGGTGAGGGTCTTCGTGCAATGGATCTTCAGCGTTGGCGCTCATATGACCAATTGATGACCACACCGGCGCATATTGAGGGCATACACCTGTACAATACGCCAATGCAGTCATGGTATTCTGACCTTAAGGGGGACGGAACGGGAGACGCTAACGTCTCATCAGCCTCACTCAGCGAGTATCTGCGTCCTCATGAGATAAACATGACCAACAATAACTTCAAGGACGGACTTACATGGCACATGGCTCACTATCTGAACCCATTGCCGATAAGGCAGTTCCTGTTGACTGCTACGGATCATGCTTCGGTTGACTTAAGCCCGTTGTATCAGAATCCGTATTGGCCGACCGTGGCCGGCAAACCTGCCGAGAAATAAAGGTTGAAAGACAATTTTTTATTTTCCGGAAATTGTAATCATGAACTCATTTAAACTTTTTACCGAAAAGTTTAAATGAGTTCTATGTTTTAATATGTTTTGCGTCAATAATATCCGGTATGTTTATATATAGAACTCGTTTAAACTTTTTACCGAAATGTCATGTTGTACATTAATTTTTATTCTTTCCTTGCCCTAATCGGTCTTTTTTGCCTGCTTTTGCCCCTCTCATCGGTTGCATAGCCCGCTATGCGCCCTCTTCGAGTAACAAAAGCAGACTAAAAAATACTCGATTATGACAAGGAATAAAAAGTTTAAACGAGTTCATAATCGTCATTTGGTTTTTAATGCTTAAATTAGTAACTTTGCAAGCGATTTCCGATTTATGAAAATAGCTATAATAGGGGCCGGTGCGGCAGGATGCTTCACGGCCATCAACATAAAGAGATTGATGCCTGAGGCTGATGTTACCGTTTTTGAGGGTGGACGCAAGCCGTTGGCAAAAGTGGCGATTACCGGAGGCGGACGCTGTAACCTTACAAACTCGTTTGCGGGAATAAAAAATATGGGGCAGGTTTATCCGCGTGGCGAACGTCTGATGAAACGGTTACTGCGTGAATTTAGTCATATCGACGCTTACGACTGGTTTGAGCGTGAGGGTGTAAGGCTGGTTACTCAAAGCGATGAGTGTGTTTTCCCGCAATCGCAAGACGCCATGCAGATTGTCGACACTCTGTTGACACTGATGAAACGCAATGGTGCACGTATCAAAACAGAGCATAAGGTGGTGGCGATACGTAAGACAGGTGAAGGTTTCAGTCTGTCGTTTGCCGATAATGGTAAACCGCAGGTTGAAGCTGACATTGTGGTTGTAACCATAGGCGGATGTCCGCGTGATGCCGATCTCGGACTTATTGAAGGACTCGACATAGAGACTGTCAGCCCGATGCCGTCGCTGTTCAGCTTACGAATATCCGACAACAGCCTCACTGCACTTATGGGTATCGTGGTCGAGAACACTTCAGCATCATTGTGCGGTACGAAATTCAAATCCGCCGGGCCTTTGCTTATAACTCATTGGGGCGTGAGCGGGCCTGCCATATTGAAATTGTCATCATATGCGGCTCGTCATTTGGGTGAGTGCGGTTACAAAGCTCATCTGGCTGTAAATTGGCTTGGCTGCGACAATGAGGAAAAAACGCGTGAGCTGATTGCCGCCCTCGGAGCGCAAAACCGTTTGAAACGGGTTGGTAATATATATCCCACACAACTCAACGCACGTCTTTGGGCGCATTTGCTCGGTAGGGCTGGCATAGAGACTGACACCAGATGGGTTGACTTGAGTAAGAAGTCAGTAAATAAACTTGTGTCGACACTTATTTCAGATACATATGCTGTTGATGGTAAAAATCGTTTTAAAGATGAGTTTGTTACGAGTGGCGGTGTAGCTCTTGTCGGCATAGATCACAAGACACTTGAGTGCCGTGGCTGCCGTAATATGTATTTTGCGGGAGAGGTGCTCGATGTCGATGCCGTTACCGGTGGTTTCAATTTGCAAGCGGCATGGACAATGGGATTTGTCGTGGCTAAAAGTATAGCGCAAAAACAGCACACAAATATATAATAAAAAATAAAGCGATCGCCTTCACAGGTAATCGCTCTATATCTTCAATAGGTATTAGTCTTTTAAGGTAAAAAGATTGTTTTCAGGATAACGATGCAAATATAGGCACTTTTTTTATAACCTGCAAATAAATCACAGCCTAAATTTTACGATTTTTAATGTGCTCCCACACAATACAATGTTTTAACGTTACTTAACCTTAAAAACTGTAATCGGCTTGTTTTTCGTCAAAAAATGTAGGCATTTTGGTCTATAAATTTAATACCGCACGACAATGATTGTAAATTTTTACAAAGATATTTGTTTTTATGATTTAAACATCGTAACTTTGGCGGTATGAAAAGAAAAGCATTACACAATAAAATTTTGTTTGCGATTTTATGCCTGCTGTTGCTGCAAAATGCGGCTGCGTGGGCGCAAAAATATGAGAAACGTGAGTTCAGAGGCGCATGGATTCAGTGTGTCAACGGTCAATTTATGGGTATGAGAACCCGACAGATGCAAGACACGCTGACTTATCAGCTTGATAAGTTGAAGGCCGATGGTGTGAACGCCATAATCTTTCAAGTACGTCCGGAGTGTGATGCCCTTTACAAAAGCGATATTGAACCGTGGAGCCGCTTCCTGACCGGACAGCAGGGACAGGCTCCGGCTCCGTATTGGGACCCTTTGCAGTGGATGATAGAGCAATGCCACAAGCGGGGCATGGAATTGCACGCATGGATTAATCCGTTCCGTGCGAAGACAAAGACCACTCACCGGCTTTCGCAAAAGCATATTGCGGTGAAGCAGCCCGGAGTCGTGTTCGCTTATGACGGACAACTGATTTTGAACCCTGCGTTGCAGTCAAACCGAGACTATATCTGCCGTGTGGTTGAGGACATTGTAACCAGATATGATGTTGACGGACTGCATATAGACGATTATTTCTATCCGTATCCGGCCGCGGGACAGGCCATTCCCGACGACAGGGAGTTTGCTTTATATAATAATGGTATAAAGAATAAAAACGATTGGCGACGAGACAATGTGAACCTGTTTATGAAGCAGATGTATGAAACGATACATAAGGCCAAGCCTTGGGTTAAATTCGGTGTTTCACCGTTTGGCATATACCGCAACAAACGCAATGACCCGAACATTGGCAGTGCGACAAACGGACTGCAGAACTATGACGACCTTTATGCCGATGTGCTTATGTGGGTGAATAACGGTTGGGTTGATTACTGCGTGCCACAGCTTTATTGGCAGATTGGCCATAAAGCGGCAGACTATGAGACTCTTATTAAATGGTGGAATAAGTATGCCGGCAAACGGCATTTGTATATCGGTGAGGATGTCGAACGAACAGTTAAATTTGCCGATTTACGAAATCCGCGTGTCAACCAGATGCCTGCAAAGCATAAGTTGAGAGGCGAGATGGAGAATGTTAACGGCACCGTGCTGTGGTATGCCAAGGCCGTTGTAAATAATGTCGGTAACTATGGCTCTATGCTGAAAAACGTTTATTGGAAGTATCCGGCATTGCCTCCCGTCATGGACTATATTGACCACAAGGCACCTAAAGCTGTGCGCAAAATGAAACTGCTGCCTATGAATGGCAAGGTGGTTCTATTTTGGAGTGCCCCGAAAGGAAAAGGCTGGAAAAACGAGGCCGTAAAATATGTGGTTTATAAGTTTGATGGAAAAAAGAAGGTCGATACAGACAGTCCTGAGAACATAGTTGCCATAACGGCGGACAACTTCTATGAGTTGCCTCACCCGGATGCCGTTTCGGCTGGCGGTAAAGTAACGTATGTCGTAACGGCACTTGACCGCATGGGTAACGAAAGCAAGACAAAGAAAAAGACAATTAAATACTGATACTATGATAGCGAATAAACCAAACGAGGCCACAATAGCCAACATAGAGCGTTTTATAAATAAAATCGCCCAGAAGTTTCCGTCAGTCGAAGAGCCTATGGTAATGACTGATATTCATCTGACCATATCGCAGGATAGTGGCGAGCTTATGGCCTTTGATGATAACGATAACGAAATAACTCGTTGTGTGGTTGATAGTTGGATTAACTCGCAAGATGAGGACTTCTATAGTAATGCGGCTGCCGTTTTGCGTGGAAGATTGCAGCATTTGCATACTGCCGTCGACGGAATGGGACTGTTGAAACCATTCAGCTTTATTCTTGAGACCGACGAGCATGAGCACTACTCTGAACTGTATCTTGTAGATAGCGACATGAAGATAATAGGTGGAGACCTTATGAACGGACTTGGCGAAGATCTCGATAAATTCTTCAGCGAATTGATTAAGGAGTAGACTTACTGCTATGTCATATTTTGTCAATTTTGCAAGTAGCTGTTCAAAATACAGATAAAAGCTATATGTTTTAATTATGTTTCAAATATCTGCGATTAATTTTGAACAGTTACTTGCTTATTTTATTTGTGGTATTAAATATAAATGTTACTTTTGCATTTGAAAACCTTGTGATGAAAACATGAACAACAATATAAAACATCAAGGTATAATTGACAAAATAAATGTCGGCAGCGTAAAAGTACGTATAGTGCAGACTTCGGCCTGTGCCTCGTGTCAGTTGTCGGGTAAATGCAATTCGGCAGAAAGCAAGGTGAAACTTGTGGATGTGAGTACGGCTGACGTATCGGCTTTCAGTGTCGGGGATAGCGTAACCGTTGTGGCCTCAGGGCGCACAGGGCTTATTGCAGTTATGCTTACGGCGGTGTTTCCGCTTGTGGTTATGGTGGCTGTCCTTTCCGTTGTACTTGCAATTACAGGCAATGAGGTTGCGGCCGCACTTGGCGGGATAGCCTCGCTTATACCTTATTATATTATAATATACATGCTTCGCCATAGAATAAGTGAAAGCGTGTCGTTCCACATAGAGTCAGTGCGCGGTGTGAGTGTGCCATTTGCGGATTGAAAGGCTTCCATGTGGGTTGAATCATGAAAGCAACAACTAAAACAAATACAAAAAGCTATGAATTTTATTTTGATTGCGGTAATAGTTCTTGGTTGCATCGCGTTGGTATCCGCTGTGATACTTTACGTGTGCTCCAAAAAGTTTGCCGTGTATGAAGACCCGCGTATCGGTCAGGTTACAGGTCTGCTGCCGGGTGCTAATTGCGGCGGTTGCGGTTATCCGGGCTGCTCAGGTCTTGCTTCGGCTTTGGTTAAAGGAGTCGATGCCGGCTCGCTTGACGGTATGTTCTGCCCTGTCGGCGGTGCTGAGGTTATGAGTGGAATAGCCGACTTGCTTGGTATGGCAATTGCAAATACCGAACCGAAGGTTGCCGTTGTAAGGTGTAATGGTACTTGCGAGATGCGTCCGCGTATAGCCGAATATAACGGTTTGCGCACATGTACAGCCATGAATGCCTGTGGAACCGGTGAAACAGGATGTGGTTTCGGTTGCCTTGGTTGTGGAGATTGTGTCAGTGCGTGTACCTTCGAAGCCATATCGATGAATGTTGAAACCGGACTGCCGGAGGTTGACGAAGATAAATGTACGGCCTGTGGAGCTTGTGTGAAAGCATGTCCGCGCCACATCATAGAGCTGCGAAAGAAAGGTACCAAGAATCGTCGTATTTACGTAAGATGTGTGAATAGGGATAAAGGCGCCGTGGCAATGAAGGCTTGTAAGGCGGCTTGTATCGGTTGTGGTAAATGTGAAAAGGAATGTAAGTTCGAGGCAATTACTATTACAAACAATCTTTCATATATAGATTCTGACAAATGTCGTTTGTGCCGTAAGTGTGTTGAGGCATGTCCTACACATGCTATTGTGGCCGTTAATTTCCCTGTGTCAAAGCCTCGTCAGGAGAAAAAGGCTGATACTGTGGTTGAAAACAAAGATAACCGGACCGCAACCGTACATGTTGAACCTGAAAAAGTGGAGACAAAAGCATGGAATTAAGAACTTTCAGAATAGGTGGTGTACACCCCGATGAGAATAAATTGACTGCCGACAAGGCCACAGTTGTGGCCAAATTGCCGCAACAGGCTGTATTTCCTTTATCTCAACATATAGGTGCTCCGGCCAAAGCTGTGGTTAAAAAGGGTGATAAAGTAAAGGTCGGAACCCTGTTGGCCGAGGCCGTAGGATTTGTTTCGGCTCCTGTTTACTCTTCTGTTTCGGGCACTGTTTTAAAGCTCGATACTGTTATTGATGCCACGGGATACCGTCAGCCGGTTATTGTAATAAAGGTTGAGGGAGATGAATGGGAGGAGAGTATAGATCGTTCGGATAAACTTGAAACCCTTGACGCGCATCCCGAACTGACACCGGAGAAAATCGTTGAGTGTGTGAAACGTGCCGGGGTAACGGGTATGGGTGGCGCAGGCTTCCCTACATTCATAAAGTTATGCCCTCCGCCGGGTGCTAAAGCGGAGTGTGTTATACTTAACGGCGTTGAGTGTGAGCCTTATATCACATCTGATTACAGGCTTATGATGGAACATGCCGATGAGATTTTGGTTGGTCTTGACTTGCTTATGAAGGCGGCTAAGGTAAACAAAGGTTATGTCGGAATTGAGGAAAACAAGCCTGAGGCAATAAAGTTATTTGAACAAAAAACAGCGAATAATCCGAATGTAGAGATTGTTCCGTTGGCAAAGAAATATCCGCAGGGAGGTGAAAAGCAGCTGGTTGATGCCGTTATAGGTCGTCAGGTGCCGGCTCCTCCGGCAATTCCGGTCAATGTTGGAGCCATAGTTCAGAACGTCGGAACGGCATTTGCGGTTTATCAGGCTGTAATGAAGAACAAACCGTTGTTTGAGCGTTACACAACCGTAACCGGTAAAAAGTTGGCTAACCCCGGCAATTTCCTTGTACGAATGGGTACGCCTATGAGTGACTTGATTAATGAATGTGGCGGTATGCCTGAGGGCGACAACAAGGTTTTGGCAGGTGGCCCGATGATGGGAAAGGCATTAATGAATATTGATGTTCCCGTCTGCAAAGGCACAAACAGCATTACCATTCTTACCGATGAGGACGCTAAACGCAAGCCGGTGCAACCCTGCATACGCTGCGCCAAGTGCGTAAGCGCATGTCCGATGGGACTTGAGCCGTTCCTTTTGGCTACGGCCAGTGCCATGCATAATTGGGAGAAGGTGGAAGCCGAGGATATAACATCGTGCATAGAGTGCGGTTCTTGTCAGTACACATGTCCGGCACACAGGCCAATGCTCGATAATATACGTCTTGGAAAGAGTACCGTAATGGGCATAATCAAAGCCCGAAACGCAAAGAAATAATCGGTTTCAACAACTGATACAGACCGATAAACAAAATATTAAAACAAGAAAATGAGTAAATTAATAGTTTCACTGTCGCCTCACGCCCATGGCAACGATAGCGTGGAGCGTAACATGTACGGTGTAATCATCGCACTTATACCAGCCCTGTTGGTCTCGTTCTTTTATTTCGGAATAGGTTCGGCTGTGGTTTGCGCCTCAAGTGTGGCGGCCTGCGTGTTCTTTGAGTGGGCCATAACAAAATATATATTGAAGAAGCAGCCAACGTTAAGCGATGGCTCAGCCATAATTACAGGATTGCTTCTCGGCTTTAATCTGCCGTCAAACCTTCCTGTATGGATTATAATAATAGGTGCGTTGATAGCCATCGGTGTCGGTAAAATGACGTTTGGAGGTCTCGGTTGCAATCCGTTCAATCCTGCTTTGGTTGGCCGTTGCTTTCTTTTGGTCTCTTTTCCCGCCCAAATGACATCTTGGCCGGTAGCCGGTCAGTTAACTAAATATGTTGATGCAACGACCGAGGCAACCCCTCTCAGCGTTATGAAGTACGCTATCAAGTCAGGTAATCCGGACTTACTGAAAGACCTTCCCGACTCATTTGCATTGCTTCTCGGTAATCCCGGCATCAACAACGGTGCCGGATGCATCGGTGAGGTTTGCGCTTTAGCCCTGCTTATCGGTTTGGCTTACATGCTTTGGAAGAAGATAATAACATGGCATATACCTGTAAGCATCATGGCCACAGTATTTGTTTTCTGCGGTTTGATGCATCTGGCGAATCCTGTTTATGCCAATCCTTTCGTAGAATTGCTCAGCGGAGGCCTCATGCTCGGAGCCATTTTCATGGCCACCGACTATGTTACATCACCCATGACTTATAAGGGACAGATAATCTACGGTATCGCCATAGGCGCATTGACAGTGATTATACGTAACTGGGGTTCATATCCTGAGGGAATGTCATTTGCCATATTGATTATGAATGCCTTTACTCCGCTTATTAACGCATACGTGAAACCCAAACGCTTCGGCGAGAAAAAGGCTAAGGAGGTAACAAAATGAAGAAGTTAGAATCAAGCATAACCAACATGGTTCTTGTGCTTGTTGGCGTGGCACTCATAACAGGTGACATATTGGCTTACGTCAACAAGATAACCGAAGAGCCTATCCGCATACAGTCAGAAAAGACACTTGCCGATGGAATAAAGGCTGTAATGGGAGGTGTTGACCTGACAGTCGAGAAAGACGACACCGTGAAACAGACTATAAACGGAAAAGAAGCCGTTTTTGTTATACACAATGCTATTGATAAAGGCAAGAAACCTCTCGGCGCGGCCGTTGAGAGCACAACCGGCGGATTTGGCGGAGATCTCAAAGTGCTGGTTGGTTTTGACAATGACGGACGGGTTCTTGGTTATACTATTTTGCAACATTCAGAGACTCCGGGACTTGGCGCAAAAGCCGACAAATGGTTTCAAAAAGACGGCAAAGGCTGCATTGTCGGTAAAAATCCCGGTTCAGATAACATGACCGTGAAGAAAGACGGAGGAAGCATTGATGCCATAACGGCCTCTACAATAACAAGCCGAGCCTTTCTGAAAGCGGTTGTTCAGGCCTATAACGCCTATAAATCCAAGCAGACCGACGGTAATACCTCTGCGACAAAACAAGCTGCCGCCGATGGTAATACAGGAGCTTCAGAGCAACATCATGGCGCGGACGGCACCACATCTGCCACCGGTAAGCACCATGCCGAGTAAACCATAATAACGCAAAAGATTATGAACTACATTAAAATATTAATCAACGGCATCGTCAAGGAGAACCCGACTTTCGTTCTTCTGCTTGGCATGTGCCCCACGCTGGCAACCACCACATCGGCCATAAACGGCCTTTCGATGGGACTCGCCACCATGTTCGTGCTTATATGTTCGAACTTGGCAATATCAGCAATCAAGAATCTTACCCCCGACATGGTGCGTATTCCGGTCTTTGTTGTCGTTATCGCATCGTTCGTAACCATACTCCAGATGATAATGCAAGCCTATGTGCCCGGCATTTATGCCACACTTGGCCTTTATATTCCACTTATTGTGGTTAACTGTATTATTCTCGGACGCGCCGAAGCATTTGCTTGCAGCAACGGTCCCGTTGAGAGTATCTTCGACGGACTTGGCATGGGACTTGGTTTCAGTCTTGCGCTCACACTGCTCGGATCGGTGCGCGAGCTTCTCGGAGCAGGCTCGGTATTTGGTATAACCCTCTTGCCCGAAACCACAAACATGCTTCTGTTTATTCTTCCTCCGGGAGCCTTCATAACCCTCGGTTTCCTTATCGCTATAGTCAACAAACTTAAAAAGGCGTAAACTTATGGAGTATTTATTGATTTTCATATCTGCGATATTTGTCAACAACATCGTTCTTTCGCAGTTCCTCGGCATATGTCCGTTCCTCGGCGTGTCGCAAAAAATAACCACAGCCGCCGGTATGGGTGCCGCCGTAGCATTTGTGCTCACGCTGTCAACTATTGTAACATACCTCGTACAGATATATGTACTCAATCCTTTTGGTCTGCAATACCTTCAGACGATAGCCTTTATTCTTGTCATCGCAGCCTTGGTGCAGATGGTTGAGATTATACTTAAAAAGGTATCGCCTGCACTCTATCAGGCTTTGGGTATATTTCTTCCGCTCATAACAACAAACTGTTGTGTGCTCGGTGTGGCCATATTGGTTATACAAAAAGACTTCTCACTCATTCAGAGTGTTGTTTACGCATTCTCAACAGCACTTGGTTTCGCCCTTGCGCTGATTGTTTTTGCCGGCATACGCGAACAGTTGTCAATGGTAAACATACCAAAAGGTATGCGCGGAATGGCAATCGTACTTGTTACAGCCGGTCTGCTCAGTCTCGCTTTCATGGGATTCTCCGGTGTGGATGGCGGACTCCGACAGCTTTTCGGACTTGAATAAGCGGTTTTAAACAATAATGATTTGCATGATTAGTGATTATGGATTATGCGTCTCACGTTACGGACAACCGTACAAATAAGCCATAATCACTAATCTGTTATCAAAAGATTTTATATTAATCACTTATCGGATAGAATTTCTAACTAAAATATTAACAGCATGAAACAGACAATTTTGGTAACCGGCGGTACCGGTTTTATCGGTTCACACACCACTGTAGAGTTGCAACAGGCAGGCTACAAAGTCGTGATTGTTGACAATCTTTCAAATTCAAAGGCCGAAGTAATCGACGGAATAGAGAAGATAACCGGCGTTCGTCCCGCTTTCGAGCAGGTAGACTGCTGCGATTATGAAGCCATGGACAATGTATTTGCAAAGTATGGCGATATAACCGGCATTATTCATTTTGCTGCAAGCAAGGCCGTAGGCGAGAGTGTGCAGAAGCCGTTGCTTTACTATCGTAACAACATTACCAGCCTTCTGAATCTGCTTGAGCTTATGCCCAAGCACAATGTTAAAGGTATCATCTTCTCATCAAGCTGCACCGTTTACGGACAGCCAACACCTGAGCATCTGCCAGTAACAGAAGACGCACCCATACAGAAAGCTCTCAGCCCCTATGGCAACACAAAGCAGGTGAACGAGGAGATTATACAAGACTTCATACACAGTGGCGCGCCGATTAAGTCAATCATTCTGCGTTACTTCAATCCTATTGGCGCACATCCGTCAGCCCTTATAGGTGAGTTGCCAAACGGTGTGCCTATGAACCTTATTCCTTTTGTTACACAGACTGCTATCGGACTTCGCAAGGAGCTTAAGATATTCGGTAACGATTATAACACACCTGACAAGACTTGCATCCGCGACTATATCTATGTTGTAGATTTGGCAAAGGCACACGTTAAAGCAATGGAGCGTGTGCTTGAGAAAGAGGATACCGATGCCGTTGAGGTATTTAATATCGGTACAGGCCGTGGTGTCAGCACTCTTGAAGTTATTGAAGGCTTTGAGAAAGCAACCGGAGTCAAGCTGCCTTGGAGCTATGCTCCACGTCGTGAGGGTGATATCGAGAAGGTTTGGGCTGACCCGAAGAAGGCCAATACTGTGCTTGGCTGGACTGCCGAAACACCGCTCGACGAGACTTTAAAGACCGCTTGGAAGTGGCAGCAGAAACTTCGTGAGGACGGAATACAATAAGAAATCATAAAGCCAATCAGGCTTTAGTTCAATAAAAACCGCGGATGCATTAGGTTATAATAATACCTTTGCATCCGCAGTTTTGTTTATGAACTCATTTAAACTTTTCTGTAAAAAGTCTAAATGAGTTCAATACTTTGTATTGAAGTTGTTTAAACTTATTTTGAGATGTTAATAATGCAGTAAAAAATATAA
>Cebus_capucinus_imitator_PRJNA485217_SSR102__coassemble_989_pt1 | contig 17320 bp, 9 predicted proteins | sample Cebus_capucinus_imitator_PRJNA485217_SSR102__metabat2_high_PE_011 | metagenome-assembled genome bin Cebus_capucinus_imitator_PRJNA485217_SSR102
CGGACGAAAAAATACTCGATTATGACAAGAACTAAAAAGTTTAAACGAGTTCATATTGTTTGGCTTTTATCAAAAAAAACATTAACTTTGACAATTAAACATAATCAAAATAAAAATCGGCTAACTGAAATGAATGGTTTTAAGTATAATATCGATAGTTTTCCAATAGTGAATAAATATATATTGTTATTTATTCTTGTGTTTGTTTTCACCTCATGTTGTGCTTTCACACGCTCAAGAGCAAATCTTGACTCTCTTTATAAATGTCTTGATGCGGCCATTGACAGTAGTTCTTATTTTGTTGGTCTCAGGCAGAGCCGTATTCATTGTCTTACATGTAAATTATCATCGGCGAAAACCATGCGAACAAGATACGATTGTCTTTTCAATCTTTATGAAGAATACCGATCATTTAAAAATGATTCTGCAATAACTTATCTGAGCCGATGCATCGATGTGGCAGGGCATATGGGTGATGTGAATTGTCAGAATTATTGTCGTGCCCGTTTGGCGTTTCAGTGTTCAACGACAGGAATGTACTCTGAAGCATTGGAACTTCTTGATGCCATAGACACAACCCTGCTTGATAAAGAAGGGTGGCATGATTATCTTATCGCCTCACAACACCTTTACAACGAGATGAGCTTTTATACCCATGTGCCATGGTTCAGAGCGAAATACACCCAAAAGTCAGATGATGTTCTGAACCGTATCTTCAAGACTTTCAATACCTATGACGACGAATATCTACTTCGTAAGCAGATGGAATATTACGGTAAAGATGATTTTAAAAAGGCGTTTGAAATCAACAACCAGTGGATGAGTATTGTAGACAAAGGCACCCACCGTTATGCGATAGCCGCTTTTTATCGCTTCTTGATATTTGCCAAATCAGGAAACGAGGATGAGGCGAGGCGTTGGCTTGCGGAATCGGCCATAACCGATGTACGCTTGGCAGTGATGGACCAAGGTTCGCTCGGCGAGCTGGCAAATCGTTTGGGAAGCGAACCAGCTAACCTGCAAAGAGCTTATAAATACATACGCTTTGCGTGGGATGCCGCCCGGACGTTCAACACGCGTGTGCGCAGCCATCAGGTTTCGCCGGTTTTGTCGCTTATAGAAGGTAATTATCAAGAGCATATAGCCCGTGTCAATCTACGTCTGCGCGTGTTGATTGGTATTGCCTGCGTTTTGCTGATAGTTGTGTTCGGACTGTTTGTTTACGCCAACCGACAGAGACGGAGGTTACAGGTCGCGCGTAACGAGCTTGACGCGTCAAACGGCGAGCTTAAAAGCCTCAATATGCAGCTTTCTGAGTATAACGTTCAGCTTAACTCGCTAAACGAGAAACTTGAATTTACCAATCGCTCGCTTGATGAGAGTAACAAGATGAAAGAACTTTATCTCGGCAGGTTTCTCAGCCTCTGCTCAGCTTACATTGATAAAACCGAGACTTTACGCCGCAATGTAGCAAAGCGTATCAAGAATAAAGATTATGACGGTCTTGCCCGCATTGCAGCCGGCAAGAGTGAGGACTGGATTGAGTTTTATTGCTATTTTGACAACGCATTTCTTAAACTGTTCCCCAATTTTGTTGCCGACTTCAATGCTTTGCTTCGACCTGACGAGCGTATAAACATTGCCGCTGACGGGGCATTGGGCACATCTATACGTATTTTTGCGCTGATACGTCTCGGTGTCGATGACAGCTCTAAGATTGCTGAGTTTCTGCACTACTCGGTAAACACCATCTATAATTATCGCGCCAAAATAAAAAATGGTGCCATCGGAGATCGCAATGAGTTTGAAAAAAAAGTTAAGGAGATTGGCATGAAATAACCGTCTTGGCAAAAAATATCGGTTATCAGACTTTTTTATCAATGAACTCGTTTAAACTTTTTATTTCTTGTCATAATCGGTCTTTTTCGCCTGATTTTGTTACTCGAAGAGGGCGCATAGCGGGCTATGCAACCAATGAGAGGGGCAAAAGCAGGCAAAAAAGACCGATTAGGGCAAGGAAAGAATAAAAATTAATGTACAGCATGACATTTCGGTAAAAAGTTTAAACGAGTTCAATATCTGATAACCGATACGTAGGAACGGATTTACAGGTACGTCTATTTCACCATCAACTTGGCTGCGCTCAACCGGTCGCTGTCAGGGCCGGTCATGATAAGAAACTCGCCGGGTTCGAGCACGTGTTTCAAGTTGCTATTATAGAATTTCAATGTTTCAGGTGTAATATCGAACTCAACATCGCGGCTCTCGCCGGCTTTAAGACTGATGCGTTTGAAACCTTTCAGCTCTTTTATCGGGCGTGATATTGAGGCTACCACATCACGAATATAAAGCTGTACAATTTCGTCAGCATCACGATTGCCGGTGTTTGTAACCCTGACAGTAGCCTTAACGCTGCCGTTGGTCGCCATCTCGTTGGCACTTAGTTTTACGTCATCATATTTAAATGTGGTATAGCTCAAGCCGAAACCAAACGGATATAAAGCTCCGTTGCGCACATCAAGATAATTGGTTTGGTATTTGTGGAAGTCGGGTGTGTAGTCAGGCACCGGTCGCCCTGTGTTCTGGTGGTTGTAATAAAGCGGTTCCTGTCCGGTTGTTTGAGGCATACTTACTGTTAATTTACCTGAAGGAACCTTGTCTCCGAACAGCACGTCACATATAGCATCACCGGCCTCAGAGCCACCGAACCAAACATTCATTATGGCTTGTACGTTGTTCTTCTCCCAAGTCATCACAGTTGCTCGCCCTGAAAAGTTAAGCAATACGACAGGTTTACCCATTTTTACAAGTTCGGCAAGCAGTTCACGCTGAACATCGGGCAAGCGCAGGTCGGTGCGGCTGGCACACTCACCGCTCATATCTGCCGTTTCGCCCATGGCACAAACAATTACGTCAGCCCGGGCGGCTATGGCAAGAGCCTCAGCCTTCATTTGTTTGTCATCGCCTCGTGCAATCGTCTTGCCAAACTCTCCGGCCTTTTGTGTAGCCTCATCGGCACATATGTTGCTGCCCTGAGCATAAAGCAGCGTGGCACGACCTTTGAGCGCTGCCTCCATGCTCTCACGCAGTGTTGAGTATTTATCTGGCGTATAGGCCACACACCATGTGCCGGCCATGTTGGCACGTGTATCAGCCAAGGGGCCGATAAGGGCTATCTTTCCGCTTTTCTTCAGTGGCAGAATATTGTTTTCGTTTTTCAGCAGAACGAATGTCTCGGCTGCAATGTCGCGTGCCGCACGTCTGTGTTCGGCGTTAAACACATCTTTTTTACGTCTTTTCGCATCGCAGTATTTATAAGGGTCGGCAAAGAGGCCGAGCTTATACTTAGCCTCCAATATGCGACGACAGGCAGCATCAATGGTTGCAATGTTAACCTTACCCTCCTTAACACTCTGCTCAAGCGTGGCAACAAAGCCCTGTGAGCACATGTCCATATCGGTTCCGGCGTTCAAGGCTTGCACTGAAGCCTCCTTTAAAGTGGCAGCCGAACCATGGTTTAAAATTTCTCCTATCGAGCCGTAGTCGGTTACGGTAAAGCCGTTAAATCCCCACTCACCACGCAGGATGTCAGTCATAAGCCAACGGTTGGCCGTTGCCGGGACAAAATCCACAAGATTGAATGAAGACATAACACTGCCCACACCTGCTTCAACAGCGGCCTTGTAAGGCTCAAAGTAGCGGTTGTACATACGTATATGGCTCATATCTACGGTGTTATAGTCTTTCCCGGATTCAACGGCTCCGTACAGCGCATAATGTTTCAAACAGGCCATAATGTTATCATTGCGACTGTAATCGCCTTGATAGCCATTCACCATGGCCTCGCCTATACGTGCGCTGAGGTACGGGTCTTCACCGTTACCTTCGCTTACACGTCCCCAGCGCTGGTCCAACGCCACATCAACCATAGGGCTGAAAGTCCAGTTTATGCCGTCGGCACTGGCCTCGCGTGCTGCAATCTGTGCTGATTTCTCGATTGCCGCAAGATCCCATGAGCATGACAGACCGAGAGGAATAGGGAATATGGTCTCATAACCGTGTATCACATCCATACCCACAATAAGCGGGATACCGAGACGGCTTTTCTTTACGGCTATATCTTGGAGTGCGCGTATTTTATCAGCGCCTTTAATATTGAAAACACCACCCATGTCTCCGGCAGCAATACTTCCGCCCACCTGAGTGTTTACAGCGCCACCGGTGGTAATGTCTCCCGCCACCATGAGGTTGAGTTGCCCTATTTTCTCTTTGAGTGTCATGCGTTGCATGAGGTCGTCAACAAACTCACGCATAGGCTTTTTCTGCCCCATAGCCGGTACTGCTGCCAGCGCAATGGCTATGGATAATAATGTTTTTCTCATATTCAATATTTTAAAACTGTTGCTTATGAACTCAATATTTGATTGTAATTTCTTAATTATTCCAACGTGAACTTTGCTTTAAATGGCAAGTTATTTGATGATGTGCCCACAAGAGCCTCAAAACGACCGGGTTCGGCAGTCCACTGTCCGCTTTTCTCATCATAGAATGACAATGCCGTGCTGTCCAATGATATTTTCACATCCTTACTCTCGCCGGGTTGCAAGTAAACTTTAGCAAAGCCTTTAAGTTCTTTTTGCGGGCGGTCAACCGATGCTTTCTCATCGTGCACATATAATTGCACAACCTCACTTCCGGCTTTCACACCGGTATTTTTTACGTTTACAGTAAACGTGATTGTACCGTCTGCTGTCATCGTACTCTTGTCTTGACGCAAGCCACCTAATTTAAATGTGGTATAACTCAACCCGTGGCCGAAAGCAAATAGAGGTTTTGTCTTGGCTTTGTCAACCCAGCGGTAACCCACGTAAATACCTTCCTTGTATTCCTCGTCTATGATTTTCTTATCGGTTCGCCATGTTCCCGGATATGAGTTGAGGCTGTGCGCAGGTACATCACTCAGTCTTTCGAACCATGTAAAAGGCATTTTGCCACCGGGATTGGCATCACCCGTAAGTACGTCAGCCAATGCGTGCCCGGCCTCAGAACCAATAAACCATCCTTGCACCACCGCCGGAACACGGTCAAGCCACGGCATTGCCACGGCATTACCCGATATATTGACATAGATAAACTTCCGGTTGGCTGCGGCAAGAGCCTCAATAAGTTTGTCTTGACCATAAGGAAGACCGTATTCTTTTCGGTCGTGGCCCTCACAGTCCTGATAGTCAGACTTATTTAATCCGCCAAACATTATGACATAATCCGCCTCACGTGCTTTCTCGACAGCCTCTTTTATAAGTTCCTCGGGGCTGCGTTTATCGTCCAGGTTTTGTCCTGTGGTGACACCGTTATATTCGCCTGTAACATCGCCCACGTATCCTCTGGCATACTCAACCTTTATGGTTTCAAGTTGTTCCTTCAACCCGTCGAGCGGTGAGACCTCACGCTGCACTTTAAGCGATGAGCTTCCGCCGCCTACGGTCATCATTTTAATCGCATTCTCGCCTACCACAAGTACTCGTTTGGTCTTTGTCACGTTTATTGGTAGCAAGTTTCCTTTGTTTTTCAACAGTACAATACCGTCTGAAGCTATATGTCGTGCGGCGGCATAGTGTGCTTCAGAACAAAGAAAGCCTATCGGGCGGTCTGTGCGCATGGTTGTGCGGAAGAACAGACGTAGTACACGGCGAACCTTATCGTCAAGCTCTTTGGTGCCAACCTTTCCGCTTTTTATTCGCTCTACATACGGATTGGCCATATAATAGTTGTCATAAGCGTTTGTTTCGCCCATGGTCAGACCATCGGTCCATGAGCCGAACTCCATGTCCAAACCGTTGTGAATGGCTTCGTCAGTATTATGTGTTCCGCCCCAGTCACTCACAACGACACCGTCAAAGCCCCAATCGCCTTTCAGGATCTTGTTCAGCAGCAGTTCATTATGGCAGTTGTGCTGATTTTTATAAAGGTTATATCCACCCATTATAGCCCATGTCTTGCCTTGCTGCACGGCTGCCTTGAAAGCAGGTAAGTATATTTCGTGCAGTGCACGGTCGCTAACAATGGCATTTACCTGGTGTCGGTATTCCTCATCATTGTTAAGACAATAATGTTTTACACATGCCGATACCCCCTGCGACTGTAGTCCCTGTATATAAGGTACGACCATTTGTGATGTGAGGTACGGATCCTCGCCCATGTACTCGAAGTTTCGACCGTTGAGTGGTGTTCGGTATATGTTTACGCCGGGCCCGAGAATCATGTCTTTACCGCGGTATCGAGCCTCTTCGCCCAGGCTGCGTCCGTAGAGCAAAGAGTTTGAAGGATTCCATGTTGCAGCCAGACAAGTTAGTGTAGGATAAGCCACACATGAATCGTTTGTTTGTCCGGCCTGTTCCCACTCATCCCAAAGCACATCGGGACGAACTCCGTGCGGTCCGTCATCAGTCCAAAAGTCCGGCATCCCGAGTCGTGGTACTCCTGCCGATGAAAACTTGCTTTGTGCATGAATCACTCTTATTTTTTCCATCAGTGTCATGCGGCTTAGGGCGTCTTCCACACGCTGTTCAATGGGTTTACTTGCGTCAAGATAAACCGGTACATCCTGTGCATGTGCCACAAACTGAGCCGAGGCCAGCACACTGAAGGCTATTATTACTCTTGAAATATATTTTTTCATCATTATTTTCACTAAATAAGTTCATTAATTCTTTTGGAAAACTCTTATGTAATCAACTTTCAATGTTACAGGCAGAACGCTCTCATCAACACCGTTCATACCTCCCCATGCGCCTCCCCATGCCAGGTTGAGTATCGGGTAGAAAGCGTAAGTGAAGGGCCATGTGTCTTTACCGTTGCCTTCATTGCGGAAAGTCATCAGTTCATTACCGTCAACATAGAATCGGAGTATATCTTCTGTCCACTCACAGGCGTATACATGATATTCCGATTCGGCTGTGCCAATATTGCGTTTTTGTGTCTTCTGTGTGTTTATGGTGTGGTTATAAGCGTTACAGTGAATAGACGATGAGACCTCGTTTGGAACACAACCAACCTCTTCCATTATATCAATCTCGCCACATCCAGGCCATGGATTCTTTGAGTAATCATTGTTGACCGGCATCATCCAGAAGGCCGGCCATGTGCCTTTACCCTTTGGCAACAACATGCGCGCCTCAAAATATCCGTAAGTCCAACCGGTGTTAACCTTAGCATAAATACGCGCCGAGTAAATCTTGTCATCGCTGCCTTTAAAACAGTTAATGTTGAGTTTTCCGTCTTTAAGCTCGGTTACACGTCGGCCGTCGGCTGTTCCGTTCACATACGTCTGGAGTTCGTTATTAACCCAACCGGCCGATTGCACCTCATGTGTCCAGTCATTACTCGGTGTTGTGCCCTCATTGAACTCATCGTGCCATACCAGGCGGTAGCCTTCAGGAGTATTTATATCACGGTCTTCGGCCGACTCTTGAATAACATTAACGGTTATGTTTTCGCTTCCGGATGTTATTGTCAGCATACCGGTACGACCTGTTTTTGCATTGTTTGGAGCGGTAGTTACCATGACCGTGCGGTTATCTGCCTTTTTCGCATTTATCCATTCTGTATTTGTTGTTACGTTCCAGTCGTTTGTCGCAGTTACTTCTATTGCAACATCCTCGCCTTTTGAGGCTGAGTATATTTCGGTGGCTGACACAAACATGGGTGCCGATTGGGTTATGGGCACCTCTATCTGAGTGATTCCTGATTTTATACACACTTCGCCTTCACGTTCAGCCGTGGTCGTATTCTTGGCTATCGTAACGTTAATGCTGCCTTGTGTCGATGTCGGCGTTTGCCCCTGTGAGTTTTTTTCGACTTTTATCCAAGGCTCGTTGCTGTAAGCAGACCATTCGTGGGCACACTGTATGTTTAGTGTGACGGTGTGTCCGGCTGCTTCGGCTGTTATTTTGCTGATGTCACATTTTATGTTTGCTGAAGTTTGAATGTCATCATTTGATGCATTGCCGCAACTCACGAATGTGACTAATAATAACGTCAAAAGTTTATTCATAGTATATGGAACTTTAATAAAAATGCATTTTTTTTATTAAAAGGGTGCAAGTTAGTGATTCACGTTGCCCCTTACTATCGAACTCGTTTAAACTTTTTACCGAAATGCAATGCTGTACATTAATTTTTATTCTTTTCTTGCTCTAATCGGTCTTTTTTGATTGCTTTTGTCCCTCTCATCGGTTGCACAGCCCGCCATGCGCCCTCTTCGAGTAACAAAATCAGGCGAAAAATACTCGATTAGAACAAGAAATAAAAAGTTTAAACGAGTTCATCAAAAAGAACGTATTATGCAGGATACAAGCCTGTTTATTCACGGTGTGTCTGGAATATAACATTCTTAACGCTAACTTCGGTGTTTGCCGGATTACCGCCAAAGTCCAGCACCAGTGAGATGGCGTGCATAGCCTCAGGAGCACTTACGTTTGAAACCCATACCTTGTTATCCTCATTGGCAAGGATGTCGGCTTGCTTCACAAAGAAATAGTTCTCGTCATGTTTTTTGTCAGGTTCGTCAGTCTGTACCAGCTTCACTGTAACATTTTTCAAGTCGACATTCGGGTTCAGAGTTACACAGAAGTCATACGTTGTCTCGGTATCTGCCGTCAAGTCGGTATTGAAAAGAACCTGATTTTGCCACTGGTCAGTTGTTGCGGTAGGCATTTTCAATGTGTAAACCTTATTGTCCACATTAAATTCAGGGTCTGCTATCCGGCTCCATCCGGGCGCATAATAGAAGCTGTTTGTAAATGTAGCGCCATTCCAAAGGTTATCGTTACTGTCTACATCCACCCATCCGGGTTCTCTCTCCTGTATTTCGGGAACTGTTGTGCCGTCATTATTGGCGTGGTCTTTGATGACAAAACTCTCAATGGTGATTTCTGTGTTGTCGGCATTACCGCCAAAGTCAAGGGCGACTTTGAGGTTCGAGATGTCCACACCGCCTTTATTGCTGAACCAAATACATTTAGGTTCGTTTGCTTCGAGTGCCACGCGCTGCAAGTCGATGTAAGTGTTGTCGTCTCCGTTCTGTTGCAACTTTACCGTCACACCGGGATGTGCCACGGTTGAAGTCAGTATGACTGAGAAATCATAAGTGCTGCTGGCTGACAGGGCTACGGTTCGGTCAAGCTCCAAGTGCATCTGCGCTTGCCACTGGTCGGTGGTTGCTGTGGGCAGAGTAACAACAAAGTTGTTGCCGCTTTGAGAGTATTTTGGGTCTGCTATCTGGTTCCAACCGGGCGCATAATAGAATGATGCGACTTTAAGACTCGCGTCTTTGAACATATTGTACTGTCCGTCTTCAACGAAACCGCCGAAACCGCTCATCTTTGTTTTCTCGATTATGAACTCTTTGTTGATGCTTCCATCGCTTATTCCATTGGCATTTTTGATTTTACACTCTATGCTGTAAGTGCCTTTTTTGCGGTAATATTTTGTGAAACTATAATCTGACGAGTAAGTTTTTCCATCAATAATCCACAATGGAGACACGCCTTTTGCCGATTTAAACTCAAACGTGGCGTAGTTGGTTTCCTGGTCTACGGTTACGTTAAAGTTGTCTGCATAATCGGCTATCTGCGGAACGTTTCCGTTAGCTCCTTTATATTCATCGGGCGAGCAAGCCGTTATCGCCAGTGCGGCAAATAACGACACAGCCATATTTGATAGTATTTTATTCATAATTTTGTCGTTTAAAGGTTTTTATTTATAGTCATTCTGAATCAGCGCCGGGTCTGAGTCAAGCTCACTTTGGGCGATGGGTATATACTTCTTTTTGGCCGTCCATGAATTTGTGCGGTATCCGTAAGCGTCGGGAACAAGAGCTGTTGAGGCCTTATTCTTGCTTGACGCTCCGCTTATACCTTCTGCGCGTACAAGGTCGAAGTAGCGTTTTCCCTCGCCGACAAATTCAAGATGACGCTCCGTGAGTACATCGTCCACCGTAACAGATGGCAATGCAGATAAGTTTGCACGTTTGCGCACAAGGTTCAGCCACGTCTTGGCGTCCCCCTCACCGCTACCGCCTGTACGCAGAGAGAGTTCAGCCGCATTCAGTAAAGTCTCGGCATAGCGGTAATAACGATAGTTGTTATTGTAGTTAAGATTCTGGTCTCCCTTTGACTGTTTGTAGTTTTTGTCTTCGGGACGATACTTTTGCAGCCAGATGCGGGTGTCTTGATAACGGGCCGAATACTTGACATCGGCCGGTATAACCCAACATGTTGCATCGCGGCGTGCATCATTCGGGGCATACATATCATACGTTTCCTGTCGTACCGGCATGAACCCCCAGCCGTCTCCACCTGACGACCACTTGTCGTCTCCGGCGTAAGTGTTCGGCGAGATAAGTGTCGGCAGCACCGTTCCACCTATTGCCAGCGGGCTGCTCCAGCCACGTTCGTTATTGGTCTGCTCATAGTTTATTTCCCAAATAGACTCCTCGCACCACTCACCTTCGGTTTGCCAGATAGCCGCATAGTCAGGATTCAGGTCGAAATCGGGGCTTGCAATGATTTCTTTCATATAGTTAAGAGCTGTGCCAAAGCGGCTATCATCATTCTGATACATAACCATTTCGGCATATATCATGTAAGCCAAAGATTGTGTGACGCGTCCTAACTGTCCATCATCGTCAGTCACTCCGTCAGCTTTCTTGTAATACTTGAAAGGCAGAACCTTTGAGTTTATGATTGCTTCAAGCTCTGTAATCAACTCGTTATAAACCTGGTCAGCCTTGTACTGAGGGGCTGTGTAGGGAGGTTCGGACAAGTTTTCAAGATAGAAAGGCACGTTTCCGAAATAGTGCCAAAGCATGTTGTAGTAGAACACACGCAGAAGTCGTGCCTGCATTTCATAGCTTTTGCGGTTAGCATCAGTAAGGTCTGTGCCCCAGTCAAGATATTTCAGCACGTCGTTACAGCGTTTTATGCCCGAGTAATCGACAGTCCAAAGCGAGCTGAGCGTATTGTTCTCATTTCCCTCATAGTTAAAGAGAAGATGCCAGTTCTGCATATCTGTCTTTGTCGCACCTCCGACCCAGAAGTTGTCTCCCATGATTTCAGCGTCGATATTAAGTGCGTTATACTGGTTCAATCCCCAGTCCGGCCAGTGCAAAGGGTCGTAAGCGGCTATCAATGCCTCCTGTATGTGTGCATCGGTGGTATAATATTCTTCCAGCGGTTCGCCTGTCGGGTTGTCCACTTCAAGAAAGCTGTCGCTGCAACTTGATGTCATTAATGTTGCAACGGCCATTAATCCAATGGCAAGTATTTTATCTGTATTCATATTAGATGCTGTTTTTTAGATTGTTAGAATGTAAGATTTAAACCCACGGTGAATATGCGTGCTTGCGGATAAACGCCACGGTCAACTCCGAGCGATGTCGAGCCTGACGATATTTCAGGGTCAAATCCCCAATATTTAGTCCATGTTATGAGGTTTTCGGCCTGTACATAGAAGCGCAGACGGCTAAGCATTATCTTTTGTGTGAGTTTTTGAGGCAGAGTGTAACCGAGTGTTATGTTCTTCAGTCGCAGGTATGAGCCGTCGCAGACGTAAAGGTCTGAAACCATCCAGTTGTCAGCGTTGCCGGTCGCGAGACGAGGGTATTTGTTTGATGTACCTTCGCCGGTCCAACGACCCAGCATCCATGACGGGAAGTTACCTGAGGGTATATCGGCACGATAAGTAGCATCAAACACATCGGCACCTGCCACTCCTTGGAAGAAAGCGTTAAAATCAAAGCCACGCCAGTCGACATTAAGGTTGAGGCCAAATGTCCAGTCGGGCATACCGTTACCGATGTTGGTACGGTCGTCAGAGTCTATGATACCGTTATTGTTTACATCTACAAAGCGTGTGTCGCCGGGTTGGGCGTTAGGCATAATCATCTCGCCGTCTTTATTGACATAAGAGCGTACCTCGTCCATGTTTTGGAAGACGCCGGCGGTCTTGTAACCAAAGAAGTAAGGGAAAGGCTGGCCGTTAGACCCGCGTGTGCCTCCGCCTACAAGACCCTGTATCCCATCGAGGTCCATATATCCGGTATCGTTACCAAGGTTCTTCAGTTTGTTGTGCAGATATGTGGCGTTAGCTTTGACAGCAAATCTTACGTCAGACACATTCCACTTGTATCCAAGTTCAAACTCGACACCACTATTCTCCATATCGCCAACATTGCCAAGCGGTTTACTCTCGCCAACATAACTCGGTATCGGCATTTCAAGAATCATGCCGTTGGTTTTCTTTATGTAATAGTCAACCGAGAATGTCAGCGAACTGTTGAAAAATCCCAAATCGATACCTATGTCAGTCTGCTCACTCTCCTCCCAACGCAGGTTGGGGTTGGCCAGGCGTTGAGACTTTGACCCAATAAATTTGGTCGCGTTTTTACCGAACAGGACGTTGTTACCCATGGCCGTAAGCGATGTATAGCCGAAATCGGCAATGTTGTCGTTACCGTTTTTACCCCAGCTGGCACGCAGTTTGAGGTTTGAGAGCCAATTTTTGGTGTTCTCCATGAAGGCCTCGTTCATAACGTTCCAACCGAGTGATACCGACGGGAATGTACCGTACTTGTTGTTTGTGCCGAAACGGCTTGATCCGTCGCGTCGTATTGTGGCCTGCAACATGTATCGTTCATCATAGTTATAGCTCAGTCGCGCAAAGAGAGACGACATTGTATGCTGCACGTAAGGGCCGCCATATACACCATACTGAACAGTGGCTCCGGTTATGTTGCCATCTGCGTCTTTTACATAGTCAATGTTTCCTGACGCATAGTCAATGTATGGTTTGTTAGCGTTGATAAGGTCATTGCGGTGACCACCCAACTGATTGCCGGCATATTTCAGAGCCGACTGACCAAACACAACGCCGAACGAGTGCTTGCCAATTGTCTTGTCATAGGTGATTGTATTTTCAACCTGCCATGTGGTGCTCTGTGCTTTCTGTGATGATGCGCTGGTGTGGTCAGCCTTATTGTTGCCTGAGAGGTAGTACTTGCTTTTTACTGCAGCGTCATTGCCCCAGAATGCCAAGTCGGCACTGTAAGTGAAATGATATTTAAGATTGTCCCACAACTGCAAATCGATGGTGAATTTGGGTACAAACTTGTGCGACCAATAGCGTGTGGGATTAAGTGTCATCATTGCCAACGGGTTGTTCATTTCAGCGTATGAGCCGCCATATCCGGGCACTGTGTAGGGATTTCCGTTTTCATCACAAGGCAAATCAAAACCCTTATAATTGTCAATCATGTCTTGAGCGGCCTGGCCGGTAAGTGTCGGGGTGAGTATCGGCGATAGGTAAAGCGCCGAGCCGAGTGCCGAGCCATACTCTGAGTTGGTTGAAATACCGGTAGAGTGTGTGCGCATGTAAGCCAGATTTACGGTAAGGTCAAGTTTGTTGAGGAAGTTGCGCTCCTTAACGGCATCTAAGAGGTTGTACTGCGTGTTTGAGCGCATAGTCAGACGGTTGTAGTTTGACTGGCCGTAGTTTCCGCCCACGATACCCTCTTGTGAGAAATAACCGAGTGAAAGATAATAGTTTACCTTATCTGACGCTCCGCTAACGGTTACATCGTGATTGACCACAGGAGCATTGTCATTGAACAGCAGTTCCTGCCAGTCGGTTCCAAAACCTTTAATATCGTTGCCGGTAACGTCTTTCAGCTTGTATGGATTGGCATAAACGGGAGCCTCACCGCCATTGACACGCATCTCGTTTTGTAGTATTGCATAGTCGGTGGCGCCTGTAACGTCGCGGCGCTTCCATGCCGTTTGCCAACCATAAGAGAAATTATAGCTTACCTGAGGCTTGCCTTTCTTACCTTTTTTGGTGGTAACAAGAATTACTCCGTTAGCGGCGCGTGCTCCGTAAATTGCTCCCGAAGCGGCGTCTTTAAGAACCTCTATTGACTCTATATCGTTAGGATTGACAAAGTCAAGACCTCCGCCGATAGGCATGCCGTCTACTATATACAAAGGTGTGTTATCATTAATGGTTCCGATACCACGCACCTGCACACGCGGAGCCTCGCCGGGCTGGCCTGATGCAGATGTAACGTTTACACCTGCTGCAAGACCTTTTAAAGCGTTTTCCATACGCACCGGGGCTTTGTTTGCGAGGTCTTCGGCGTCTACTTTAGCTATTGATGCTGTAACGACGCTTTTCTTTTGTACACCGTAACCGATAACCACAACATCGTTCAGTGTCTGTGCTTCTTCTTGAAGTACAATGTGCATGTTTGCACCGGCTTTGCCTTCATAGGTCTTATATCCGATATACGTAACCGAGATGATGGAGCCTTGGTCGACATCAAGAGTAAAATGACCGTCCAAATCGGTTATCACACCGTTTGTTTTAGTCCCTCCTTTTTGAATGACAGTAGCACCTATCACAGGTTCACCATGTACATCGATAACCGTGCCTTTGCAGTTTAGTTTTTGGGCAAAGGCCGTTATTGACAGCAGTAACGTCAATAACGTTGTCATGAACAGTTTCCTTTTCATCTTCAGATTATTTTTAGTTAGTAAATAAGTTTAGCCTATAGGTTAGATTGTTACTCAGGTTTTACGGATGCAAAGATATTACGAAATATTTCAATGTCAATATGAAGAAACTGAAAAAGTGGATGAAATGGGGCTTGATGATTTGTTAAATTACTGGTAATCAATGTGTTTTTCCTTTTGGATGATGGTCGGGATGTGGAATTTTAATGGGTGTAAAATTGATACGTATCAATCTGTTTCCATCTCATTTTAGATGTGTTTTTATGCCGGACAGGGTCAACCGACAAATACAAAATTAAAGGAAATGTTTGAAGAACTCATATTGAACTCGTTTAAACTTTTTTATTCTTGTCATAATCGAGTGCTTGTTTGCCTGATTTTGTTACTCGAAAATGGCGCATGGCAGGCTCGGGCCATGTAACCGATGAGAGGGACAAAATCAGGCAAACAAGCACTCGATTAGGGCAAGGAAAGAATAAAAAATTAATATACCGCATGACATTCGGCAAAAAGTTTAAACGAGTTCGATATGGGTTTCCCTGCATTTATGCATCCGACCACATGCTTTGGCGACCGGTTTATGTGCTCATCACGTCAATCTGTCGGCTTGTCGTTTCACACCTTATTTAATTAGTCTGTCTCGGCTGTGTCTTTCGGTTGTATGTGCTCATGGTCTTTCGTTATGTACCGTTGGTAGTAGGCAATGAGCAAAGTTGTCAGTGGCAGGGCTATAATCAGGCCGATAAAGCCCAGCAACGTACCCCAAACCGATAGCGAAAGCAGCAGAATGGCCGGATTCAGTCCCATGGCTTTTCCCATTATGCGCGGAGTTATAATCATGTCGATTATTACTTGAACTATGCAGAACACCGCAAATGCGGCGAGAAATATGCCCCAGAAGTTCAGGCCCGTGTCGGCGGCCTTCAGCAGCGCGAGGAAAGCCGTGGGTATCAGCGCGAAAGTGTGCAGATAAGGCACGAGGTCGAGTATGCCGATAAGTATTCCGAGGCCTATCGCCATCGGGAAATCTATTATTGTGAAGCCTATACAGAACAGTACACCCATGCTCAACGCAACGAGCGACTGGCCGCGTATGTAGTTGTTCAAGGCAGTCTCAACATCGCCCATAAGGCTCCGCCAGAAAGGGCGCGCCCGCCTTGGAAATATCTTTATCCATTTTGTCGACAGATATTCGTAGTCGAGCAGGATGAAGAACATATACATCAGCGTTATCAGCGACGCTGTGATGCTTACTATTATGCTTGCCGTCTGTCCGAGCACACTGAACAGCTTCGGCATCATGCTCCTAATAGCGTCTGTAACATCTTTCTGCTTGAAGAAGTGTTGAACTTCGTGTTTGTGCTCCTCAATCCATCCGAGAACGGCTTTCGGAAAGTCGTTTGTGTGGGTGGTTTGTTGCAGATAGCGCGTGATTACGTCGCCGAGTTTCTGAAACTGCTCAATCATCGGCGGGATTATGAGATAGAAAATTCCGCCTATCACGGCCGTTACGAATATCAGCGTAACAATAATCGACAACGCTCTTGTAGGCACACGCAGACGGTACTGTACGAACTTTACCACCGGGTAAAGCAAATAAGCTAAAAGCCAAGCCACGAAAAAAGGCAACAGCACCCCGCTCAGATAGTTCACCACGAGCAGAACACCCGCCACGACCATGACCATCATGGCGCGGCGGATAAAAAAGTCGAACGTTATTTTCTCCTCACCCATACTCAGTTAATAATTTAATGCCGGAAAGACGTATTTTGACTACTATGTCCGCAAAATTACAAAGACGTTTTAAAAATTGCAAAGAAATATACCGTTTCTTTTGCAAACCATGATTATTTAACTATATTTGTCGCTGATATGGGACTGTTATACGTTGTACCCACACCGGTGGGTAATCTGGAGGACATGACGCTCAGAGCGGTTCGTGTGCTCAAAGAGGCCGACCTCGTGCTGGCCGAGGACACCCGTACGTCGGGCATCCTGCTTAAACACTTCGACATCAAGAATCATCTTATGTCGCACCACAAGTTCAACGAGCACGGAACTGCCACGGGCGTTGTAGAACGTCTGAAGGCCGGTGCCACAATAGCCTTGATAAGCGATGCCGGCACACCCGGCATCAGCGACCCCGGCTTCTATCTTGTGCGTGAGGCTGTCAACGCCGGGCAGGAGGTACAATGCCTTCCGGGTGCCACGGCCTTTGTGCCGGCGTTGGTATCGTCGGGTCTGCCGTGCGACAGATTCTGCTTCGAGGGCTTCCTTCCGCAGAAGAAAGGGCGCGCCACACGGCTTGAGGAGCTAAGCCGTGAGCCTCGCACCATGATATTCTACGAGTCGCCATACCGTGTGTTGAAAACGTTAAAGCAGTTTGCCGAGTATTTCGGTGAAGACCGTCGGGCAAGTGCCTGCCGTGAGATTTCAAAGGTTCACGAGCAGAGTGTACGCGGCACATTGGCTGAGGTCATAGCCCATTTCGAACAGAACGAGCCTCGCGGTGAGTTCGTGCTTATTGTGGCCGGATGCGACGAGAAACCCGCAACGGCCAAACGAGACAAGAGAAAAGAAACCACCCCGCCGTCTGCAACCGCGGTGAGGAGTAAAATAACCCTAAAAGACACATTATTATGAAAAAGGTACTATTTATTGCGGCCTGCCTTGTGGCATTCACCGCTTGCAAAGACAGTAAGACCGAGCAGTCAGTGCCCGGTGTAAGTCAGGTTGACTCATTGCAACGAATA
>Cebus_capucinus_imitator_PRJNA485217_SSR102__coassemble_994_pt1 | contig 17098 bp, 9 predicted proteins | sample Cebus_capucinus_imitator_PRJNA485217_SSR102__metabat2_high_PE_011 | metagenome-assembled genome bin Cebus_capucinus_imitator_PRJNA485217_SSR102
TGTATACTCGTGGCATTATTATCGTATAAGACTCTCTGTTATCCCGAACTGGGGTTGTTATTTAGGCAGACACAAAGATTTCGCCTCATTGGTAAAAGTTGTTAATTAACAAGGCTGACATTTGCTTTTCTCAACAAAAAGCATTATCTTTACGGCAGAAAAGCAATATACTGTCATAGGACCGGCAGTCATCCCTGTCGCATCTGTCATGATAAGTGCCGAGGCGTGTTTGCCGGCGACGGTAGAGTAGTCTCGTACATCATATAACCCGGTAATAAGGAGTTTGATGAAAGACGTATTTATCTGATGTGAGTTAAAGATGAGAAAACGAGATGAAAGGAGTGGACATGGTATTGAAGTTGTTGATATTGATGTTAATAAGGCACTCCTTATTGCTGGTGCTAAAGTTAGAGGGGGGTTGTGAAACCGCCCTCTATTCATTCAAACAAGGGCAAGTTTAATGCCCTTTTATTTTGTATTCCGAACAACAAACACTAACTTTGCAGTCCTAAAAACAAATACACGAATAATGATAGTTTGCATTGCCGAGAAGCCCAGTGTGGCCAAAGACATAGCCCGCATTTTGGGCGCCGTTACCCAACACGATGGTTACATGGAGGGTAACGGATATCAGGTTACGTGGACTTTCGGACATCTCTGCACACTGAAGGAGCCGAACGACTACACGCCGATATGGAAAACGTGGAGTCTGAGTTCTTTACCGATGATTCCGCCACGCTTCGGCATAAAGCTCATTGACGACAAAGGCATACACAAGCAGTTTGCCGTCATCGAGAAACTGATGCAGTCAGCCGACTCCATTATAAACTGCGGAGACGCCGGACAGGAGGGTGAGCTTATTCAACGCTGGGTGATGCAGAAGGCAAACGCAAAGTGCCCCGTGAGGAGATTGTGGATTTCATCAATGACTGACGAGGCCATCCGTGAAGGTTTCAACACGCTGAAAGACCAACAGGAGTATCAACCGCTGTACATGGCGGGACTGAGCCGCGCCATAGGCGACTGGCTTTTGGGCATGAACGCTACCCGACTGTACACTCTTAAATACGGACGCGACCGGCAGGTGTTGAGCATCGGACGAGTGCAGACACCGACTTTGGCTCTGATTGTAAACCGGCAGAAGGAGATTGAGGAGTTCAAACCGGAACCTTACTGGGTGCTGTCGACAGTGTACAGAGATACGCTTTTTACGGCCACAAAGGGCAAATTTACCAACAAAGAAGAGGGTGAAGCCTCGTTCGCAGAGATTGCCGACAAGCCTTTTACGGTTAAATCGGTTCAGAAAAAAGCCGGACGCGAGGCTCCACCGCATCTGTATGACCTTACATCGCTGCAGGTGGATTGCAACAAAAAGTACTCAATGAGTGCCGAACTTACACTGAGCACAATACAATCTCTGTATGAGAAGAAACTTACCACTTATCCGCGTGTCGACACGCAGTATCTGAGTGATGACATATATCCTAAGTGTCCGGCGACGCTGAAAGGCTTGCGCGGATATGAACAACTGACCTTACCGCTGGCCGGAAAGAAACTGCCAAAGAGTAAAAAGGTATTCGACACGAGTAAAGTTACCGACCACCACGCCATAATTCCAACGGGTTATCCGGCTCAAAGTCTTACCGACCTCGAACGTAACGTGTACGACCTCGTGGCACGACGGTTTATCGCCGCTTTCTATCCTGACTGTAAATTCTCCACAACAACGGTGCTCGGAGTGGCCGGAGAGGTGGAATTTAAGGTCAGCGGAAAGCAAATCATCGACCCGGGCTGGCGTGTGGTTTATGCTAAAGACACGCCTCAGACCTTCACGGACGACCAGCAGGCGCAACAGGACGAGGAGCGCACTCTGCCGGCGTTTACCGAAGGGGAGAGCGGACCACATGCTCCCACCCTGACAGAGAAGTGGACCACACCGCCTAAATTCTACACCGAGGCAACCCTGCTGAGGGCGATGGAGACTGCCGGCAAGTTTGTTGAGAACGAGGAACTGAGGGCGGCGATGAAAGAGAACGGCATCGGGCGTCCGTCATCACGCGCCAATATCATCGAGACGCTGTTCAAACGAAGGTATATAAAGCGTGAACGCAAGAATCTTGTGGCTACTCCGACCGGTGTGGAACTTATCGGACTGATACGTGAGGAATTGCTTAAAAGCTGTGAGTTGACCGGTATTTGGGAAAAGAAGCTACGCGACATCGAGCATCGGAAATATGACGCGGCTGAGTTTATCAACGGTCTCAAGGCACAGATAAATGACATTGTTAAGGATGTTTTGTCTGATAGCAGCAACCGCCATGTTACGGTTCTGACCGATGAGGACATGAATAAGAAGACGAAGCGTAAGACCTCCGCTCCGCGAAAGAAGAAGGAGGAGAAGCCGCAACAACCCGAACCGAAACCCGAAACCGACGATATGGTAGGCAAAGTGTGCCCCGTATGTGGCCAAGGGCATATCATAAAGGGTAAGACGGCTTATGGCTGCGACCGTTGGAAAGAGGGTTGTACGTTCAGACAACCGTTCGGAAACTAATGTTTAAACACCTATATCAAAAGAGGGATTGAGGTAACTCAGTCCCTTTTTTCTTACTTTTAAAGATAAACCTCAAATTGTTTTTTACCACATTACCTTTCAACAGACTTAAACAAGAATAAAAAAATGGGACTAACCTCACGGCCAATCCCATCGAACAATATTAACCTAAAAATGATATAAACTAAAATATATCTTTAAATTTTACTGATTATTCCGAGCTTTGTGGCGCGTACGAACTCGACAATATGATTGATTTCAGAGCCTGCGGGAACCTGCTCCTCAACCTGTATCACGGCGTCAAACACGCTGGTCTGACCGTGGAAGATGAGTCGGTAGGCATTGGCAATATGTGCCTGAACCTTATCTGTAACGCCGTGAGCGGTCAATATGGTCGAGTTAACGCCACCGTACTTAACCGGGTTCTCGCTTGCCACGATGTAAGGAGGTACGTCTTTGCTGATGCGCACACCACCCTGAATCATAGAACCGCGACCGACACGTGTACCGGCATTGGCTATCACGCTTGACGAGAATATAACGTAATCCTCAATCTCGCAGTCTCCGGCAATCTTCGTACCGTATCCGAACACGCAACCGTCGGCAATCTTGGTGTCATGAGACACATGCACACCCTCCATAAGGAAGTTACGGTTGCCCAGAACCGTCTTTCCGCCGGCAAAGGTAGCACGGTTTATAACGACATTCTCACGTATAATGTTCTCGTCGCCGATAATCAGTTCGGTATCATCACCGGTGTAATTGAAGTCCTGAGGCACGGCACCGAGCACCGTGTTCTGGAATATCTGGTTGCCTCGGCCCAGCGTTGTGCCTTTCATTATGCTTACGTAAGGATAAATAACGCAGTCGTCGCCGATTACAACGCCGTCCTCAATGTAAGCAAAGGGATAAATGGTAACGTTCTTACCTATTTTAGCCCCCGGGTTTATTTCTGCTTTTGGACTTATCATAGTCTTTAAATTTTGAATGTGGAATGTGGAGTGCCGGATTGTCAATACCACTTGGGTAAGTTACAATTCAACATTCCCCATTCCTAATTTATAATTCTAATCTCTTCCTCCGCCCAATGCGTAGTAGAGGTTAACCACGGCCTGCATCTTGTTGAAGTCGTCGGCAACCTTTGAGAGTTCGGCGTTAAGCAGAGACTGCTGTGCCGTAATAACCTCAAGATAAGTGCTGCTACCCATGCGGAACAGGTCTTTGGTGTACTCTACATTCTTTGTCAGGCTCTCAACCTGCCTGGCTTCGAGACGGCTCTTCTCGTCAGACGAGTTATAAAGAACCAAGGCGTTGCTAACCTCCGAACCGGCTGAAAGCACGGCATTCTGCCATGTGTTGTAAGCCTGCTCCTGCTGAGCCTTAGCCACTTTAAGTCCTGCGATGAGCTGTCCGTGCTGGAAGATGGGCTGAACGAGGCTTCCAACCGCGCTCAAAAGCCACTTGCCGGGGTTCACAATACCCATGCCGGAGCTGTTTGTGAAAGCACCTGAGCCGCTGATTGTTATGTTCGGATAGAACTTGGAGCGTGCCGCCTGAGTGTCATAGAAGCACTGTGCGAGGCTCATCTCGGCATAATGAACGTCAGGACGGTTGTTCAGCATCTGTATGCCGACACCGGTACTGAATGTCGAAGGCAGAGACTGGTCGGCCAATTTGCCGCGTGCGATAGTCTGTGCGGGCTGTCCGAGCAGAAGCGAGAGAGAGTTCTCTGTCTCGCGAATCTGACGTTTCAGGTCAGCGGCCTGTGCCAATACCGAGTAGTAGTTGGCCTCGGCACTCTGCACCGAAGTCTCTTTCGCGCGGCCAAGATCTTTCTGGAGCTTCATCATGTTCCAAGTGTCCTTGGTCAGTCCGGCCATGTTATCGACAATTTCGAGTTGCTTGTCGAGCATCATCAGCGTATAATACATATTCGCGATGTTGCTTATCAAGCCGGTCTTTACCACAAGCTGATAGTCCTTTGTGGCCAAGAGAGCCATCTGCGCGCCGCGTTTCTGGTTGAGCAGATTACCGAAGAGGTCGATGCTCCAGTTTGCCTGAACGGGCAACGAATATGTCTTTGTGGCCTTGTTACCGTCCCACGACGAGATTGTTCCCTGCGGACTGAACGTGAATGAAGGCACATAAGCCAACTTGGCGGCCAAGAGCTGTGCCTCAACCATCTTCACGTTGAGAGCCGCGTTGAGCATGTTCGTGTTGTGAGCCAGTCCGGTTTCAATGAGCGACTGCAACTGCGGGTCAGTGAAGACACTGCGCCAAGGCAGATTGCCGAAGCTTGTTGTGTCGCTCACGGCCAACGTATCTGTAATCGAAGCAGAGTCTCTCACCAGTCCGGTGGTATTGACATCAGGCCTCTCATACTTGTTGTAGATTCCGCAGCTGCTCATTATGGCAGCGGCGGAAATCATAATCAATATGTTAGTTCTTTTCATTTCGTTACTTTTTAGGGTTCTCAAAAGGACGTGCATACTGCAGAAGCTCGGTGTCAACCGATGCGTTCTCGTCGTCCTCAAACTCCAGAGGCTTAACCTTCTCCTGTAATGACTGGAAGATGTAGAACAGGGCCGGCACAACCATAATCTGGCAAAGCATACCGATAAGCATACCTCCGACGGCTGCTGCGCCAAGGGTCATGTTTCCGTTATAACCCACACCGACCGGTATAAGCATAGGCAACAGACCGATAATCATAGCCAACGAGGTCATCAAGATAGGACGCAGACGAGAGCCGGCACCCAATACGGCCGACCAAGATATAGCCATACCGGTACGTCTTCTCTCAAGGGCGAACTGCACAATAAGGATGGCGTTCTTCGCCAACAGACCGATAAGCATAATCAACGCAATCTGCATGTAGATATCGTTGTTCTTTCCGAACAGGTTGGTAAACAGGTACGCGCCTGCGAGACCGAACGGCAGAGACAGAATTACCGACAACGGGAGCAGGTAACTCTCATACTGAGCCGACAGAATGAGGTAAACGAATACCAGACAGAGCACGAGGATTATAACCGTAGAGTTGCTTGACTCCTGCTCCGAACGGGTCAGACCTGAGTACTCATAAGTATATCCTGAGGGCAGATTGTCCTTTGAAACCTCCTCAATAGCGCGGATAACATCACCGCTCGAATATCCGTCGGCGGGTGAGGCATTGACGTTGATTGATGTAAAGAGGTTGAAACGGTCAATCTCCTGCGGTCCGTAAATCATTCGAAGGTTAATGTACTCGCTGATGGGAGCCATACCCGCGTTTGTACGGACATACACGTTGTTAAGGCTCTTCATGTCCTTACGTGTGGCGGGATCGGCCTGAATCATCACACGGTAAAGTTTACCGTAAGAGTTGAAGTTCGATGAATACAGACCTCCGTAGTAACCCTGCATGGTCGTAAGTACGGTGCTCGGGTCGATACCGCTCTGCTTACACTTGGCCACATCCACGTCAATCATGTACTGCGGATACTTAGAGTTGTATGAGGTCATGGCGTTCGACACCTCAGGACGCTTGTTCAGCTCGGCGAGGAACTTCTGTGTAACCTCAAAGAACTTGTTCACATCTCCACCTGTACGGTCCTGCATAGAGAAGGTAAGACCGTTGGTAGCCGAGAATCCCTGGACCATAGGCGGCTGGAAAGCCAAAATCTGCGCGCCCTTGATGGCTGCCGTCTGCTTGTAAATCATGGCGAGCACCATCTGCGAACCGAGGTTATGGACATTGAAGTACTTCAGGAAGCCCTCCTCTTTGTTACGCTCCTCGAACGATTTCAGCTTTATAATGAATGTACCTTGGTTTGAACCCTGACCGGCGATGAAGTTGTAACCCGTGATACGCATTCGGCTGCGGATGGCGGGGTTGGTAGCCAACATGCGGTCAACCTGCTCCATTACCTCATTGGTCTTCTCAAGGCTGGTACCCGGAGGTGTCGATACTGTACAGAACACTGTACCGGTATCCTCGTCAGGCACAAGTCCGCTCTTTGTCGTGGTAGCCAGTATCACGAGTGCGGCGATACCCACCAGCACAGAGATAATAGCTATAACGGGACGCTCGACAATCTTGCGCACACCGTTCTTGTAACGGCCCAGAATACCGTCATAAGCGCCGTTAAAGGCCGCATGGAAGCGGTCTATGGCCGACATCTTACGCACGGAGCCGTCCTCATTCTTCGGTTTCAGCAATATCGCGCAAAGAGCCGGAGAGAGGGTCAAGGCGTTCAAAGCCGAAATAACGATTGAAATAGCCATCGTGATACCGAACTCCTTGTAGAAAGTACCCGAAGTTCCACCCATGAACGACACCGGCACGAACACGGCCGCCATTACAAGGGTAATAGAGATGATGGCTCCCGAAATCTCGTTCATGGCGTCGATGGAAGCCTGACGGGCCGATTGGTAACCCAAGTCAAGTTTCGCATGGACCGCCTCGACCACCACTATGGCGTCATCGACCACAATCGCGATGGCCAATACCAACGCCGCAAGGGTAAGGAGGTTGAGCGAGAAGCCGAACACATAGAGGAAGAAGAACGTACCAATCAACGACACCGGCACCGCGATAAGCGGGATAAGTGTCGAGCGGAAGTCCTGCAAGAAGATGTAAACAACCACGAACACGAGTATGAACGCCTCGACGAGAGTCTTCACAAGGTCTTCGATTGAGGCGAAGAGGAACTCGGTTACGTCCTGTTGGTAAACAATCTCAACACCGGGAGGCATTGACTTCTGCTGGTCGCCAAGCACCTGCTTGATGTCTTTCGCAATCTGTGTGGCGTTTGAGCCGGCAGTCTGAGTAATCATCATCATCAGCGCGGGGTCGCCGTCGATGCGCTGTTCGGCCGAATAAGACAGTCCGCCAAGCTCGACCTTGGCCACATCCTTCACGCGGATGGTCTGGCCAGCCTGGTCGCTCTTTATAATCATGTCGCCAAACTCCGCAGGCGTCTTCAAACGTCCGCGGTAGCGCAGCGTGTACTCATACTGGTTGTCGCTCTGCTCACCGAACGAACCCGGGGCGGCCTCGATATTCTGCTCCGCGAGGATACCCGACAGGTCAGAAGGCATAAGGCCGTAGTTCTTCATCTTGATGGGGTCGAGCCACAGGCGCATTGTGTAAGTCTTTGAACCGAATGACTGGCACTCACCCACACCATTCACACGCTTAACGGCCGGAATGATGTTAATGTCGGCATAGTTACAAAGAAACTGCTCGTCATAGCGGTTCTTGTCTCCCTTCAGACCGATGATAAGCACGGTTGAAGTCTGACGCTTCATAACCTGCACACCGGCCTTGGTAACCTCGGCAGGAAGCAAGGCCGAAGCCTGCGACACACGGTTCTGCACGTTCACCTGCGCCATGTCGGCGTTCATTCCCTGCTTGAAGTAAACGGTTATAGACGCCGAACCGTCATTGGTGGCCGATGAGGTCATGTAGGTCATACCCTCAACACCGTTAATCTGTTCCTCAAGGGGTGCGAGTACTGAGTTAAGCACGGTCTCGGCGTTCGCGCCCTGATAAGAGGCGCGCACCATAACCGTAGGAGGCGCGATGTCAGGATATTGCTCGATTGGCAATGACACAAGGCCGATGATACCCAGAATGACTATCAATACGGAGATTACCGTTGACAGCACCGGGCGTTTAATGAAGTTATCTAATCTCATTGTTTTTTTGTTTTTGGAAGGAGAAGACACCGTGTCAAGAGGCCGACGCCCTACGGACATCACCTATTCATATTATACGCGTACATAACACGCGCATGAGCGTCTTCTCTGCTTACTACCTTAAAATAATTACTTGCCGAAGTCCTTCTTCAGTTTGTTCAGGTCGCTCTGGTCAGCTCCCATAGCCTCGACTTTCTTGAGTTTCTCGGCATACTGGGCCTCGGTCAGCGGCTTGATGAGAGTTCCGTCGGTCAGTGATGTTACACCCTTCACAACGATGCGGTCGCCAACCTTGATACCGTCGGTTATGATGTAGTTTTTACCATCGTTGTTCGGGTTAACCGTTACAGGTGTGTACTTAACCTTGCTGTCGGCGCCTACAACGTAAACGAAGTAGCGGTCCTGAACCTGAATGACAGCCTCCTGCGGAATGATAACGGCGTTGCTGCTTACGTGAGGAACAACGATGCTACCTGAAGCTCCGCTCTTGAGCAAGTGCTCGGGGTTGGGGAAGTCAGCGCGCAAAGAAACCGAACCGGTCGACTTGTCTATAACACCGCTGACGGTAGCCACCTTACCCTCATGACCGTAAACGGTACCGTCGGCCAGCTGCAACTTTACTGCCGGATACTCGGCTATGGCTGTGTGTATGCCGCCGGTTGAGCGGGTCATCGAGAGCAGGTCTTTCTCGGTCATTGAGAAGTACACCTGCATGGTGTTGATGTCTGAAACGGTTGTGAGAGGCTCGGCACTCGACGCGCTTACCAACGCGCCGACACGGTAAGGCAGGTCGCCTACGACACCGTCGGCCGGGCTTGTTATATAGCAGAAGTCGAGGTTCTGTTTTGCCGAAACATAGGTGGCCTGTGCCTGTGCCAGAGCGGCCTCGGCGGCGGCGAGGCTGTTCTTTGACGACTGCAGCTCGTAGTCGCCTATAACGTTGTTCCGGAACAGCTTCACATTATTATTATATGTAAGACGCGCTGTGTGCAGCGAAGCCTGTGCGGAGCTTACAGCGGCCTTTGCCTGACGCGCGGCGGCGGCGTAAGTAACATTGTCTATAACGAAGAGCAGTTGGCCTCGCTTAACCTGCTGACCCTCCTTGACACACAATTTTGTGATGAAACCTGAGATTTTCGGTCTAATCTCAACATCCTGAACACCCTGAATAGTGGCCGGATACGTTGTCTGAAGCTCGGAGTTCTGACCACCGATGGTTCTCACAGCGTACTCGTTGTCGCCGAAATCGGGCTTACCCTGCTGCTTGCCGCCGCACGATGCCATAATCACGGCCAGAGCTGCAAGCAGTAAAAACTTGTTCTTTTTCATACCTAATTTTTTCAAATTATTTAATATTCTTATATCATTTCAAAATATTGTCCTAATAAAAGGCTTCATGAAAACTATTTCAGCAGTTTGAGTTTTCAGTATGCAAAGATACTCACATATTATTAAATATGTATCGGCCATAAATGTAAATTGGCTTGATTTAACCTATTTTGTGTGCGATAACGCCCGTGAATTGATTTGCATCAAGATTAAACGTTGACAGTAAAGTGTTAATAATACACCAACTCACATACCATTTCGGTGGCTGCCCCTCGCTTACAAACGCCCGAACCGATATGGCCTGCATGGCATCTCCGTCTACACCGCCGTAATAACCCCATAAGTATTACGCTGCAAAACCTATGGTTTCAAGCCGCAAAACCGGCTCTTTCAAACAATGAAACAGGCACACTTACAACACACTGGAAATCAAGCGTATTACACAATACGGCACACTTGCCCGTACGACAACAACGACAGCCCGATACGGTCTAAGGCAGACACTGCCTGAAAAGCGCATACGTTTTTATTTTTTAACGTGTTGGTGTCTTAATGTGAAATATATTATCATTAACTTTGCTTAAAAATTAAGAATTACACAAGCGATTACCCGCTATCTTCTGTTGCTCTACGCCATCGTGAAGCGACCGCAAAAGCGCAGACCGAAATACACCTATGACCGGACAAGCCGAAACGGTATCGCAGTGTGAGAACCTTACCATAAGTATACATAACCAAAACTAACCAATCAACATCATGAACATTGATTTTTTTGAAAGCCACAGAAGGCTTATCTTCAACATGATTGTCTGTGGAGGTATGATTGCCGTTTCCCCCCCCCCTTGCATTTGCGGCAAACGCGGCCACACAGGTAAATTCGGTTAACCAAATCAGCGACCGGCGTACACTCACCGGTACGGTTGTCGACGGTGCCACCGACGAGCCGCTTATCGGCGTAAGCGTGCGTTTGAAGAACGATCCCGGACAGGGTACCATCACCGATATCGACGGTAAGTTCACAATTCAGGTTACCAGCAAGACACAGCTTCTTGTTACCTATCTTGGCTATAAGGAGCAAACCGTGCTGGTGGGAGACCTCGGCGTGATTACCGTGAAGATGCAGCCCGACGACGCCACTCTCGACGAAGTTGTGGTAGTCGGACAGGGTACACAGAAAAAGGTTTCGGTTACCGGCTCTATAACCACCGTGAAGGGCGATGCCTTGAAAAGTCCCTCATCATCACTCACAAACGCCTTGGCCGGTAAACTGTCGGGTATCATCGCCACGACAAACAGCGGCGAGCCGGGTTCGTCGTCATCGTTCTACATTCGAGGCATCAACACCTTCGGCGGCGTGGCCACACCGCTTATTCTTCTTGACGGTGTCGAGATTTCGTCAAACGACCTCAACCGTATTCCGTCAGAGTCAATCGAGAGTTTCTCTATTCTTAAAGACGCGTCGGCGACGGCAATCTACGGTAACCGAGGCGCAAACGGCGTAATGCTCGTTACGACCAAGAGCGGAATCGAGAACAGCCGCGCGAAAGTAAACGTGTCGTTCGAGGCGTCATATTTCAGGCCGATGAACAAGGTTGACTTTGTTGACGGCGCCACATACATGCGCACATACAACGAGGCGGCACAGGCGCGCAGCGCGACCGAGATAACCAATCCGCGATACACAGAGGAGCAGATTACCAACACGGCAGCCGGCACAAATCCGTATGTGTATCCCGACGTTGACTGGTACGGACTGATTTTCCGCTCGGGCAACTACAACCAGCGCGCCAACGTGAACGTGCAGGGCGGTGGCTCCCGCGTAACTTACTACATGAGCCTGCAGGCCAACCACGACACCGGACTGCTCAACGCGCCCAAGAACTACGCTTATGACCCAAACATAAACAACTGGGAGTATAATTTCCAGAACAACATCTCGTATAAGCTGACACCGTCGACCACGGTCGACCTGCGCATGATGGCGCAAATTGGTAACCGCAAAGGCCCTAACTACTCTACAGCCGCGCTTTACAGTCAGGTTATGTCGGCCAACCCGGTTACATTCCCAGCATACTATCCCGGCGACGGCAGCCACATATTCTTCGGAAACGAGGAAATCAAGTCTGGCGTTTACGGCACCAACCCCTACGCTTACATGATGAGTTCGTTCAAGGAGAACAACTATAACACCCTGAACACATCGCTCAACATAACTCAGAAACTTGACTTCATAACCAAAGGCCTCAGCCTGAAAGCTCTCGTGAACTTCAAGAACTGGTCTGAGTCGCAGTACTCGCGCTCGCTCTCACCTTATTATTATAGGGTGAAGAACGGCACATACAACCCCGACACAAACGAGTATGACTTGGAGCTGCTGCAAACCGGAACAGACTATGTGAACCAGTCGTCAATAGGCAAAAGCGCCGACCAGACTTTCTATTTCGATGTACGCGCCGACTGGAAGCGCAGTTTTGGCAGCCACAACATGTCGGCCATGCTCATGTACATGATGCGAGAGTACCGCAGCGACGTTCTGCCTAACCGTAATCAGGGTTATTCGGGCCGTCTTACATATGACTATGACAACAAGTATCTCGTAGAGTTCAACTTCGGTTACAACGGCTCTGAGCGTCTGGCGGCAGGCAAACGCTTCGAGTTCTTCCCCGCAGCGTCAATAGGTTGGGTGGCAAGCTCGGAGAAATTCTGGGAGCCTATATCAAAATATGTCAGCTTCATGAAGCTGCGCGCCTCTTACGGTCTCGTGGGTAGCGACCAGTTCAACGGCGGCGCGCCTCACTTCCTCTACCAGAATAATATTTCTATCGGCTCAGGCCACAACTATTGGACCGGTCTGCCCACCAACGAAACATTCCGCAGTGGTCCCGCTTTCTATGTACTTGCCGTAGAGAACGCAGGCTGGGAGCATGTGAAGAAGTTTGACGTCGGCGTTGACATAACGCTGTTCAACCAGCTGAACATCACCTTTGACTATTTCCACGATGTGCGCGACCGCATCCTTATGTCGAGAGCGTCATGGCCTAACCTGCTCGGTTACTGGGGCTCGTTGCCTTGGAGTAACATCGGCAAAGTTACCAATAAAGGTATCGAGCTTAGCGTCAACTGGCAGAAGAGCATAACCAAGGACCTCAGCTTCGACCTGCGCGGAAACTTCACCTACAACCAAAATAGGTATGACTATGTTGACGAGCCTGACTATCCTTACGTATGGCAGACCAAGACAGGAAAACCGCTCAACACGCTTACCGGATACATCGCCGAAGGACTTTTCAGCAGCCAGGAGGAAATCAACAACTGGGCTGACCAGTCGCAGCTCGGCTCGAACATACAGCCGGGAGACATCAAATACCGCGACGTGAACGGAGACGGCAAGGTTACATCTGAAGACCAAGTGCTGCTGTCGCCCTATAACGGCACACCGCGTATTCAGTTCGGTTTCGGTCTGAACGTCATGTACAAGAACTTCGACTTCGGCGTGTTCTTCAACGGTTCGGCAAAACGCCGCATAATGATTAACAGTGGCTACGCCCCATTCCTCTCAGGCGGTGGAGACGGCTCAAACGTTGAGAGCCTCGAGCGTAACCTCATGCAGTGGATTGCCGATGACCACTGGTCGGTTGACAATCCTGACCCGAACGCCGCATACCCGCGTCTAGGTATAACCGGTGCCGACATTAACAATAACATCCAACCGAGTTCATACTGGGTACGCAACGGCAGCTTTATACGTTTTAAGACGCTTGAGCTGGGCTACCGCTTCAAAATATGCCGCGTGTACTTCAGCGGAGACAATCTGGCGGTGTTCAGTCCGTTCAAACTGTGGGATCCCGAACTCAGCTGGAACGCATACCCGCTGCAGCGTACATTCAACGTAGGTGTTCAATTCAACTTATAACCCCCCGCAAGGGCATGTTACATATAAAGACATCAAACTATGAGACTTTTCAGAAAGACTTCAAATATAACCATGGCCGCACTCATGGCGGGCGGATTGCTGCTGTCATCGTGCAACTATCTTGACGTTATACCGCCTGCACAGGCTGACTTTGACGATACAATGAAGGACGAGAACGCCACACTGGGCTTTCTCTTCACCGCTTACGGCTATGTGCCGAGGTGCCAGCCGTTTGACTTCAAGGCTTACGAGCGGTCGTCTGACGAGCTTATCTCGCCCAAAGACTGGAACAACTACCAGCAGCAGATGGCTTGGGGTACTATATCACCGTCGTACTACATGTCTTGGAACTCGTCGCAGAACTCTGACGACATGAACTTCTGGACACCGGGCTACAACTGGATTGGCTATGTTCACCACTTCCTCAGCCTCATCGACAATTTGCACCCTACGGGTGTTACCGACGCTGACAAAGAGCAATATAAGGCCGAATGTTACTTCCTTGAGGCTTACTATCACTTCCGTGTGCTGGCGGCGATGGGTCCATGTCCGATTATCGAGTCAAAGGTAGACCCGAACATAACCAGCGACCGGATTCCCGGACGCTCGCACTTCGACTACTGTGTGAACTGGATTGTGAAGAAACTTGACGACGCGGCAGCCGTATTGCCCGCCACACGCCCCACCGACGAGCTGGGACGGGCCACCTCGACAATATGTAAGGCTCTTAAGGCAAGAGTTCTGCTCTATGCGGCATCGCCGTTATGGAACGGTTCGTTCCCTTATCCGGACTGGAAGAACACCAAATATGATACTCCCGACTATGGCAAAGAGCTTGTAAGCCACACTTACGACGAGACGAAGTGGACACGCGCCCTGACGGCATGTCAGGAGGCACTGGCAGCCGCCGAGGCCGCCGGATATAAGCTGTTCGACATCGAGGCCGCCAACGACAAGGCCGAACGCGACAAGGTTGGACTGCCGTTCGTACCCGGACGTGAGGACGACACCGAGGAGAACACTCTCTTTAAGGAGCGCGTGCGCATGTTCCAATATCTCGTAACGGCCACCGAGGGGGATAACAACAACGAGATTATCTGGGGACAGCGCATCGACTCTGACGGTAATAACGGCGGAGAGGCTACAACGTCAAGACTGCCGAACCGTGTAATAAAGAAAAGCGATGGCAGCTGGGCCGGCGGATGGGCCGGCATGGCACCGACACTGTACACCGTACAGCACTTCTACACGAAGAACGGTAAATTGCCCGAGAATGACCCGAACTTCTTCCCGCAGAGTGAATGGTACACCCGATACTATGAGGGAACGTCAAGTCCGCAGGCTACAACAAGTCTTGAGGATGAGAACATTAAGCATGACATCATCAAATTGAACGGAGACCGTGAGGCTCGCTTCTATGCATGGATTGCCTTTGACGGAGGACAGTACGCGCAGAAAATAACCAACGGCAAACCGCTGTGGCTTAATTTCAAGAACGAGAATACCAACGGATGGCGCGCAGCCGACTCGCGTAACATATCGGGTACGGGTTACCTGTCCAAGAAGTTTGTCGACCCGGCCATAACATTCACCTCAAGCGGCTCACAGCAGTCATCTGCATCTCGCCGTCCTTACATCCGTATGGCCGAGCTGTACCTGAACCTCGCCGAGTGCTATGCCGCTCTGAACAAGACTACCGAGGCGTTGAAGGAGCTTAACATTATTCGTGAGCGCGCCGGATTTGAAGACCTTACTACGGCTGACCTTAATGACATGAGCCTGATGGACTGGGTGCGCAACGAGCGTTTCGTAGAGCTTTATGAGGAGGGTCATCGCTACTATGACTTGCGCCGCTGGTGCATCGCGCCTGACCGACTGAAGGCCGGAACACGCTTCGGACTTAACGGACTGGCCAAAAACCCGTCGTTCGAGGAGTTCAATACGCCTACGCAGGTTGACCAGCCGTTCAAGTGGGACACCAAGCTGTACTTGTTGCCGATATGGTCAAGAAGCAACTATGACGAGCTTTACAGCAATCCGCAGCTGGTACAGGCTCCCGGATATTAATGACAACACAGTCTTAGATACACGTGTATTATAATTCATAACACATAACAATACTGTCATGAAAATGAATAGATTAACCGCGCTGGCGGCGTGCTTGCTTACACTGGGCGCCTGCAGCGACTCCGAATACGACCTTGAGAACATCGTGCCGGAACAGTATAACAAGATTCTTTATATCAACGGCAGCGGTAAACAGGATGTTACTTTGTTTGACACCGAGGAGGATAACACTTACTCTTTCTCTGTGTTCAAAGCAGGAAGTAACCCCGAACTGACCGCTAACGTAAACATAACAGCACTGACACAGGCTGAGGTTGACACCGAATACAGCGACATAGAGGGTGTTGACTATAAGGTGATAAATCCCGAATATTACACGATTGATGCCACACGACTTGACTTCACGGCTGAAGACAGGTATAAAATCGTTACACTATCGATAAGACCGCAGCTGATAAAGGCTGACATGGAGGCCGGAGACCCTGACTCGAAATGGGTTATACCTCTGCGCGCGACAAGCGAGAAGGACTCTGTAAATGCCGATAAGGACGAGCTGTTCCTGATGATTGACGGAGTGATTATGCCGGCTCTCGGCTTTACAACCGTGGCGACAAACTTGCTTGAGCCGAACGGCGCGGAGCTTAAACAGAGTGTGGGCGTAAACCTTGACACCGATAACAAGTGGGACATCGACGGTACGCTAACGGTTGACGCTGACTATGTTGACACTTACAACAAGGATAACGCTACCGGCTTCCAACTGTTACCTGAGGGTACATACACCATTCCGGAGATGGTCAGCCTGAAGAGCGGACTTACAAACACCACGATACAGGTAACTGTCAATGGTGCGGCCATAGCTCCCGGAGACTATCTCTTGCCAATCCGCATATCGGATGTCAGCCGGTTCGAGATTTCAAAGACGCAGGCCGTCTATCCGCTCAAGGTGCGCGTGCTTGGCAATAAGGCTGACCGCACGGGTTGGACTGCCGAGGCTAACACTTATGAGCAGACCGGCGAGGGCGCGAGTGGCGCTCCGTCATGTATGCTTGACGGCAACATGAACACTTACTGGCACTCGGCATGGCAGACCGGTCCGAACCCGGGCTTGCCTTACGAAATCATAATTGACATGAAGGACTCCAAGACTCTCACTCATGTGGCTATGTCGCAGCGTCAGAACACAAACTATACCGATACCGGTTCGGGTGTATTCTACATCAGCGATGACAAGACTACTTGGACTGAGATTGGCGGTTTCTCAATGAAGAAAATAATCGACGCGCAGACTTTCGGTGTTCTGCCTGTAAGCGGCCGCTATCTGAAGATTAGAATCGAGACCAGCCATCGCGGCAACAACTGCTCGCTGACCGAGGTCGACACTTACACAAAATAATATTATCGCCAGTCATTTAAAGCGGTGTGATTTGCATAAGCCAAATCACACCGCTTTTTATTGAACTCGTTTAAACTTTTTATTTCTTGTCATAATCGAGTGTTTTTTCGCCTGATTTTGTTACTCGAAGAGGGCGCATAGCGGGCTATGCAACCGA
>Cebus_capucinus_imitator_PRJNA485217_SSR102__coassemble_1003_pt1 | contig 16727 bp, 7 predicted proteins | sample Cebus_capucinus_imitator_PRJNA485217_SSR102__metabat2_high_PE_011 | metagenome-assembled genome bin Cebus_capucinus_imitator_PRJNA485217_SSR102
ACTTACAGCTTCTCCACCGGCGACCAAATAGACACACTCGAAGTGTCGGGCTATGTGCTTGACGCTCAGACTATGGAGCCTATAAAAGGTATATTGGTGGGCTTGTATAACGACCTGACAGACACGGTCTTCACCAAGAAGCCCTTGCTCCGTGTGTCGAGAACCGATAGCAGAGGACGCTTTGTCGTTAAGGGTATAGCCGCCGGCAAGTATCGTGTGTACGCCCTTCAGGATGCCGACAATAATTATTTCTTTAACCAGAAGAGCGAGCAAATAGCCTTTATGGACGACGTTATAGAACCGACGTTCAAGCCGGACATAAGGCAAGACACCGTGTGGCGCGACTCGTTGCATATCGACTCGATAGTGCGTGTGGGTTATACGCACTTTTTGCCCGATGACATTGTGCTGAGAGCGTTCACCGAAACGCAGACCGACCGTTACTTCCTGAAGGCGGAACGTCCGCAACCCGACCGCTTCTCGTTATATTTCAGCTATGGCAGCGACTCCCTGCCGGGCCTGCGCGGTCTTAATTTCAATGAGGCAAAGGCTTTTATAACCGAGTCAACCGAGAAACGGGACACCATAACTTACTGGTTAAGAGACACCATGCTGGTTAATCAGGACACTCTGCGAATGGAGCTGAAGTATATGGCTACCGACACAACGGGAGTGCTGAGGCTGCAAACCGACACACTTGAGGTGCTGGCTAAGGAGTCGTATGAGAAACGCATGAAGCGTCTTAAAGACGAGCATGACGAATGGCAGAAGAAGCAGGACAAGGCGAAGAAACGTGGAAAAGAATATGAGACGGAGATGCCTGTGGCCGCTCTTGAGCCTGAATACCGCATTGACTCGGAGCCTGACCCCGATGAGAACATCGTGATAACCATGCCGACACCGCTCGAAAAGATTGACACGGCGTGCCTGCACCTTTACGCCAAGCATGACACCATGTGGTATAAGTCGCCGTTTGTGCTGAGAGAGAGGGTCGGAACGTTCCGAACTTACGAGCTGTTGGGCGAGTGGAGACCTGATACCGAATACAGTTTTGAGGTTGACACATTGGCGTTTACCGACATATATGGCAAGACATCAAAGCCTTTCAAAAAGGGTTTTAAGGTTAAAAGCGAGGACGCTTACGCCACGCTTTACATGACGTTGGCCGGCATGGCCGACACTACCGTAGTGGTGCAGCTGCTCGACCAGTCTGACAAAGTGCTCAAAGAGGTTAACGCCGAGAATGGTGTTGCGTCGTTCTTCTATGTGAATCCAGGAACGTACTATATGCGTATGTTCATCGATACGAACCGTAACGGCAAGTGGGACACCGGAGAGTATGCCGCAAAACGGCAGGCGGAAACGACTTATTATTATCCGAACAAAATAGAGTGTAAGGCGAAATGGGACCTCAATCTGACGTGGAACCCCACCGCTACACCCGGCGAGAAGCAGAAGCCTATGGCCATCACCAAGCAGAAACCTGAAAAGGAGAAGACCATAAAGCGGCGTAACGCCGAACGGGCGGCTAAGCTCGGCATCACATACACCGGATTTTAGCCGCGGCGGGAGGCCTCTGTCGTACAGCCATACACCACTAACAAAATTCAAGTCATTATGAAGCAGCTACGAATTACAATTATTTTTGCCCTGCTGGCGTTACTCTCGGTAACCGCCACGGCACAGTGCCGGTTCAGAAACACTGCCTTCAAGTCGGGCGAACACTTGGCATATAACCTTTATTTCAATTGGAAATTCGTGTGGGTAAAGGTCGGAACAGCCGCCATGAACATTACCCAAAGCCAATATCACGGCCAACCGGCGTACCGCGCCAGTCTGACCACGAAGACCGGCAAGAAGGTTGACAGCTTCTTCATTTTGCGCGATACGCTGCTCTGTTACTCCACGCTCGACCTCGCACCACTGTATTATCGCAAAGGTGCCGAGGAGGGTAAGCACTACACCGTCGACGAAGTGTGGTATAAATATTCCGACGAGAAGATACAGATAACCCAAAGCAGGCTTAAAAGAAACGGTGACAAGAATGTGCGAACCATAACGCCTGACGAGTGTGTGTATGACATGATGAACATCTTTCTGCGTGCCCGTAGCTTCGACCCGGCCAACTGGAAGAAAGGCTATACAGTCAAATTCCCCATCGCCGACGGTAACGGCACCGACCCGGCCCGGCTGCGCTTCATCGGACGCAAGACGGTTAAGGCCGATAATGGCGTTAAGTATCGCTGCTTGGAGTTGTCTTATGTGGAGCTGAGCAAGGGCAAATGGAAAGAGATAGCCCGCTTCTTTGTTACCGATGACAACAACCATGTGCCCATACGGCTTGACATGTTCCTCAAGTTCGGCTCCGCCAAAGCGTTCCTTACAAATATGAGCGGCGTTAAAAGCCCTATCACCTCATTGGCGAAATAAGCGTGTAACGCCGCTTGTCAATCAGACTTTTTAATTCAACAATATAACAATAGTGAAGAAATTATTCATTGAAACATATGGCTGCCAGATGAATGTGGCCGACTCTGAGGTTGTTGCCTCGGTGATGCAGATGGCCGGATACGAGATGTGTGAGACCGTCGAAGAGGCCGATGCTGTATTCCTCAATACATGTAGCGTGCGAGATAACGCAGAACAGAAGATTTTGAACCGCCTCGATACCCTTAACGCTATGAACAAAAAGGGGCATAAGAGGATACTCGGTGTGCTTGGATGCATGGCCGAACGCGTGAAGGAAGACCTTCTGAACAACCACCACGCCGACCTTGTGGCCGGTCCGGACGCCTATATGACCTTGCCTGACCTTATCGCTCAGGCCGAAACGGGACACAAGGCCATAAATATCGAGTTGTCAACCACCGAGACTTACCGCGACGTTGTGCCACAGCGTCTGCATGGAGCGCACATCGGCGGGTTTGTAAGCATTATGCGCGGTTGTAACAATTTCTGTCATTATTGCATCGTTCCTTATACCCGTGGCCGTGAGCGCAGCCGCGATGTTGAGAGCATACTCCGTGAGGTGCGCGACCTTCGCGACCGTGGTTTCAAGGAGGTTACCCTGCTTGGACAGAACGTAAACTCTTATTTGAGTGAGGAGGGTAGAGCTGATGGTGAAGAAGCAAATGCTTTAGAGGCTTCAAAATCAGAAAAGACATCTGAGGCTTCAACCAAAATCAGCTTCCCGCAGCTGCTGCGCCGTGTGGCCGAGGAAGTGCCGGAGATGCGTATCCGCTTCACTACGAGCCATCCGAAAGACATGAGCGACGAGACTCTTCAGGTCATTGCCGACATGCCAAACGTATGCAAGCACATACATCTGCCGGTGCAGAGCGGCTCGAACCGTATTCTTAAACTCATGAACCGTAAATACACCCGCGAGTGGTATCTTGACCGTGTGGCGGCCATACGCCGCATAGTGCCTGACTGCGGTCTGTCTACCGACATATTCGTAGGTTATCACAGCGAGACCGAGGAAGACCACCGGCTGTCGCTCTCACTGATGCGCGAGGTGGGTTACGACTCGGCTTTCATGTTCAAATACAGCGAGCGTCCCGGCACATACGCCTCAAAGCATCTTCCTGACGATGTAAGTGAGGAGGTTAAACTGCGTCGATTGGCCGAGATGATTGACTTGCAGACAAAGCTGTCAGCCGAGAGTAACGCCCGTGATGTGGGCCGTGAGTTCGATGTACTGGTTGAAGGCTTCAGCAAGCGCAGCCGTGAACAGCTTTTCGGACGTACCGAACAGAATAAAGTTGTGGTTTTTGATAAAGACAATCACCATATCGGCGAGACTGTGAGGGTGAAAATAACCGACAGTTCAAGCGCGACTCTGAAAGGAGAAGCGGTGTTGAAATAAAGGCTTAGACCTTGATAAACAAGGCAAGCGGAGAAAGTAAAGATTGGTTCTTACTTCCTCCGCTTGTTTTGTTTGTTGTTATATGTTGAACTCGTTTAAACTTTTTACCGAAATGTCATGCAGTACATTAATTTTTATTCTTTACCATTTGTCTTTCTCAGCTCCCACTTGAAGCGTGTGTAATACAGCACGCCTGCCGCCATAAGACTTATAGGGAAGGCCGTCCATATGCCAATCAGACCATAGTTGAGATGTATTCCGAAGAACCAGCTCAGAGGCAGAGATATTACGAAATAAGATACAAACGCAATCCACATCATTGGCTTAATGCACGACAAACCCCTAAGGGCGTTGGCGAAAGTACACTGCATACCGTCTCCAAACTGGTAAAGAATCATCATGATTATGGTTTGAGACACCAGCGTGCACACCTCCTGACTGTCGTTAAACCACAGTCCTAACGTGTCGCGGAGTAAGAAGATGGGTATCGACACCACCACCGCCACCAAAAGAATGAGGTGGAAACCGGCGTTCGACGTAAGCCGTATATTGTTCTTCTCGCCCGCACCGTTGTAGTAACTCACCCGTACCGCTACTGCAGCCGCCATTCCGTAATAAATCATATAGAAAACCTGCGATATGGTAATCATTACCTGATGTGCCGCCAAAGCCGTAGTGCCAATCCAGCCGACCATAATCGCCGTCAGCGTGAAAGCTGCGCTCTCCATACCCATCTGCAGGCCGAGCGGCCAGCCCATGGCGTTCATACGGCGGAAACCCTTACGGCTCACGCCGCCCGAAAGGAAGCCGCAGGCATAAACCTTATAGCGTTTAAGGCTGAAAAACAGGATTGCGAACGTGGCTGCCATGGCCACACGCGAAATCGCCGTAGACAATCCGGCACCGAGCAGTCCCAGTTCAGGCATTCCCAACTTACCGTATATAAGGGCATAATTGCCGATAATGTTCATCACGTTACCGCCAATCAGCACGAACATAGGTGTCTTGGTGTGTCCGATGGCGTCATAGAACTGCTTGAATGTGTTGCCCCAGCACACGAAAGGCATTGACACTATGTTCACTAACAGGTAGTCTCTCATAAGGGGCAGAAGCTCCTCCGGCTGTCCGAGATTGCCGATGTTGAGATACAGCGTGGTGAGAACAATCAGCAGAACCGCCGCCAGCAGCGTGTTGGCGGCCAGTCCGTCGCGTACCACCGGGCCGATGCTCTTCCGGTCGCCCTGTCCGAAGAGCTTGCCCACCACCGGTGTGAGACCGTAGGCAAAGCCCATGGCAAAGATTATGAACAATGCGAACATGCTGTTCACGAAGCTTGCGGCAGCCAGCTCATGCATACTGTGGTGTCCCACCATCAGCGTGTCGGCAAAGCCGAGCACTATGTTACCGATTTGTCCTATCACAATCGGCACGCCCAGCACCGTGAGCGATTTGTAATGATAACCGTACTTTTTGAATATCGTTGTCATAATGCCTGCAAAGTTAGTGCAAACCTGATACAATGCAAAATAAAAGCCGGTGAAACGTTTTTTTTATTTTGTTTTATAGAACTGACATTCAGGCAAAAGGTTTGAATGAGCTCATTGCACAGTGTATAAAAAAGCGGAAGGCTAACGATACCAAATCGTTAACCTTCCCATTTTAGAAAGTATGCTAAACCTTTCCTCTGAAATTGGTTTAGCCACCCGTTATAAACATAGTAAACTTATTTAATTTCCGTGTTGTAGTCAGTCTCTGTCTCAGGTATGGCCCAAGTCCAGTCGCCGGCCTGAACCGTTGTGGCTGTCGCGTCGTGGCAGTTACCGCCATCGCTAAAGCTCTTGCGGACGATGTCAAGTCCCCAACGCTTCATGTCATACCAGTTGAAGCCTTCGCCCCAAAGCTCAAGCTCACGGTAGTCTTTAATTTCCTGAAACAGGTCATCGCCGGTTTTTGTACAGGTATAATCAGGATTACGGCCGGATGTTTTATTAAGCTCAATCAAAGCGGCCTGTGCGTCGGGGGTATTTCCGAGGAAGTAGTTGGCCTCAGCCTCAATCAGAACCATCTCAGACGAGCGTATGAGGCAGAGAGGCGCGACACCCGGAAGTGCGATTGCATAGAACTTCATCTGTGCGTTCAGATAGTAGTATCCGAACTGATAAGCGTCGGTAAGGCCCGACGGAGTCTTTGACTTAACAATCTCCGCGGCTTTCTTCCGTGCCTCGTCAGACTGCATATAGCCATAAGTGAGGTTCATGTGGGGCACGTCTTTCTCTACGTTATCGTCATCTTTCTTCACGGTGCCTGTACCTTTATACAGGTCGAGACCGTCAAACTTATCGATTGTAAGGAAACGCTGCATACGTACATCGTTTGTTGGCATACGGTCGGTGAGTTCTTTCTCGATGTCGCCTGCGCCATAGTTGGTGCTATTTGCATAATGACCGTTAGCCGCAAACTGTGTACCGAAAGTCCAATACCAGTTGTTCTCGCTCTCACTGTCATATGTACCGAATATCCACTCTTGGTTATATGTGCAGAAGCCACTGCCATATTCGGCGTTTGTCATCAGCGGATAGCCTTCACGCGCTTTCTTGGCCATGTCGAGTGCGGTCTGATAATCTTGACGGTTGAGGGCCGTGCGGGCATAAATAGCATATGCGGTGTTGATGTTTGTAAGATAAACCTCTGACTCGTTACGGTCTTTACCGGATGCGGTGAAGTCGCTTATAGCGTCGTCGAGATCTTTGTAAATCCGGTCGTAGCACTCCTTTACGGTTGAAAGAGGCATGGAGCCGGTAGATTCGTCAAGGCGCAGAACGACACCTTTGGAAGCTCCGTTATCGGTCTTCGACCAAGCCGGAGTGTAAAGCTCAAGCAACTGTGAGTAGCAGTAGGCCCTGAATGTCAGAGCCTGTGCCTTGTAGAACTGCTTGTCGGCCTCGTCGCCCGCCGCGGCATCAACGTTGTTGATTATTGAATTGGCGTTCGAGATAATCTCATAGTAGTATGCCCATGGATATTTGCAGTAATTTGAATTCTTCTGGTTATAATACGTTCCGTTCATTATAACCGCCCATCCCGGTGCAAATTGGTTATAGCGAAACTCCTGAGAATTGTATTCCTGGTAGACAGAGCGTATGCGGTTCTCACCGCAATAACCTTGCCCGAATGCCGCATGTTGGCTCTTCATGAGATATGCCAGTCCGTTTACAGCCATCTTCACGTTATCGGTTGAGGCGAACACCGTAGCCGTGGCTGTGGAGCTGGTCGGGGTGGTGTTAAGGAAGTCGTCAGAGCAAGATGTGAAGACGGTGGTCATCACCAACGCTCCGGCAAACAGCTTTACTATATTCTTGTTCATGTTTTGTTCGTTTTAATTCGTTAAACAGTGTGTTTAGAATTTTATTGAGGCTCCGATGTTTAATATACGTGCCGTGGTGTAAGTGTTATCCGTACCACCTGTGTATGAGTACTGCGGGTTCAAACCTTTACGGCTTGTAAGGGTGAACGCGTTTTCTATACCGCAATTGAATGTAACACCCTGTATGCCCCAGCTTGTAACGAGGTTCTGCGGCAGAGAGTATGACAGTGTGATATTCTTCAATACCAGGTAAGACGCGCTTGTCAACCAGCGGTCAGATATCGCATTGTTATACTCAGCAAGGTTGTTGTCAAGTACGGGGATGCCCTTGGGGGCTATTCTGTTTGCCGAAGTCTCGGTCATGCCTGCGGGAACACCGCTCCATGATTTCAGCACATCCGTATGCAGCGCGCTTGCGCTTGCCGCAGCCGAAGTCATCAAGTCTTGATAAGACGAATCATATATTTTTCCGCCAAGGCTGTATGTGAACAGCACGTTCAACGAGAGTCCCTTCCATGAAGCGTCGGTGTGGAATGAGCCGTACACGTCGGGAATGGCCGAGCCGGCCCAGTCTCTCTGTCCGTAGTTTGTATCGGTTGTATAGTCCACGCCGTTGATTGTAACGACAGCCCCCGCGCTTTTTGCATCCGCAATGGTAGCCTCGTCAGTGCTCAGTGTGTAAAGCGAGTTACCGGTCATTTGGTCTACACCGACAAAGTGGTATGTGTAGAACTCGTATATAGAGTGTCCCTCGGAGAAGCGGCGCAGTGAGCCGTTGGCAATATCCTCGTGATTAGGCAACTTCTGTATTTTGTTGCTCAGGAATGTAGCGTCGGCGCCGAAGTTCCATTTGAAGTTTTTATTCTTAATGAGGTTTACATTGGCTGAAAGCTCCCAACCGCGGTTTGTAACCGAACCGATGTTGCTGAGTTGAGTAAGGTTTATGCCGGTCTCCTGCCAGATGAACGCTCCTGCCGATGAAGGCAGAGGTATGGCGAAGAGGAGGTCTTTTGACTTCTTGTCAAAATAACCTATTGACAACTCCAGGCGGTCAAAGAGGTTCGCGTCGAGTGCGACATCAACAGTCTGTGTGGTTTCCCACTTCACTTTGTCGGCAGCGAGGCTCTGCTTGACAAGTGAGCCGTTACCGCCGTTTTTGTCAAGATAGTAGAGAGCCTGATAAGCGTAGTAGTTAGCATTCCCCTGACCGTCGTTAACGAAGTTGTTACCTACCTCACCGTAGCTGGCGCGCAGTTTAAGGTAGTCAACCCATTTAACGTCTTTCATGAATTTCTCTTTTGTGATGTCCCATGCGCCACCGAACGAGAAGAAGTTACCCCAGCGGTTGTCCGGGTGGAAACGTGATGAACCATCGGCGCGGAACGAGGCCTCGAAGAAATACTTACCGTCATAGTTGTAGCGTGCGCGTGCAAGATAACTCTCGGTGGCGTCCTCATCGCTTGAGCCATACAGATAAGAGTTCTTTGTAAAGTTGCTCATCACCATATTTCCGGCGATAGACATCTGGGTGTTCATGCCGTAAACCACATTCGACTTGAGCTGGTAGCTCTCATGCCCCAGAAGAACGTCAACGTGGTGCACGCCATAGTCTTGCGCCCAGTTCAGCTGCTGCTGGAAGTTTGTTGTGGTGTAGCGGTAATCATAGTTTGTATAACGGCCGCCGTTAGCAGCTCCATCTCCGATTTCGGGGTTGTTGTAAGACCAATGTTTACGCGAAATGAAGTTCTTGGCGCCTTTTACGGTAATGTCAAAGCCATAAGGCAGAATGATTGTACCAAAGGCCTGCAGGTCAGCCGTAAGACGCTCGTTGCGCTCGACGTCTGTCAGTCGCTCGAAAACGATATGACGGTTTTTCAGGTAAGATGATGTTGTGTCGAAAACCTTATCGCCGTTCTCGTCGCGGACAATGCTTCCGTCGGCGTTATGGCTGTAAATAGGATAAACCGGAGCCATGTAACGGCTTGCGTAGAACGGGTTTGCATAATAGCTGCCGTATGCCGTCTCGTTATAATTGTGATCCTGTGAGGTCACGGCAAGGTTTACACCGCCTTTGAACCATTTTACCGGTGTGAAGGTGGAGTTTACACGGCCGGAGTAACGCTCAAAGCCTGTGTTGATGATGTATCCGTTCTCTTTCAGATAACCTGCCGATGCGAAAAGGTTATATTTGTCTCCGCTGACGGTGTAAGACAGGTTGTACTCCTGACGGTAGCCGGTCTTTTCAAGAGCGTCCTGCCAGTCAAGGTCGTCATAGCCGGCCAGTCTTTTTGCGGTGAGCTTGCCGTTGGCGTCAAACAGTTGGTCATCGGCGGCGTCATAGATGTTGCGTCTGACCAAATCACCGATAAGGTGCGATGTGGCGTATGCGGCGGCGTCGGCATCATTGTAATTAAGTGAAGAAAGAGACTTTGCGTAATTCTTCATTCCGGTCCACTCGGCCTCCATCCAGCGGTCGGCGTCAAGGCGGTCATATTCGCCTATACCGCGTGTGTAGGCACCGTGGTTGGTTGTGAAGGTGAGTGTCGGTTTAACCTCGCCCTTAGCTTTCTTCGTGGTGATAAGGATTACACCGTTGGCGGCGCGGCTGCCGAAAAGAGCCGCGCTTGCGGCGTCTTTCAATACCGTTATTGACTCTATATCGTTAGAGTTAAGGTCGGCGATGCTTCCCGTGAAGGGAACTCCGTCAAGAACATACAGAGGAGAGTTTGAACCGTTGACCGAGCCGAAACCGCGAATACGGATTGTAGGCTCTGCACCCGGCTCACCATATGTGTTGTTAACCTGCACACCGGGAGCCGAACCCTCCAAGGCGGCGGTAACGCTTGTACTTATGGTTTTTTCTATGTCTTTCGAGTCAATCTGTGATACGGCACCGGTCAGTGATGAACGCTTCTGGCTGCCATAAGCCACAACGAGAACCTCGTCAAGGTCTTTTGTTTCGGGCAAAAGCACGATTTCCATACCGTTGCGTGCCTGAATATCTTTTGTAACCATACCTACATAAGATATGCGCAGGTTCTTTTTGCCGGCCGGCATTGTGATAGAGAACTTACCGTCGACATCGGTAACGGCTCCGGTATTGGCACCGATTACCTGTACAGTAGCACCGATTACCGGCTGGCCGTCATCCTTTGATACAACCGTACCGGTAACGGCAGTCTGTGCCAATGCGACTCCGGTTGACAAAAGCAGTGAGGCTACCGCCATTGTTAATCTTTTTTCCATAAAATACTCTCTCTTTAAGTAAATAAGTTATATCTTTGTTACGATTTGCAAAATTATATACATTTTTGTTTACGACAAAATATATGAGAGAAAAATATGTAGGTAAATTTGATTTTTAACAAACAAAATTCTTTTTGAAAGTAAAAATGTTTATCAAAATGTATTGGGGGGGTAAAACGCTTACATTTTGACAATACAGTCTATACATAAAAACCGTATGAAAATGTTTGAACCGTTAGGTTAAGATAAAAACACCGGGGTATGCTCTGTCTGTATGTTATATGATAATGTAAATCAAGGTGTTGTGAAAGCATGATTTTCATGATGTGAAACCGGCACTTTTATAAAGCAAGACCATTTGTTTTGTGTGTCAAAACAAATGGTCTTGCATAGGGGGGATGAAAAGTTCTGGTCGGAGTGAGTGAATCACCGCGCTGTCTCTACAAGCTCACGCTCACTCTGAAAATTCGGCGGGGGGTATGCCGAACTGCTTCTTGAAGCATTTCGAGAAGTAGGAGGGATTGCTGAAGCCGACCATATAGCATATCTCGTTTATCTGATATTTTTTCTCTTTAAGCAGTGTGGCGGCCTTTTTAAGTCTGACGAGGGCTATCATCTCGTTGGGAGTCATGCCCGATAGAGACTTTATTTTTGCGAACAGTCCTGAACGGCTTATCGACAACCGTGAGGCGAGATAGTTGACCGAGAGGTCGGGGTTTGAGAAGTTTTCCTCTATTATTTGCTGCATCCGGGTAAGGAAATCGTCGTCAACCTCGGTCGGAGCGATTGATTTTATAGGCTCCAACGGACTGCCTGAGAACTTCTCGCGCAACAGGCGACGCATGTTTATAAGGTTCTTTATCCGTTCTTCGAGATACTCCATCGAGAACGGTTTCTCGATATAACTGTCGGCACCGCACCGCAAACCCTCTATTTTCGAGCCGGCGTCGGTCTTGGCCGTGAGCAGAATGAACGGCAGATGACTCGTAAGGCGGTTGCTTCTGACGCGTCGGCAAAGCTCGTCGCCATCCATGCGCGGCATCATCCAGTCGCTCAAAACGAGTGCCGTGTCGTTATTATTCTCAAGTACGGTCAATGCCTCTATGCCGTTTTTGGCGGTCAACACATTATATGTCCGGCGCAGATTGTTGGTTATGAAGCTTAGCAACTCCTCGTTGTCCTCGACCACGAGTACGGTCTGACGCTCTCCATCGGCGGTCGGGGCGGTGTCGGCCGGGGTTGTTTGCGTGTCGGTAGCGGGTGTGTTGCCTTCGTGGCCGGTCTCTGTGGTTTCTTCATTGACATTCTCACCGACCACCGAGCCCGGACGGTCGATGGGTATAATGACCGTAAACACCGAGCCTTGGCCCGGAGCAGAGTCGACGGTTATGGTGCCGTTGTGGCGGTCGACGATGTTTTTGACGATGCTGAGCCCTATTCCCGTGCCGGGCTTGTTATCGACGGCTTGGAAGAAAGGACGGAAAATGCGGCTTCGGTCTTCGGTCTTCACTCCCTGTCCGTCGTCGCTTACGGTTATGCTGAAGTTACGTCCGTCGTCGCAGGGCGCCGATTTCAGCGTTACCTTCGAACGGCCATATTTGACGGCGTTTGAGAGCAGGTTGCTTATAACCTTCGTAACGGCCTCGCTGTCAACAACAGCCGAGAGGTTCTCGTCCTCGCATACGGTGTCAAACTCGATACCTTTTTGTTGGAAAGTCGGTTTGAAACGCTCGCTTACGGCCCTGACTATACACGCCACGTTGCACAGCGTGAAGTGCGTAACAAGCGATTTCTGCTCCACTTTGCGGAAGTCGAGCAGCTGATTGACAAGATACAGCAGGCGGTGGGCGTTGCGGTCAATGATGTTAAGGTCGTCGCTTACGGCCTTAGGCATAAGGTCTGTGCTTTTCAGTATGTTCTCAAGCGGCCCTATTATGAGCGATACCGGTGTGCGTATCTCGTGCGCAATCATGGTGAAGAAGCCTATCTTGGCGTCACGCACCTCACGTTCTTTCTCGGCGCGCAGGCGTTCGGTCTCCTCGCGGTGGCGGTGTTCGGCGCGGCGCAGCAGCAGTCTGACACCGAAGACACACACCGCCGCGATGAGCAGGAAGTAGATAACCTTCATCGGGGTCGACAGGTAGAACGGCGGGTGCACCACAATCTTCAGCGCGGCCTCCTGCTCGCTCCACACGCCGTCATTGTTGGTGGCCTTCACACGGAAGGTGTAAGTGCCCGGCGAGAGGTTGGTATAGGTGGCGCGTGTGGTCGAGCCGACATAGTTCCAGCCGTGGTCGAAACCGTCAAGTCGATAGGCGTATCGGTTGTTGTCAGGCGTGCAGTAGCTTTGAGCGGCAAATAACAGAGTGAACACGTTGTCTCCATGAGTGAGGTCAAGGTGGTCGAGGTGGTTTATGGCCAAAGGCAATGTCTCGCTGCCTGTGCTTACAGGGCGGTTCAGAATCTCAAGGCCGGTTATGGCGACTGTTGGTACCGTCTTGTTGATTCTTATGCGCGACGGCAGGAAAGAGTTGAAACCGAAGTTGGTGCCTACGTATATTCTGCCGTCAGAAGCCCGCAGAATGGCGTTTGGAAAGAACTGGTTGCTCTGCAGACCGTCGCTCTTGTTGAACCACCGCGGCTCTTCGCCTTGGCGGAACCTTACGAGTCCGTTGACGGTAGTTATCCAGTAGGTGTGGTTATCTTCGGTTATCGCCGAAGCCTCAAGTCCTTTAAGGTCGGGCCCGAAAGGCTCAAAGCTGTTCGTTTCGGGCTTGAACGCGCACAGTCCGCCTTGGGTCGCCACGATGATACGGCCTGCCGAATCTACAAAGACGCTACTTACGTTGTCGGCGGGCAGGCACCCTTTGCGGCCGTCGTGGCGATAAGAGCGCCACTTGCCTGTACGTGGGTCGAGGGTGAACAGACCCATTCCCTGAGTGGCGAACCACAGTCTGCCCTGCCAATCCTCGTCAATGTCAAGAATAAGCGAGCCGAGCCGTTTGACAAAAACAAATCGGTCGGCCTTTGAGTCATAACGGCTGACACTCTCCAACGAACCGTTCCACAGCGTGCCATGGCTGTCTCTGAATAACGAATAGCCACTCATGGCGTCAACCACAGGGTGTTTGCTCTCATAAGCGGCATAGCGTTTGCAACCGCCTCCGTTGAGGCTGAGGCGGAAAATGCCACCCGTATATGTTCCGACCCACAGAGCGTCGGCGTCAGCCCACAGGCCGTGCACGTTGCCGGAGGTCAGTCCGGGAGCGCAAACCGACTGGCGGTCAATGCGTCCGGTAACCGGATTGAGGCGGTTCAGTCCTCCGTCATCAGACGCTATCCAGATGTTTCCGCGGCGGTCTTCGGCAAAACGGTTTATGATGTTTCCTCCCACGGTGCCGGCGTCGGCTGTATGGGTGAACGCTCCGAACTGTCCGGAGTTCGGAGCGACATAGTTTACGCCTCCGTAGAAAGTGCCAATCCATATTCCACCCTCACGGTCAAGCACCAAAGGGTATATAAAGCGGTCTGACAAAGCTCCGGTACGACCGTTCTGAGCCGAATATCTTGAAACCTCGCCGGTACTGACATTCACTTTGGCAAGACCGTCATCGCTGCCGACAAGGAGGCGGTCAGCTCCTATTTCGAGTATCGAGTGAATTTTGCGCACCTTGTTTTGACCGTCGGCAAGCATGAACCGCAGGTGTCCGTCGGGCGTTATGCACGCCAGTCCGTGGTTGCGTGTGCCCATCCATTTGCGCCCCTTCGAGTCGACAATCATAGTCGACACCTCATAGTCGAGATTGTACGGACACTGCGGAGTGAACGGTATGAAGCGGCGTTCGGCTCTGTCGAGTCTGTAAAGCACGGCCCGTCCCTGTCTCGGCACGGCCCATACGCTTCCGTCACGGTCGATAACCACCTGCGTAACCTCACCGTTGGCATCGTTGAAGGCGTAATGACGCAGGATGTTTTCAGCCTCGTCGAAGCAGAACACACCTTGTCCTTGTGTTGAAATCCACAATCTGCCGCGCTTGTCGGCCGTAATGGCGAGCACCGTACTCGTTATGGCCTTACCGTCTTCGGCCTTCATTGTGAACGGCGTGAAACGTTCGTTGTTGAAGAGCATACGGGTAAGGCCGTGCCAGGTGCCTATCCACAGTCCGTCATCGTCGGCGTATAGCGATGGCACGAACTGGTCATACGACCGTATGTTGTGCCGATATGTAACAATGCGCACGCCGTCATATCGGCACAAACCGTTGTCAAGACCGAACCACATGAAGCCGTAACGGTCCTGACAGATGGCGCGCACGCCGTTGTTTGACAGTCCGTCGTCAATGGTGTAGTGGCGAAACACGTAATTGTCGGTGGCGGCTTGCATAGCCACCGCCGACAACAACGAAAGGATTATGATTGCAAATTTCCTCAATACAAGTATGTTTGTCGTGTCAGAAACACGGGTTATTTCTCAACCTTGTTATATAAAGGCAGGGGCATGTCATAGAAATACTCGCTCAACAGGTTGTATGCCGCGGTGTCATACATTTGCAGTTTCGAGCGTCCGTTTATGTCGTTATGTACTCCGTTGGCGGGCAACGCCTTGCGGTTGCAGTCAAAAAAGCTCTGCACACACTCGGCGAAGTATTCATATTTGTCGCTCAGGGCGTATGTACCCTTCCAAAGTCCATGCTTGCGGGCGTTCTCCATGCACGCCGTGAGGCGTTTGTCGAAGTCCGGCTCAACGCCGCAGATACCGATAGTGTGTATCAGATGCGAGAACTCGTGTACCATAATGCTCTCGCCCTCATAGCGGTCGCCGGGCAGCGCGAGCACGTTCTCCTCGCCAAAGCTGGCCGTGAAGTCTCCCTGAGGCGCGCCTCCGAAGCCGCGGGTGCGGCGGTTCCAGTAGTCAATGCTGTCTTGCGACGTGCGCATGAAAGCGTATTCGGGCATATCCAGAACCTGCTCGTTGCGGCCGAGAATCATGGTGTAGCATCCCTTTTTAACCATCTGCTCGCGCACGTCGGGACGCTTTGCCAGCATCATGCGTATAATCTCGGCGGTTTTTGTCAGTGCGCGGTCATCAACGTCTTTTGACGCTACCACGTAGAGACCGTCGGCATCGATGTACTTGGAGTAGAATTTGTCAACCTTCTTGTCGGCCGGAGGCGTTGTCGGACGGCCGGCGACAGAGAAGTCTCGTGTGAGGCTTATGGCGAAACCGCCACCCTGAGCCAAATGCAAATCGAGCACGGTCGACGCCGTAACAGTCTCGCGGCGCACGGCATAGTCCTCGGCGTTCTTGCCGGCGTTGACACCGTCGGTGTATATAACGGCGTTATACCTGGCACCCGGCTCAAGGAAATCAAGCCTAAGTTTTATGTCGCGCTGTTGCAGGTTGGTAAGCGCACCCACGTGCCAGTTGGGGCCGCGGCGTTTGGCTGATACGATATAGCTGCCTATCTCGCCTTGCAGCACACGTGTCTCGTAGGGAATGTCGGGCACAGAAGTGATGAAGTTGACGCACTCCTCCTCATTTTTATAGTTGGTAGGAGCGTCGCACAGCATGGTGAACGGCGAGTCGTGCACCACATAACATGCCAGCTGGTGGCAGCGTGTGCCCATGCTCATCGGATTATAGTATATCGGCTGATAGTCGGTAGCGGTGGCGTTGCGCATCGCTCCGGGTGTATAGTCCACGTGTCCGCTCATCATTCGGATGAAGGGGAAGGTTACGTCATACATCGGCATGTCCTTCTTGTCATTGTTCCACTTCATCTCCTCCATGCCGAACACGCTCTCCACGTTCAGAATGTTCGGGTAAGTGCGGTTCATGCCCGTGGGTTTGTAGAAACCGTGGTAGTCAAGAATCAGTTTATGGCGGGCGCAAGCCTCGGCTATGCGGTAAGCCATTTCGACACCCGTCTGGTCATCACGGTCAAGAAAATCCACCTTGAAGCCCTCGGCGCCCATGCCCGCGTATTTGGCGCAGGCCTCCTCAAGATGCTCGTCGAGCACGTTGAAAACAGCCCACAGCACAATGCCTACGCCACGCTCGCGGGCATAACCGATGAGTCCCGGCAGGTCGATGGCGGCGATAGGATTCATTATGTCGCCCTTGCTTGAGTCATACCATCCCTCGTCAAGAATGACATACTGAAGCCCGTTGCTGGCGGCGAAGTCGATATAATATTTACGCCAGTTCGGGATAAGCAAATAATCTAAAACAGTTCAAGTTGCCTTGAA